>OJBS01000352.1_pt1 | contig 11672 bp, 9 predicted proteins | sample 1590941 | NCBI WGS metagenome assembly OJBS01 (sample SAMN05416785, study PRJEB24817) | seawater metagenome | isolation source: Sea water | place: Canada:Atlantic | collected 2013-11
ATGTGTATAAGAGACAGATAAGTATTGTTTGCGAAATTAACAAAAAGATATGTAGGTAGCCGAAGATTACTTATGAAATTGATTTGTTTGATGTGAATTATATTTCTTAAATTGCGAGTCCTAGGGATGATTTCTTTCCCACGCTGAATTTTCGGAGGCTTCGAAAGGATAAAGGTAGATAAGGAATGGTTATTTTACTCGCTAAGCGAGATTTAATTATTAATGTTTACTTCTAATAAAAGAGGTAGACGATGTTTTGTTTAAAACCAAAACATAAACCTTAAATTATTTTAAATGGCTGTTTTAGAACAAATAACTTCGCAACAAGCGATTGATTTAGAAAACAAACACGGAGCACATAACTACCATCCACTTCCAGTGGTCTTAAGTAGAGGTGAAGGTGTTTATGTATGGGATGTAGAAGGTAAAAAGTATTATGATTTTTTATCTGCATATTCTGCTGTAAATCAAGGACATTGTCATCCTAAAATTGTGGACGCAATGACCAATCAAGCAAAAAAATTAAGTCTTACATCAAGGGCTTTCCATAATGATATGCTTGGGCAATATGAAAAATTTGCAACTGAGTATTTTGGTTTTGATAAATTATTACCAATGAATACAGGAGCAGAGGCAGTAGAAACTGCTTTAAAAATTGCAAGAAAATGGGCATATGAAGTAAAAGGTATTGAAGAAAATAAGGCGGAAATAATTGTTTGTGAAAATAATTTTCACGGTAGAACAACAACTATTATTTCTTTTTCTAATGATGAAGTTGCTAGAAAGAATTTTGGACCTTATACAAACGGGTTTATTAAAATTGAATATGATAATTTACAAGCTTTAAAAGAAACGTTAGAAAGTAACAAAAATATTGCTGCATTCTTAGTGGAGCCAATACAAGGTGAAGCTGGCGTTTTTGTGCCCTCTGATGGCTATTTAGCTACTGCTAAAGAAATGTGTGCAGCGCACAACGTTTTGTTTATTGCGGATGAAGTACAAACAGGAATTGCAAGAACGGGTCGTTTATTAGCAACCTGTGGTAATTGTGCATGTCCAGAGAAAAATTGTTCTGGTTCACCAGAAACAAAACCAGATATCTTAATTTTAGGAAAGGCTTTAAGTGGTGGCGCATATCCTGTTTCTGCTGTTTTAGCAAATGATGCTGTAATGAATGTAATTGGACCCGGTAACCACGGTTCTACATTTGGAGGAAACCCAATTGCTGCTGCAGTTGCAATGGCTGCTTTAGAAGTAGTTGCAGATGAGGAATTAGCAATTAATGCAGATAAATTAGGAAATATATTTAGGCATGAATTAACAGAGTTTTGTAAAACAAACGATTTAGTAAAGTCTGTAAGAGGTAGAGGATTGTTAAACGCAATTTTAATAAACGATACCGAAGACAGTTCTACAGCTTGGGATATTTGTATGAAACTAAGAGATAATGGGTTATTGGCAAAACCTACACATGGCAATATAATTCGTTTTGCACCACCTTTAGTGATGACAGAAGTGCAATTAATGGATTGTATTTCTATTATTACAAAGACAATTTCTAACTTTAAGAAGTAAACTTTTAAAGTTATATTTTAAACCACAAATTTAATATTTGTGGTTTTTTTTTGTCAAAATTTTAAAATGACTATTTTTGAAACTAATTGTTAACTAAATAAAAAAATATGCAAAATGCAATTACAGAGATAGAGCAACTAACTTTAACTAGTAGGGCAAAAGGTTTTTTAAAAGAAACTGCAAAATGGTGCAAATTCTTATCTATTTTAGGTTTTATAGGTTTAGGTCTTCTCTTTTTAAGCAGCTTTTTTATTAGTACTATTTATGCTAGTATGCCCCAAGCAACAAGTACGCCTTTTAATTTAGGCACAGCAATAACAATATTTTATATTCTAATGATTGCTATTTATATTTTTCCACTGTATTATTTATATCAGTTTTCTGTAAAGTTAAAAAAAGCAGTAACCTCGAAAGATGATGAAGTTTTGGCAAGTGCATTCGAAATGCTAAAATCTCATTATAAATTTGTAGGTGTTTTTACCATTATAATGCTATCTATTTATATTTTAGCAGGCATTGCAGGGCTTATGGGAGCAATTGTTTAAGTTTCTATAAATTTAGTAAATTGTAAGGAAAAATAAATCAACTAAAAATGAGAAAATTATGTACAACAACCATCTTATTAAGTCTTATTTTTGCGAGCTCTTGTAAAAATGATACCATGAAAAATACAGATGCAAAAATACCTACAGCAGATAAGCAGCCAATAACACTAGAAAAACATGGAGATGTTAGAATAGACAACTATTTTTGGATGCGTTTGACAGATGAACAAAAGCTTGATGATGTAAAAGATGACCAAACACAAAAAGTAATTAATTATTTAGAGGAAGAAAATACGTATCACGATAAAGTTACTGAGTTTTCTAAGAATTTTGAGGAGACTTTATTCGAAGAAATGAAAGGTAGAATTAAAGAAGATGATTCTTCTGTACCTTATAAAGACAATGGGTATTTCTATATTACACGCTTTGAAAAAGGAATGCAATATCCTATCTATAGCAGAAAGAAAGGCAATTTAGACGCAGATGAACACATAATGTTTAATGTAAATGAGATGGCCAAAGATTTCGATTATTTTCAATTAGGAGGTTTAAATATTTCTAATGACAATAAATTAGCTGTTTTTGCAACAGATACAATTAGCAGAAGACAATACTTTTTGCGCATAAAGAATTTAGAAACTGGTGAAGTATATAAAGATGTTATAGAAAATACAACAGGCGGTTCTGTTTGGGCAAATGATAATAAAACTATTTTTTATACCAAGAAAGATCCAACAACATTAAGAAGTGAGAAGATTTATAGACATATTCTAGGAACATCAGCTTCACAAGATATTGAAGTATTTCATGAAAAGGATGAAACTTTTGGAACGTATGTTACAAAATCAAAATCTGACAAATACATCATTATTGGTTCATATAGTACTGTTTCTACAGAAGCTCAATATTTAGATGCAGACAATCCTACGGGAGAATTTACAATGCTACAGAAGCGCGAGCGCGATTTAGAATATAGCGTCTCTCATTTTGGAGATGATTTTTATTTATTAACAAATAAAGATAAGGCTACCAATTTTAAGTTAATGAAGACTCCGGTTTCTATGACAGCAAAAGAGAATTGGACGGATGTTATTCCGCATAGAGAAGATACATTACTAGAAGATTTTTCAATATTTAAAGAATATTTAGTTTTAGAAGAACGTACAAACGGATTAAATATGGTTCGCATAAGACGTTGGGATAAAACAGATGATTTTTATCTTCCGTTTAACGAAGAAACCTATTCCGTAGGTGTGTATTCAAATCCAGATTTTGATACACACGTAATACGTTATTCGTACAATTCTATGACAACACCTGCCTCTGTTATTGATTTTAATATGGGAGATAAGTCTAAAGAAATTAAAAAAGAACAAGAGGTTTTAGGTGGCAAATTCAATAAAGAAAATTACAAGAGCAAACGTGTTTGGGCAACCGCTACAGATGGTAAAAAAGTAGCTATTTCTTTGGTATACCATAAAGACACTAAATTAAATAAAAACACACCTTTATTGCAATATGCATACGGTTCCTATGGTTATACAATTCCAGACAGTTTTTCTACTACGCGTTTAAGTTTATTAGACAGAGGTTTTGTATATGCCTTAGCACATATTCGAGGAAGTGAATACTTAGGAAGAGATTGGTATGAAGATGGTAAAATGTTAAATAAAAAGAACACATTTACTGACTTTGTAGATTGTTCTAAATATTTAATAGAAAACAATTACACTTCTGAAAAGCATTTATATGCAATGGGCGGTTCTGCAGGGGGGTTACTCATGGGGGCAATTGTAAATATGAATCCTGAATTGTATAACGGAATTATAGCAGCGGTGCCTTTTGTGGATGTTATATCTACAATGATGGATGATTCAATACCACTAACCACAGGAGAATACGACGAATGGGGAAATCCGAATGACAAAGAATACTATGACTATATAAAATCATATTCACCTTATGATCAAGTAAAATCAAAAGCATATCCAAATATATTAGTAACTACTGGTTTTCATGATTCTCAAGTACAATATTGGGAACCTGCAAAATGGGTTGCGAAACTACGTGAGTTAAAAACAGATGATAATTTATTATTACTTAGAACAAATATGGAAGCTGGTCATGGTGGTGCTTCAGGACGTTTTGATGCCTTAAAGGAAACTGCAAAAGACTATACTTTCTTTTTAGCTTTGGAAAATAAATTAGAACCAGATTTAATTAAGCTTTAAAATTAATTTTATAATTGAAAACTAGAATGTATTTTTAAATTTTATAAAAAGATTATCAAGCGTTATTTATTATTAACGTTTATGTATTCGATTAGTATGACTAAAAACAACGGAATTAATAATAGTATTTTAGAGTTAGTAGGGGAAACTCCACTCATTAAACTTCAGAATATAACAAAGGATTTAAAAGGTTCTTTTTTTGCAAAGGTAGAAGCTTTTAATCCTGGTCTTTCCTCAAAAGACAGAATTGCCCTGCATATTATTAACGATGCAGAAAAGAAAGGAATTCTTAAAAAAGGAGCAACTATCGTTGAAACTACCTCTGGAAATACGGGCTATAGTTTGGCAATGATTAGTCTTGTAAAAGGCTATAAATGTATTTTAGCAGTAAGTGATAAATCCTCTAAAGATAAAATAGATTTATTAAAGACAATGGGAGCAGAAGTGCATATTTGTCCAGCAAATGTTCCTGCAGACGACCCAAGATCTTATTACGAAGTTGCAAAAACAATTCATAGGAAAACAAAAAACTCTGTTTATATCAATCAGTATTTTAATGAATTAAATATTGAAGCACATTATAGAACCACAGGTCCAGAAATATGGAATCAAACAGCTGGTAAAATTACACACTTGATAGTGGCAAGTGGAACAGGTGGAACGATTTCTGGAACGGGTAAATACTTGAAAGAGCAAAATCCTAATATAAAAGTTTTAGGTGTAGATGCTTTTGGTTCTGTGCTTAAAAAGTTCCATGAAACAGGAGAATTTGATACCAATGAAATAAAGCCATATAAAATTGAAGGCTTAGGAAAAACATTAATTCCTACAGCAACAGACTTTGATGTAATAGATGTTTACGAGAAAGTAACCGACAAAGATGCTGCTTTTGCTGCTAGAGAAATTATCCAAAAAGAAGGGATGTTTTTAGGTTATACAAGTGGGGCTGTTATTCAGGCTACAAGGCAATATAATGCTTTAAGTATGTTCGACGAAGATAGTTTTGTTGTATTGATTTTTCCAGATCACGGTTCTAGATATATGAATAAAATTTATAGTGATTCTTGGATGCGTGAACAAGGGTTTTTAGATTAAAAAACACTTTCAAACGACAAGTAAATTGTGTAAAATATTAAAATTAGCTAACTTCACACCTTGAAAAAAAAGAAGAAACAATGACGACAGATTTATTTGATAGAATAGTAAAAGATAAAGGGCCATTAGGTAAATGGGCAGATATGGCAGAGGGGTACTATGTGTTTCCCAAATTAGAAGGCCCAATTTCTAATAGAATGTATTTCAATGGAAAAAAAGTAGTTACTTGGAGTATTAATGATTATTTGGGGTTAGCAAATCATCCAGAAGTTTTAAAAGTCGATGGTGAAGCTGCTTTAGAGCATGGTATGGCATATCCAATGGGAGCTAGAATGATGTCCGGACACACCCCTTTTCACGAACAACTAGAGCGTGAATGTGCCGAGTTTGTAGATAAAGAAAATGCCTATTTATTAAATTTCGGATATCAAGGAATTATGTCTGCAATAGATGCTTTGGTTACTAAAAACGATATTATTGTGTATGACATGGATACGCATGCATGTATTATAGACGGAGTTCGTTTACATTCAGGAAAGCGATTTGTATATCGTCATAACGATATGGAAAGTTTTGAAAAAAACATACAACGTGCAACCAGGATGGCAGAAAAAACTGGTGGCGGAATTTTAGTGATTTCTGAAGGAGTTTTTGGAATGCGAGGTGAGCAAGGTCGTTTAAAAGAAATTGTAGCTTTTAAAAAAGAATATAACTTTAGATTGTTAGTTGATGATGCACATGGTTTTGGAACTTTAGGAAAAGATGGAAAAGGAACCGGTTTTGAACAAGGAGTTCAAGATGATATTGATGTGTACTTTGCAACCTTTGCTAAATCTATGGCAGGTATTGGTGCATTTTTAGCAGGTAATAAAGATGTAATTCAATACTTACAATACAATATGCGTTCTCAAACGTTTGCAAAATCTTTGCCAATGGCCATGGTTAAGGGGGCATTAAAACGTTTAGACATGTTGCGTACAATGCCAGAATTAAAAGAAAAACTTTGGGAAAATACAAACGCATTACAATCTGGTTTGCGTTCTGCTGGTTTCGACTTAGGAACTACACAAACATGTATTACACCAGTATTTTTAAAAGGAGACATTCCTGAAGCAATGGCAATGGTAAATGATTTAAGAGAAAATCACGGTATTTTCTGCTCTATTGTGGTGTATCCTGTAATCCCTAAAGGATTAATTATTTTAAGATTAATACCTACAACTACCCATACTCAAGAAGATATAGACGAGACAATTACTGCTTTTTCGGCAATTCGAATATTGTTAGAGAACGGAACTTATAAGAAGATTGCAGCAACTATGGTATAACACCGTTAGAATATTTGAATATTAAAAATAGAGATTACACCTCATTTTTTTTCGTTTAAAACATTAAATTCAAACAAATAATAAGAAATTGATAAAATTTATATATTATTTAATTTTTTGATTGGATGATAACTTTAAATAGAAATAAAAGTAAGATATTTGCATATAATTAAAAAAGAATGACATTTATTCAATCACATCATCATCATTTTCACAATTGCAATCAAGCGATTTAAAAATGTATTGAATAAAATCAAAATATTTATAAACCTGTTTGAGCAAATCAAACAGGTTTTTTTAATTTAAAGCCGTATTTGTTCAAGCTTTTAACAAAAACAAAAATGAGTAACTTAAGAATTGCAGTACAAAAATCAGGAAGGTTAAATGAAGATTCTATGAGAATCTTAAAAGATATTGGTATTTCTATAGATAATGGAAAAGATCAATTAAAAGCTGCGGCAAGAAATTTTCCAGTTGAAGTTTTTTATTTAAGGAACGGAGATATTCCTCAGTATTTAAGAGATGGTGTAGTGGATGCAGCTATTATTGGTGAGAATGTTTTAATAGAAAAAGGAAACGATCTAGAATTTGTAGAGCGTTTAGGTTTTTCTAAATGTAAAGTTTCTATTGCTGTACCAAAAGATTCTAAAGCTAATTCTTTAAAAGATTTAGAAGGGAAAAGGATCGCTACATCGTATCCTGAAACTGTAAAAAAGTTTTTAAAACAACAAAATATTAATGCACAATTACACACTATTAGTGGTTCTGTAGAGATTGCACCTAATATTGGTTTAGCAGACGGAATTTGTGATATCGTATCTAGTGGAAGTACTTTATTTAAAAATGGTTTAAAAGAAATAGAAGTTTTGTTAAAGTCTGAAGCAGTTTTGGCAGTTTCTCCTTTAATTTCAAAAGAAAGAAGAGATATTTTAAATAAAATTCAATTTAGAATACAATCTGTTTTAAAAGGAAGAGATTCTAAATATATATTATTAAACGCACCGAATGACAAACTTGACGCCATTCTAAATTTGTTACCAGGAATGCGCAGTCCTACAGTTTTGCCATTGGCAGAAAAAGGTTGGAGCTCTGTGCACACAGTGATTTCTAAAAATCAGTTTTGGGAAATTATTGACGGGTTAAAAGAGAATGGAGCAGAAGGTATTTTAGTGTGTCCTATTGAAAAAATGGTTTTATAAAATGAATACAATTTTAAATCCGCAGCAAAAAGATTGGAGTAAAATCTTAGAAAGACCCACAAAAACAGTGGATGACATTGAAGGTACTGTAAATGAAGTTTTTACAGACATTCAAAAAAACGGTGATATTGCTGTTGCTAGGTACACTAAAAAATTCGATGGAGTTTCTTTAGATTCTAATTTAGTTTCAGCATTCGAAATTAAAGAGGCAATAGATGCAGTTTCAGAGGAATTAAAAGAAGCAATTAATTTTGCAAAAGAAAATATTACAAAGTTTCATACTGCACAGAAAACCAAAAAAGTATTTGTAGAAACTACAAATGGTGTTTCTTGTTGGCAAGAAAAAAGACCCATTCAAAAAGTAGGTCTGTATATTCCTGGAGGAACGGCACCTTTATTTTCAACAGTTTTAATGTTGGCAGTCCCTGCTCAAATTGCAGGTTGTAAAGAAATTGTGTTATGCTCACCTCCTAATAAAGAAGGGGATATTCACCCAGCAATATTATACACAGCCAATTTATGCGGTGTGACAAAAATTATAAAAGTAGGAGGAATTCAGGCAATTGCAGGGTTTACTTTTGGAACTGAAACGATTCCTCAGGTTTATAAAATATTCGGACCAGGAAATCAATTTGTAACGGTTGCAAAACAGTTAGCAACCAAACACGGGGTTGCAATAGACATGCCAGCAGGACCAAGTGAGTTATTAATTGTTGCTGATGATAGTGCAAAAGCAAGTTATGTGGCTTCAGATTTACTAAGTCAAGCAGAACACGGTGCAGATTCTCAAGTTATTTTAGTTTCAACTTCAAAAGAGCTCATTAAGAAGGTAGAGGAAGAAATAGAAAAACAGATTAAAGAGCTGCCAAGATTAGAAATTGCTCAAAAAGCGATAACTAACTCGAAATCTATTTTTGTTGAGAATGATAAAATCGCTTTAGATTTGATTAATGAATATGGTCCTGAACACTTTATTGTTTGTACAAACAATAATAATTTTTACATAGATAATATAGAAAATGCAGGTTCTGTATTTATAGGGAATTATACTCCAGAAAGCGCAGGAGATTATGCTTCTGGGACAAACCACACGTTGCCAACAAACGGATTTTCTAAATCGTATTCTGGTGTAAATTTAGACAGTTTTACAAAGGCAATTACCTTTCAAGAAATTTCAAAAGAAGGTATACAAAATATTGGTAGGTCTGTCGAAATTATGGCAGCAACAGAAGGTTTACAAGCGCATAAAAATGCAGTTACATTGCGTTTAAATGATTTAAAATAATATTTTAGGGTTAGAATTTTTTATAATATGAAATCAAATTTCAATTTAAATAATCTTATTAGAGAGAACATTAAGTCTATAAAGGCATATTCTTCTGCAAGAGATGAGTATAAAGATGCCAATGTATCAGAAATGATTTTCTTAGATGCTAATGAAAATCCGTTTGAAAATGGCGTGAATAGATATCCAGATCCTAATCAGAACAATGTAAAACAATTATTATCTGAAATTAAAGGAATTGACAAGCGTAATCTGCTATTAGGAAATGGAAGTGATGAAGTTTTAGATTTAATTTTTAGAGCTTTTTGTGAACCTAAGGAAGACAATATTATCACGTTGCCACCAACATATGGTATGTATAGTGTTTTGGCCAATATAAATGCTGTAGAAAATAAAACAGTCTTATTAGATGAAGATTTTCAGCCACAAGTAAAACAGATTATAGGGGCAGCAGATAAAAATAGCAAAATTTTATTTTTATGTTCTCCAAATAATCCCACTGGTAATAGTTTTAGCGAAGCTATCATAAGAGAATTGTTGTTAAAGTTTAAAGGGTTAGTGGTTTTAGATGAAGCATATATTGATTTTTCAGCTAAAGAAAGCTGGTTGAAAAATTTGGAAAAACATCCGAATCTAATTATTATTCAAACATTATCAAAAGCATATGGTTTGGCAGGAATTCGATTGGGAGCTTGTTACGCATCAAGAGAAATTATTGCAGTTTTAAATACTATAAAACCGCCGTATAATGTAAATGAATTAACGCAACAAAGAGCAATTAAGAGGCTTCAGGTGATGGATGTAATTCAAAATGAAGTTGCTCAATTAGTAAGTGAAAGAAAGCGATTACATAAAGAATTAGAGTGCTGTGTTAGTTATATTGAGAAAGTATATCCTTCAGATGGTAACTTTCTTTTAATTAAAGTAGATGATGCAACAAAACGCTACAATCAATTAGTTACGGCAGGAGTAGTTGTAAGAAACAGAACCACAGAAGCTTTATGCAAAAATTGTTTACGGATAAGTGTTGGTATCTGTGAAGAAAATCAAATTTTGTTAAGAGCTTTAAAGTCTATTCAATAAAAATTAAAACATTTTTAAGGTTTTTAAAACCTGAAAGTTAACATGTTAGATATGAGTAAAAAAGTATTATTTATAGATAGAGACGGAACGTTAGTTTTAGAGCCGCCAGTAGATTATCAGTTAGATAGTTTAGAGAAGTTAGAATTCTATCCAAAAGTGTTTCAATACATGGCAAAAATAGCCTCAGAATTGGAGTATGAGTTAGTAATGGTTACAAATCAAGATGGTTTGGGTACAGATAGTTTTCCTGAAGCTACTTTTTGGCCGGCACAAAACAAAGTACTTTCCGCTTTTCAAAAAGAAGGTGTTGTTTTCTCTGAAGTTCTCATTGATAAAACCTTTCCTCATGAGAATGCGGAAACTAGAAAACCAAGAACCGGTTTATTAACCAAGTATTTTTCAGAGGAATATGATTTGGAGAATTCTTTTGTTTTGGGTGATAGAATTACAGACATGGAATTGGCAAAAAACTTAGGTGCTAAAGGTATTTATTTGTCTGAAAATGCAGAATTAGGTGCGAATGAAATAGAAACGTCTAAACAAAAAATATTAGATTGTATCTCACTTACAAGCACAGATTGGTCAGAAATTTATAATTTTCTTAAATTAAAAGACAGAGTTGTAGAAATTACTAGAAATACCAACGAGACTAAAATTTATATCAAATTAAATCTGGATGGCTCTGGTAAAAATGATATTAATACAGGGTTGTCGTTTTTCGATCATATGTTAGATCAAATCGCCACCCATGGTGGTTTTGAGCTTAACCTGCGTGTTGACGGTGATTTACACATTGACGACCACCACAGTGTTGAAGACACAGCACTCGCCCTCGGTGAAGCGCTGAAAAAAGCATTAGGCGATAAACGCGGTATCGGCCGTTTTGGATTTGCCCTACCTATGGATGAGTGCCGTGCAGAGTGCATTATGGATATTTCAAACCGTCCGCACCTTAAATTCGAAGCTGAATTTAGCCGTGATACAGTGGGTGAAATGGCCACCGAAATGGTTCCGCACTTCTTCTATTCTATTGCCCAAGCGATGGGTTTGTCTTTGCACTTATCGACTTCAGAGGGCAATGCACACCATCAGGTAGAAAGCTTATTTAAAGTGTTTGGCCGCGCGCTGCGCCAAGCAATTCAGAAAAACGGTGAAGCCCTTCCCAGCAGCAAAGGAACACTATAGTGAGCACATCAGCACCTTTGGTTGGTAGCAAGCAGAATATCGTTATTGTTAATACAGGCTGCGCCAATATCTCATCAGTAAAATTTGCCGTTGAGCGCTTAGGGGTAAAAGTGGATGTGTCTGATGATGTTCAGGTCATTCAAAAA
>OJBS01000356.1_pt1 | contig 11446 bp, 9 predicted proteins | sample 1590941 | NCBI WGS metagenome assembly OJBS01 (sample SAMN05416785, study PRJEB24817) | seawater metagenome | isolation source: Sea water | place: Canada:Atlantic | collected 2013-11
TCTCTATTCGTCGGCAGCGTCAGATGTGTATAAGAGACAGAATTAATTGTATGCTAAGAATGGTAATCGAGAAACCAATGCAGTTTACAATCGTAATTGCTGTTCCCTTGTCTGTCTCAGGAGCATTTTGTGCAACTAAAGTAGAAAATAGCGGAGAATCTGCAATTACAACTATTCCCCAGAAGAGTAAAAAGAGCAGAAAAATAGTTCCATTTGATACTAGAAAAAAGAGAGGTGAGACCAAACAACAAATACAAGAGAGTAAAAGTAAGGAAAAAGCGGTTCTTTTAGTTCCAAATTTGGCAGCCAAATAACTTCCTAAAACACAGGAAATACTTCCAATGCCAATAATAAAAAAGGAAAGCAAAGGGATATTAAATTGCACTTTAACATACATATCTGAATAGGTTTTTAGTAAAATGGGTACAAATGCCCAAAAGGTATATAGCTCCCACATATGTCCAAAATAACCAAAAGAAGCCTTTCGAAAAGCTCTATTTTTAAATACTTTAAAACAAATGGTAAGATCTAAAGAGGTTCCTTTTTGACGATATGGCCCGTTATTCACAAAAATTACGAGCAGACAACCGCCAAAAATAGCTAGACCAGAAATAGATAATAGCACCGTTTCCCATGAAAAAGCATGCATGCTATCTTTTAATAAATGAGGCAATGCTGTACCTAAAACTAAGGCACCTACTATAAATCCTAAAGAAATACCTAATCCTTTTTTATAATAATCTGTAGCAATTTTCATACCTATTGGATAAATTCCTGCTAAGAAGAAGCCTGTTAAAAAACGTATAATTAGTATGGTCGATAATGTATTAAAATTAAAAATTAAACCTGCATTGCAAAGCGCACCTAGTGAAGCACATAAAAAAAAGACTTTAGATGGAGAGAATCGATCTGCAATTGTAAAGAGTGCAAACAATAACGTTCCAGTAATAAAACCAAATTGCACTGCAGAAGTTAAATTTTCTAAAGCACTATTAGGCAAACTAAAATTTTCAATCAAATCATTTAATACTGCATTGCCTGCAAACCATAAAGAGGTGCAGCAAAATTGCGAAATAACGATAATTGGAAGTATTCTTTTATGATGTTTCATTTACATTGCGAATCTATTGAAAAGAATGCAACATTCAAATTAAAAATATCTTAGAAATCAGATTCTTTATATATCTTTGAGTAGATGAAAAAAGTCAAAATTATAGAATGCCCAAGAGATGCCATGCAAGGCATAAAATCGCATTTTATTCCTACAGAAAAAAAAGCATTGTATATCAATACGCTTTTAAATGTAGGTTTTGATACCATAGATTTTGGTAGTTTTGTTTCTCCAAAAGCGATACCTCAAATGCGAGACACTGCTGCTGTTTTAGCAAAGTTAGATTTGTCTAAAACGAAGAGTAAATTATTGGCAATTATTGCCAATGTAAGAGGCGCAAAAGATGCTGCACAATTTGAAGAAATAGACTATTTAGGATATCCATTTTCGATTTCAGAAAATTTTCAAATGCGTAATACGCACAAAACCATTGCAGAATCTATTACAGCATTAGATGAAATTTTAAGCATTGCAGACAAATCTAAAAAAGAAGTAGTTGCATATTTATCAATGGGTTTTGGTAATCCTTATGGAGACCCTTGGAATGTAGATATTGTAGGAGAATGGACAGAAAAATTGTCTAAAATGGGAGTGCAAATACTATCGCTGTCAGACACCATTGGTAGTTCTACACCCGAAGTAATAGATTATTTATTTTCGAATTTAATTCCTGCCTATTCAGAAATTGAATTTGGTGCACATTTGCATACCACACCAGACAAATGGCACGAAAAAGTAAACGCTGCTTTTAATGCAGGTTGCCATCGTTTTGATGGTGCTATAAAAGGCTATGGTGGTTGTCCAATGGCAAAAGATGAGCTAACAGGAAATATGCCAACTGAAAAATTAATTTCTTACTTTAATCAACAAAAAGTAGATACCAATATAAAGGCAATGAGTTTTGAGAGTGCCCACAATAAAGCGTTGGAAGTTTTTAACTTCTAGTATTTTATAAAAAAGAACATATAGCATACAACGTATTTAATTATGAAAATTATTAAAATATTCCTTCTATCCGTTATTATACTTACTTCTTGTAAAAAAAATGACGATGTAATTAACTTTACCTTTTTACAACTGAATGATGTCTATGAAATTGCCCCAATACAAGGTGGTGCTTTTGGCGGAATGGCAAGGGTAGAAACGGTACATAAAGATTTACTGAAAGAAAATAAAAATACGATGCTTTTTATGGCAGGAGATTTTCTGAACCCATCTTTAATAGGAACCTTAAAAGTAGGAGGTGAGCGTGTAAAAGGAAAACAAATGGTAGAAGTAATGAATGCCATGAATTTTGATTTGGTAGCTTTTGGAAATCATGAGTTTGATGTTTCTAAAGATGATCTTCAAAAAAGACTGAATGAAAGTAATTTTCCGTGGATTTCTGCCAATGTAAAATTAAAGACAAAAGATACGGTGAGTTCTTTTTACAAAGAAAGAAAAGGCAAACAACAACCGGTAAATAAAACCTTTGTAAAAGAGTTTACAGATGCAGACGGCACTAAAATAAAAATAGGGTTTATAAGTGTTTGTATACCATCTAACCCTAAAGATCATGTGGAGTATGGAAATATGTTTGCAGAAGCAAAAGCGTCCTATGCGGATTTAAAAGATCGTGTAGACGTAGTCTTTGGATTGACCCACGTAAAATTAGCTAATGATAAAAAAATTGCAAAGTTGTTACCTAACTTACCTTTAATTATGGGCGGACATGAACACGAAAATAGTATTAATTTTGTGGGTGATGTGCAGATTTCTAAAGCAGATGCAAATGCTAAAACAGTTTTTGTGCATCGAATTTCTTATGATAAAAAAACGAAGAAGACTTTGGTAACTTCAGAATTAAAAGAAATTAATAGCGCTATTAAAGAGGATGAAAAAGTAGTTGCTATTGTAACTAAATGGCAAGATATTTTAAATACAAAGCTAAAAGATATTATCAGTAATCCTGCTGAAGTGGTGTATACTGCAAATATTCCTTTAGACGGTCGAGACACACCTATTAGAAGCATACAAACCAACTTAGGCGCTGTTATCACAAAAGCAATGTCTTTTGGGTTTAATAATGAGGTAGATGCTGCCCTTGTAAATGGGGGTTCTATTAGAATAGATGATCAATTAAGTGATGCTATTACTGCAGTAGATATTTTTAGAGTATTGCCTTATGGAGGTGCTGTTTTAAAAGTAGATATTACAGGGCGCCTGCTAAAACGGGTTTTACAATATGGAAAACTAGCAGAAGGCACAGGTGCTTATTTACAAAGATACAATGCTACTGTTGTAGATAAGGTTTGGTATATTAGAGGGAAATCATTAAATGAAACTAAGACCTATACAGTTGCTTTTTCAGATTACTTATTAAAGGGCTTGGATATTCCTTTTTTATCAGACAAAAGTGCGGGTGTTTTAAAGATTTATAAACCTTCAGGAAAAGAGTTGTCTACAGATATTAGAAAAGTAGTAATTGCCTACTTAAAATTAGAGACAAAAAAGCGCGCTAATTAATAGCACGCTTTTTGTAATAAAAAATTTTATCTAAAATCTAAATTCTACACCACCGTAAATTCCGAATGGATGTCCTGGTCTTAAACCTGAAGGAACTCTAGAAACTGCATATGTATTGTTAAACACATTAATGATATTTGTAGTTAAATTCAATCTTTTAGTCATAGCATACTTTGCAGAAATATCTACAATAAAATTTGAGGCTACTTTTTCATTATTAGGAATACTTCCCGCACCTGGTTGTGTTCTAAATTCCCCGTTGAATCTTCCGTTTAGGTTGATTTCAAAATCTGAATGCTCTATTGAAAGTGTAGTATTGAATTGGTGTTTTGGTATGTATGGCATTTCATCTCCAGAAGCAATCGTTCCCCACAAACCATCTGAACTACCAAAGGCATTTTGAAACTCTGAATTAGTATATGTATATCCAAGAGAGATTGGTACAGAAAATTTATTTCCCTTTTTCGCTATATTATAGTTTAGTAAAAGTTCAAATCCGTTTACATTTACTTCCCCTGCATTAAATTGGTCTAAAGAACCAGTACCACCACTTGCAGCCAAATCGCTTCCTAAAAGATTTGAATAATCATTAAAGAATCCAACAAATTCTCCTTTTAAACTCCCGATGTTAAAACGTGTACCTAATTCGTAATTGATACTCTCTTCAGGTGCTTGTCCATCTTGATTTCCCGGAGGAGAAAAACCTTTGTGTAATCCACCAAATATAGAAAAATCGTTATTAAATTTATAGTTGGTTCCTATTCCAGGAATAAAGACAGCTACAGAATTTTCTCTTGTTGCTAAATCAACGCCTGTTCTGTTTACATCGCTTTTACCAAAATCTTCTCTCTGTAAGGTGATGTTTTCATATCGAACACCTGGAGTGAACGTCCAATTGTTATATTTTAATTTATAAGTAACATAAGAAGCAAAAGCATTAGCACTGCTAATTCTGTTAGCATTTGTGCCAGGTATTCCTGCAGTGGTTAAAGTCATAGCACCCTCATTGGAAATACTGTATTTATCTACCCATTGAAAACGATCTTCTTCATCATAATGAAATCTAAAACCAATTTCTATATCATGAAACGCATCACCCGTATACCAATGATAATCTAGTTTTGTTTGAATACCTTGTGCATAATATTTTCTATTATTAGCTTTTATACCTAGAGCATCTGCAGCAGAGTTTGCACTACCATTTATAATAGTAAAATGATCCGATAATGTGGAAGTATCTGCTAGAATATTAGCTATCTTTTGCGTATCTCCATTAAAAGTAACATCATTTAATTTGTACCAATTTCTAGCAAAGTTATTTTGATAGGCCGTAGTAGTAATTCTTAGGTTTTTAGAGAACTCTAGCGTATGTGTTAACATGTATTGCGAATGATCTGTGGTCATTTTATCGTTATTAGAAGCAGCGTATCTAGAAAATGGATTCGCATTAAAATCTTCTTCAGATAATCCTAAATATGTTTCGTTACCAACTTCATCTGCATATTGAAACTTAAATTCTAAGGACTGTTTTGCAACAGCGGTAGGAAATAAATTTGTTTTAAATTTAGCAACAACATCATTTTTATTAAATCCTGTGTTTTTACCGCTTGGTAACGTTTTAAAACCATCTGAACCATAGTTTAAATATTCCACCATATAACTAAAGATGCTGTTTCCACCACCAATTTTAGCATGTAGTTGGTTGGAGTTAAAACTACCATAACTTGCTCTTACTTTTCCGCCAAATTCAGCAGGTATTTGAGCCGAAATCATATTGATAGCTCCTCCTGTTGTTGAGGGACCATATTGTACTTGACTACTACCTTTTAATACTTCTACAGCATCCATTCTAGCAATAGTAGGGAAGTAATAAGCAGCAGATGCACTATACGGAGCAGGTGCAATTAATACACCATCTTCCATTAGCGTAATTTTAGAACTTCTTTCTGGAGAAGTTCCTCTCAAACTAATATTAGGTCTTAGTCCGAATCCATCTTCTTCATAAATACTTACTCCAGGAACAGTTCTTAAAGCTCTGTTTACGTCTGTAAAGCTAAATTTTTGCAATTCTTTAGGCGATAAATAGTACGCAGAACCTGTTCTGTGTTTTGCTACATATTTGTTTCCGAAAATTACATTGGTAGAAATAATAATTTCATCTAATTTCTGAATAGAGTCTAAAGCGCCTTGTTGTTTTTCTGTCTGTTGAGCACTTAATAGGCTTGTGAATAAAGCAGTTACTCCGAGAATATATTTGTTCATTTATTTAGATTAATTATAAATAGATTTATTTACGGGTGCAAAGATACTACCTCTTTTATATAAATACAAAGCTTATTTAGAATAAATAAAAATAAAATCACAACTACTTAATTTTCATAAGATTATGAATAAACTTTAACATTTTAAATTATTTATTGATTCCTTATAGCTTTGTAATGAAGATAAATAAAACACAATAAATTCATATATAAATCGTAAATTTGTACGCAATTATACTATAATTGCACCATGACAGCACACAACGACAAAATTTTAGGAGAAGGTTTAACATATGATGATGTTTTATTAATTCCTGCCTTTTCAGAAGTACTTCCAAGAGAAGTAAGTATTCAAACAAAATTTACGAGAAACATTACCATTAACGTTCCTATTGCTTCGGCAGCTATGGATACTGTTACAGAATCTGCTTTGGCAATTGCAATTGCTAGAGAAGGTGGTATTGGAGTTTTGCATAAAAACATGACTATTGAGCAACAGGCACAAGAAGTTAGAAGAGTAAAACGTGCTGAATCTGGTATGATTTTAGATCCAGTGACCTTGCCTTTAACGGCTACTGTAGCAGATGCAAAGTCAAGCATGAAAGAACACGGTATTGGTGGAATTCCGATTGTTGCTGAAGACGGCACTTTAAAAGGAATTGTAACAAATAGAGATTTACGTTTTGAGCATGACGGAACCATAGCAATTGTAGACATTATGACAAGTAAAAACTTGGTAACTGCTGCTGTTGGAACTTCTTTAAATGATGCAGAGAAGATATTACAAAATTATAAAATAGAAAAACTGTTAATCGTAGATGATGCATATATTTTAAAAGGATTAATCACGTTTAGAGATATTACAAAAGTTACTCAGAAACCAATTGCTAACAAAGATTCTTTTGGTAGATTAAGAGTTGCTGCTGCGCTAGGTGTTACGAATGATGCTGTAGAAAGAGCAGAAGCGCTTGTAAAGGCGGGTGTAGATGCTGTAATTATAGATACAGCCCACGGTCATACAAAAGGCGTAGTAACGGTTTTAAAACAAGTAAAAGCAAAATTCCCAAATTTAGATGTGGTTGTTGGAAATATTGCAACAGGTGCTGCTGCTAAATATTTAGTAGAAGCAGGGGCAGATGCTGTAAAAGTTGGTATTGGTCCTGGTTCTATCTGTACTACTAGAATTATCGCTGGAGTTGGGTTTCCTCAATTCTCTGCAGTTTTAGAGGTTGCTGCGGCTATAAAAGGTAGTGGAGTTCCCGTGATTGCAGATGGTGGAATTCGGTATACAGGTGATATTCCTAAGGCAATTGCTGCAGGTGCAGATTGTGTAATGCTAGGTTCTTTATTAGCAGGTACAAAAGAATCTCCTGGAGAAATGATTATTTACGAAGGAAGAAAGTTTAAATCTTATAGAGGTATGGGATCTGTAGAAGCAATGAAACAAGGTTCTAAAGACCGTTACTTTCAAGATGTAGAAGCAGATATTAAAAAGTTAGTTCCTGAAGGAATTGTAGGCAGAGTTCCTTATAAAGGAGACTTAGATGAAAGTATTCACCAGTTTGTGGGTGGTTTGCGCGCAGGAATGGGATATTGTGGAGCAAAAGATATCGAAACATTAAAAGAAACTGGAAAATTTGTTAGAATTACTGCCAGTGGAATTAATGAAAGTCATCCTCATGATGTTCATATTACTAAAGAATCTCCTAATTATAGTAGAAGATAAAATTATAAAAATTATATAGATTTTAAAAGCTCAAGATTTAGTTCTTGAGCTTTTTTGGTTTTAACATTTTTTAGAATTTATAAATCACTGTTAAAGTATTTAGGAACTATTATTGGAATCGCTATATTTGTTGATAACCAAACTTTATTTTCTATGAAAAAACTTTTATTACTTTGCTTATTTGTATCGTTTTCTTCAGTGGCTCAGAAAGTAGATTTATCATATTATTTACCCAAAGATGTAAGCTATAATAAAAGTATTCCAACTCCAGTTTCTGTTATTGGTCATGAAGTAGGTGAGTGGCACATTACACATGATAAGTTGGTTGAATATATGAAAGCTTTGGCGGCTTCTTCAGATAGAATTAATATTAAATTTACAGGAAAAACATTTGAAGACAGACCTCTGTTATTATTAACGATTACTTCGCCAAAAAATCATCAGAATTTAGAAAATATTAGAAAAACACATATAGAAGCAACAAACAGTAGTTCTGTTTCTATAGCAGAGAATCCTATTGTGGTGTATCAAGGGTTTTCAATCCATGGAAACGAACCAAGTGGATCTAACGCTGCATTGGCAGTTGCCTATTATTTAGCGGCTGCGGAAGGAACTGCAATAGATGATTTATTGGACAATGCTGTTATTTTATTTGATCCATCTTTTAATCCTGACGGATTGCAACGTTTTGCATACTGGGCAAACACAAATAGAAGTAAAAACATTAATCCAGATCCGAACGACAGAGAATATAGAGAAATTTGGCCAAGAGGAAGAACCAATCATTATCAGTTTGATATGAATAGAGATTGGTTACCAGTTCAACTGCCAGAAAGTAGAGCAAGAATTGCAAGTTTTCATAAATGGTTGCCTAATATTTTAACGGATCATCATGAAATGGGAAGCAATTCTAGTTTCTTTTTTCAACCAGGAATTCCGAGTAGAACAAATCCATTAACTCCTCAAATGAATCAAGATTTAACTAAGGAAATTGCAACCTATCATGCAAAAGCTTTAGATAAAATAGGTTCTCTTTATTATTCTGAAGAAAGCTTTGATGATTTTTATTACGGCAAAGGTTCTACGTTTCCAGATATTAACGGAAGTATTGGTATTTTGTTTGAACAGGCAAGTTCTAGAGGGCACGCACAAGAAACTGTAAATGGTGTATTAACGTTTCCGTTTACGATTAGAAATCAGTTTACGGCTGCACTATCTACTCTAGAAGCTGCGAGAAAGATGAGAACTAAAATCTTGAAATATCAGCAAGATTTTTATAAAGAATCTAGAAGCACAGGTGGAGATAATGCTTTAGTTTTTGGTGACGAAAAAGATGCTGCTAAGAGTTATCATTTGGCGGAAGTTTTAAAGCGACATCAAATTAAAATACATGAGGTGAAAGACAATTTTACTCAAAATGGAAAAACTTTTAAGAAAGGGTATAGTTATGTAGTTCCTATGAATCAGAAGAATCAGCGTTTAGTAAAGGCAATGTTTGATGTTCGAAAAACGTTTAAAGATAGTTTGTTTTATGATGTTTCAGCTTGGACTTTTAATTATGCATTTGGTGTTGATTACGCTGAGAATATTTCACTTAAAAAAGCAGGGAATGAGATTTCTGAATTAAAAATGAAAGAAGGTATTGTTTCTTTTAAAAGTGATTATGGTTATTTAATGCCTTGGAATGAATATTATACACCAAAAGCATTGAACGCAATCTTACAAAATGGACTGCGTGCAAAAGTTTCCATGAAGAACTTTAAAAACGGTGATACTTCATATGAATATGGAACTATTTTTATTCCTGTTCAGAATCAGGATTTAAACGGGTTGGAATTGTATCAATTTTTACAAAAAACAGCAGTAGAAAGTCATATTGTAATCAACGGAGTTACTTCGGGCTTAAATGATGGAATTGATTTAGGAAGTAATAACTTCAGCAATATTAAGAATCAGAAGGTAGCAATGCTAGTGGGCAGTGGAATAGTAGGAAACGATTCTGGAGAAATTTGGCATTTGTTAGATCAACGTTTTGATATGAAGTTAACACGTATAGATATTAGTTATTTCACAAAAATAGATATTAGTAAATACACAGCAATTATAGTTCCTAGTAGTTCCAAATTAGGAAAATTAACGGAAGAGAAATTGAAAAATTGGGTTAAAAATGGCGGGGTATTAATAGGTTACAAGAATACAGCAAAATGGTTGGCAAAAAGTAAGTTTATCAGCTTAGATTTTGATAAAACAAAGATGGATACGATTCAGAATGTTTCATTTGAAGATAAGTCATTACAGTCTGGTGCACAGTATATTGGTGGTGCTATTTTTGAAGCAAATTTAGACAGGTCTCATCCTATAAATTTTGGTTATAACAGCGATAAATTAGCGTTGTTTAGAAATTCTACTTTGTTTATAAAAGCAGATACTAAAAGTTATAATAATCCTATTCAATACACAGAAAACCCATTGCTAAGTGGTTATATTTCTAAAGAAAATGCAAAACTGATTAAAAATACGCTTCCATTTAAGGTAGAAAAATTAGGTAAAGGGCGTGTTCTTGTATTTACAGATAATACTAATTTTAGAGCCTTTTGGTACGGGACAAATAAGCTATTAATGAATGCTATATTCTTTGGAGATAAGATGTGATATTTAGTATCAAAGTTTCAATATTTAATACTAATTTCTGTAACAAAACTTCTAATAACGAGTCTTAGTAGTATAACTAATGAACCATAGATGAGTTTATTCAGAGTTTTATTTGCTATAATATTTCCGCCAATTGCAGTAATTGATAAAGGTTGTGGTTCTGTGCTTATTATTTTTTTATTGACACTTTGTGGCTGGATCCCCGGGGTTATAGGTGCTTTAGTGATTTTGAACAACCCTAAAAGTTAGTGAACGTTGCTATTGCTGAATACTAAGTAATCAGCTAATATAATAACCAAGAACTATGTAATATGTTCTCCGTTTTTAACCTCTTTAGAAGCTTGCAATAAAACAACCTTTCCTTCTGTATTATGAATACCTAAAATTAAGACCTCACTCATGAAATTTGCAATCTGTCTAGGTTTAAAGTTTACAATTGCAGAAACTTGTTTGTGCAGTAGCTCTTCTTTTGAATATAAGTCTGTAATTTGAGCACTTGTTTTTTTAATTCCTAGTGCACCAAAATCTATTTTTAATTGATAAGCAGGTTTTTTAGCTTTTGGAAAATCATTAATTTCGATTACTGTTCCTATTCTAATATCCACTTTTAGAAAATCTTCAAAGGTAATTTCTTCTTTCATTCTATTTTTTCTTGCTGCCTAATTTCTGAATAACCCATAGAGGACCAATCAATAAAAACTGTAAATCTTTCACAAAAGAAGGTTTTATACCCTCAATTTTATGTCCCCAGAATTGGCCAATCCAACCTAAAACAAAAATGGTTATAGATGCATACAATAGGTTTGTATTATTACTCAACCAATAATTTCCGATAATACACAGTAGCATTACAAAAAGCATTTCTATAAAATACCAGAAACCTAAACGCAGGTAAAAAAATGAGATAATAATTCCAACAACGGCTGCCCAATTTTCTACTAACGGATTGTACAAACCAAAGGTGCGTTCTAAAAAAGTAGTTGGTATGCTCATTAAGAGCCCAATTACACTAAAGAAAATTACCGGAACACAAATATAATGTACTAGTTGATTCGTTTCATTTTGATGGCTAATGGCGTACTCATCAAACCATTCTTGTGCAGTTTTCATATGGCTAAAAATTATGTTTTAAAGATATGAGTATTTTAACTGTCTCTTATACACATCTCCGAGCCCACGAGACTAGGCATG
>OJBS01000357.1_pt1 | contig 11427 bp, 6 predicted proteins | sample 1590941 | NCBI WGS metagenome assembly OJBS01 (sample SAMN05416785, study PRJEB24817) | seawater metagenome | isolation source: Sea water | place: Canada:Atlantic | collected 2013-11
GAGATGTGTATAAGAGACAGATCTACAGATATTATCTTTAAAAATTTTAAAAAATGTAATCTTTTTTATATAATCGTCAGTATTTTTGAAAGTTATCAACACGACAACGTTTGCGTTACCTTTTAAATAAAGGGTTTTGCTTTTGTAGCATAAATTTTATATAATTTTAACATCGAGAAGTAAAAATACAAGTAAAACATTTTAAAAATTAACTTAATAACTTTGTATGAAAACAATTTTGAATAGTTTACTGTTTTCCCTGATTTTTCTGCCCTCAATACTAATTGCGCAGAATACTATTTCAGGCACAGTAACAGAACAATTTACTTCATCACCTCTTCCTGGTGTGAATGTTATTGTAAAAGACACTAATAATGGTGCTTCAACAAATTTTGATGGTAATTATCAAATAACGGTGAATAATGGTGATGTTTTAGAATTCTCATATGTAGGTTACATTACACAAGAGATTAAATTTATAGGACAGACTACTTTAAATGTTTCTCTAATAGAAGATGCTTCAAGACTAGATGAAGTTGTTGTTGTTGGATATGGAAGTACAAAAAAAGAAGATTTAACTGGATCTGTTGATTTAATAACATCAAAAGACTTTAATAAAGGGCCAATCGTTTCTGCACAGCAATTAATCGCTGGAAAGATTGCTGGTGTTTCTGTTACTTCTGGAGGTGGAGCACCTGGAGAAGGGCAAAAAATCATTATAAGAGGGTTAAGTTCTCTCTCATTGACTAGTTCGCCATTAATTGTTGTTGATGGGGTTCCGTTAAATGACGGTGGAGTTGGCGGATCTAGAAATGCCTTGAATATGATTAATCCAAACGATATTGAAAGCATGGTTGTTTTGAAAGACGCTTCTGCTACTTCTATTTATGGATCTAGAGCAGCAAATGGAGTTATTTTAATTACTACTAAAAAAGGAAAAGATAGCGAGTTTAAATTCAATTTCAACTCTTCTACTACTTCATACACTGCTATTAATAAAGTAGACGTCTTATCTACTTCTCAATTTACAGATTTAATAAACAGTACAGGTAATACAAATGCAATTGCAAGGTTAGGAACTTCATCTACAGATTGGCAAGACCAAATTTACACAAGTACTTTTGGTTCTGATCACGCATTTAGTGCCTCAGGAAATGCATTTGGCGTACCAATGAGAGCATCTGTTGGTTATTCTAATCATGATGGTATTTTAAAGAAAGATAATTTTAAACGTACTACAGCATCATTAAATTTAAAACCAAGTTTTTTAGAAGATGCTTTAACCATTGAGTTGAATGCTCGTGGAATGTACACTGAAAATACGTTTGCAAATAGAGGTGCTATTGGTTCTGCAATTTCATTTGACCCAACACAATCTGTTTTTGATAGCAATTCTCTTTTTGACGGTTATTTTGCTTGGACTGGAACTAATAATTATCAATTGAATTTAGCTCCAACTAATCCTGTAGCTTTACAAAATCTTGTGAATGATACTGCTGAAGTTAGACGCTTTATTGGAAATGCAAAAATAGATTACAAGTTGCCATTTCTTAAAGGTCTAACCGCAACAATTAATACTGGTTTGGATAAGTCTGACAGTAACGGAAGAACTACTGTATCAGAATTCATTCCAACTTCAGACCTTTCTTGGAATGGTTCAAGATCAACATTCTCTCAAGAAGCAACGAATAAATTGTTTGACGCATATTTAACTTATGAAAAATCATTTAATGATACTCATAACTTAAATGCGGTTGTAGGCCATTCTTATCAATCATTTGAATTTGATAATAATAATTATAATAGTGAATTAGAAGAAGATGGAAATGAGTTTGAATTTATAGACTTATCTAAAAATGTACTACTTTCCTATTTTGGTAGATTAAATTATAATTATAAAGGTAAATATTTAGTGACTGCTACATTAAGAGCAGATGCTTCTTCAAAGTTGAACCCAAACGATCGTTGGGGATATTTTCCATCAGCAGCCATAGCTTGGAATATTCATAAGGAAGATTTTCTAAATGATAATGGTACAATAAATGAATTAAAATTACGTGTAGGTTATGGAGAAGTTGGAAATGTGAACGGATTAGGTGATTACAACTTTTTAACAAGATATTTAGGTAGTCAATCTACTGCTAATTATCAATTTGGAAATAGTTTTTATCAAACTTTCAGGCCAGAACCAATAAGTGAAGATTTACGTTGGGAAATTGGTAATACACTTAACTTCGGAATTGACTATGCTTTGTTTAATAATCGTGTTTATGGTTCAATAAATGCATATATTAAAGAAACGAAAGACTTAATTAGTTTTTCAACAATTGATCCATTTACAAATTTCGGAACTGCTATCCCAAGAAATATTGGAGATATGGAAAACAAAGGAATTGAAATTGCTTTAAATGTAGTTCCTGTAAAAACAGATGATTTAGAATGGTCTATCAATTACAATGTAGCATTTAATGACAATGAGATTACTAGCCTTCCAGATGACCAATCTGTTGGTGGAATTAGTGGTGGTGTAGGAAATAATATTCAGGTCCATTCTGAAGGGTTTTCTCCTTATTCATTTTCAGTATACAAACAACTTTATGACACAGCAGGTAAACCAATCGAAGGAGCATTTGCAGATAGAAATAGAGATGGTATTATTAATGATGACGATAGATATATATACAAAGATCCCTACGCAGATGTAATTATGGGACTTAACACAAGTTTGAGTTATAAAAACTTTGATTTAGCAATTACAACAAGGGCAAACATCGGAAATTACTCTTATAATAATGTTGCTTCAAGTACAGCGTATTTGGCTAGAGCTACAGCAAACGGTATTTTAACAAATCTTCATTCAGATTATTTAAACACTGGATTTGCAACACTTACTGAGAATAACTTATTAAGCGATCATTATATCGAAGAAGCATCATTCTTTAAAATTGATAATATTACAGTAGGATACACTTTAGACAAGCTAATTAAAGATTCTACTTTAAGAGTTTATGGCTCATTGCAAAATGTTGCTACAATAACTGACTATGAAGGTTTAGATCCTGAAATTACAGGTGGAATAGATAATAATTTCTATCCAAGGCCAAGATCATTTGTATTCGGAGTAAATTTTGACTTTTAATAAAAAACAAAGAAAAATGAAAATTAAAAATATTTTAAAGAGTTTCACTTTTATTGCGGCTGTCTCTTTTTTAACAATTTCATGTCATGACGATTTAGATCAGTTACCAATTGATCCAGATAGTTTTACGGAAGAAAACGTGTTTGCAGATATTAACACTGCAAAAGGTGCTTTGGCAAAATTATATTCAAGTTTAGCACTTACAGGTCAGCAAGGTCCTGCAGGTCAGCCAGATATTTCAGGTATTGATGAAGGTTTTTCGCAGTATTCTAGGATGTTATACAACTTAAATGAATTAACAACAGATCATGCTGTAGTTGGTTGGGGGGATCCTGGATTACCAGATTTACATAATATGAGTTGGTCATCATCAAATGATTTTACAGAAGCATTATATTCACGTTTAGCACAAGAAGTTTCTTTTTGTAATTCGTTTATTGCCAATGCTGCTAACTTGACAGATGCTGAAGCCGCTACATTTATTGCTGAAGCTCGTTTTTTAAGGGCCTTTGCTTATTACAATTTAATTGACCTTTATGCGAATGTTCCATTAACTACTATAGTTTCTGTAGAATTACCGCAACAAAGCACAAGAGAAGAGTTGTTTAATTTTGTTGAATCAGAATTAATAGCCATCGGAACTTTACTTAAAGAAAGTGGATCAAACGAATATGGAAGAGTTGATAAAGTTGCTGCTTGGGCATTATTATCTAGACTTTATTTAAACGCTAATTCATGGATTGGTCAAGACAAATATTCTGAATGTATTACTTATTCAACACAAGTAATGAATTCGTCATATACTATAAATACTACTGACGCAAATGGAAATGGATCTGCTTATGATGAATTATTCTTAGCAGATAATAACACAAATGGAGCACAGAACGAATTTATATTTGCATTGAATTTTGATGGTTTACAATCACAAACTTATGGAGGCACTACATTTTTAGTACACGCGTCTATTGGTGGAGATATGGATGCAGCAAATTTTGGTGTCAATGGTGGATGGGCAGGATTAAGAACCACAAAATCATTTGTAGATAAATTTAGTAGTTCAATTACTGGTACTGATGGAGATGGTTTTCCAATAAATTGGTCAGATAAAAGAGCCATGTTCCATACAGATGGACAAAATTATAACATCAATACTATCTCAAATACTTTTGAAGATGGTTATGCTGTTGCGAAATTCAAAAATATAAATTCTGATGGAAGCGCAGGAAATGATTCAGGAGGAGATTTTGTAGATTCAGATTTACCACTTATTAGATTGGCAGAAATTTACTTAAACTATGCTGAAGCTTCTGTTAGAGGTGGTATAGGCGGAGATACAAATATTGCGACTACAAAGATAAATGAATTACGTTCTAGAGCTTATGGAGATAACTCAGGAGCAATTACTGTTGCTGATTTAACATTAGAGTTTATTTTAGATGAGCGTTCAAGAGAACTTTATTGGGAAGGAACAAGACGTACAGACTTAGTTCGATTTAACCAATTTACTACAGGAACATATTTATGGCCTTTTAAAGGAGGCTCTTCTACAGGTGTTGGAGTTGATACTTATAGAAATATTTTCCCTTTACCAGCAAATATTCTTACAATTAATCCAAATTTAACTCAAAATACAGGGTACTAATTAAAACCGATTTTTTAAAAATGAAATACTTATATAAATTAATCTATCTTAGTTGCTTTACCATATTATTTTGGTCATGCGAGGACGATATAGAGCAAATACAAATTGCTGCGCAAAGCAATGCAACAATTAATACACCTTCTAGCAATGATGCTTTTGTACTTAATCCTATGGAAGCACTTACCAATCCAGCAATTACCGTTAGTTGGGAAGAAGCAAATTATCAAACGCCAACAATTATTGCTTATACAGTAGAGTTTGCAGAAACAGGAACAAGTTTTTCAGAACCTTTTGTTGCTGGTGCAACTACAAACACTTTTTTAGTGTTGACTATCTCTGAATTAAATTCTGCTGCTTTAAGTATTGGTTTGTTACCATTTGTAGAGGCAAGTATAGATATCAGAATAAAATCAGAAGTTGGAACACAAAATTCTTTAGTTCAATATTCTGATGTTGTTACAATTTCAGTAACACCTTTCACTACCAATTTACCAACAATAGCAGTTCCTGGAAACCATCAAGATTGGGATCCTGCAACAGCTCCTCTATTAGCTGCTCAAGAATTTGGCGCTACTGAATATGAAGGGTATGTATGGTTAGATGGAGAACATAAATTTATTGCTCCTGATAATGCTGGTGTATTTGATTGGGGAAACACAGATTGGGGAGATGACAATACCTTTACAGGAATGCTTATAGCTGATGATGAAGTTAATTGTAATGCTGCAACTGCTGGACATTATTTCATTCAAGCTGATACTGATTTATTAACTTACTCAGAAACGATGTATAGTTGGGGATTAATTGGTTCTGGAACTCCAGACAATTGGGATAGTGATCAGGACATGACATATGATGCAGTATCAAAAATTTGGACAATTACTTTAGATTTAACAGCTGAAGAAATTAAATTTAGAGCCAATGACGGTTGGGATTGGAATTATGGTGATTATGGAGGTGATTTTTCTTTAGAAAATGGAGGTGATAATATCCTAATAACTACAGCAGGAAACTATACTGTTGAATTAGATTTAAGTACTCCTAGAGAATATACATACACATTAACTCTTAATTAATACTATGAAAAATTTATATAAAATAATTTTAACTTTATTATTTGTTGTTGGAATTTCTTCATGTGATGAAACTGATAATTTTTCAATTGATCCTCAGCAAGCAAGTTTTACAATTGAAGTTCCTAATTCAGGAACAAATATTTTCTTAGACAGAACAAATCCAAATAATCAAGCATTAACAATTACTTGGAATGACACTCAAAATTCTGATGTGACTTACAATGTTGAATTTGCTAAAGCAACAACAGATTTTATTGAAAGTTATAGTACTGAATCAACTAGCACATCAAATTTCAGTTTCTCGGTAGAAGAATTAAATACTGTTCTTGTAAATACTCTTAGACTACCTCAAAATCAAGCATCTGATATTGATGTAAGAGTTGTAGCTTCAAATGGAGAGAAATCAAATACAGTTAAATTAAATATTACACCATTTATAATAGAAGTTACTGAACTTTTTGTCAATGGTACTTTTACAAGTTGGGATCCTACTCTAGGATTAACTATGAATTCTTCTGAGTTTAATAGATTTGACATTAATATTGATATTGCTGATGGTGATGAATTTAATTTCACTCCAAGTAACACTACAGATGAAATTGTTTGGCAACTTGCTGAAACTGGATCAAATAATCTAACTAAATTCGGAGGTGTTAATATTTCTGGGTTTACAGCAGGTAATTATGACATTACTGTAGATTTAAACACAAACACATATACTATTGTAGAAATCACTTTTCCAGAAGCATTATTCCTTGTTGGAGCAGGAGTTTCTGATGCTGGTTGGGGATGGGCATCACCTGTTGAATTGAATTTAACTGGAGTTGATGTTTTTGAAGTAACTACGAATTTAATTAATGACGCATTTAGATTCTTTACAATTAATGGAGATTGGGGGTCAGGGTTAAATTACCCTTATTTTATTGATGAAGGTTATACAATTGATGCCAATTTTGAAGATGCATTAGATGGTGATAATAATTTTAGATTTATAGGCTCACCTGGAGTGTACACAATAAAAGTTGACGGTATTAATAAAATCATTTCTGCGGTAGAAATTGTTCAGAGTACACGAATTGCTGTACCTGGAAATCATCAAGGTTGGGATCCAACAACAGCACCTCAACTTGAAGCATCCTCAGCATCAGAAACTGATTATGAAGGCTATGCTTGGTTAGATGGTGAGCATAAATTTGTTGGACCAGACGGAAGTGGAAACTTTAATTGGGGAAACATAGATTGGGGAGATGATAATTCTTTTTCAGGTATACTACTTGAAACTGGAGAGGTAAATTGTAACGTAACTGCAGGGTATTATTTTATTCAAGCAGATACAAATTCACTTACATATTCTGAAACATTGTATAATTGGGGCTTAATTGGTGATGCAACTCCTGATGCATGGTCTAGTGATCAAGATATGTTATATGATGCTGCTACTGCAACTTGGACTATCACATTAGATTTGGTAGTCGGACAAATAAAATTTAGGGCCAATGATGATTGGTCATGGAACTATGGAGATACTGGAGCTGATGGTTCATTAGAAATTGGCGGAGATAACATGATAATTTCTACTGCTGGAAATTATACAGTTGTCCTAGATTTGAGTACGCCAAGAGCATATACTTACTCTGTAACACTTAATTAATTTCATAAAAAATACAGGGATTGTCAAAAACAATTCCTGTATTTAAGAAAATTTTAAATGAAAAAATTATTACTCTTCTTATTTATTTCATCAACATTTATAGTTAGTAGTCAAGTAACTATTACTCCAAATCCATTTGAAGTAAATGAATCAATTACCATTACAGTTGATGTAAATAGTACTGCAACAGATACAAATACTATGAGTAATCCAAATAAGGTATATATTCATTCCGGTGTTGGACCAGAATCAGATCCTTGGACATACGTTGTTGGAAATTGGGGACAAGATGATGGTGTTGGTGAAATGACAGACAATGGTGGAGGCCTTTGGAGCATAACACTTACTCCAGAAACTTATTATAGTCTTACTACTGGTCAGGCTTCAACAATTACAAAAATGGGAATGGTTTTCAGAAATGAAGATGGCTCTCAAGAATTAAAAGACAATGGAAACATCGATTTCTTTTTTGACGTAGGTGCTTTTCAGGTAACACTAATAACACCGGAAGTAAACTCAACAACTATTTTGAGTTCAGGAAATAATTTAAGCATCAATGCAACTAATATTGGAGGAAATGCAACATATGTTTTAAAAGAAAATGAAACAACTATAAACACTCAAACTAACATTAACTCTTATTCTTACACGCATACAAGTATAACTTCAAATCAAAATTACAAGTTAGAAATAACTTTAAATAGCACAACTATTACAAAAGGATTTAACGTTTTGATTGATCCTGGAACTGTTTATGATGTTATGTCTATAGATTATCTGAATGGAATTAATTATTATGCTGGAGACAACACAAAAGTAACTCTTGTATTAGATGCTAATGGCAAAGATTTTGTGTATGTCGCAGGAAGTTTTAACAACTGGCAACCAGATGGTTCAAGTTTCATGAAAACAGACCCAACAAGAAACAATAAGTATTGGATTACTCTAGAAGGACTTACTGATGGGCAAATAGAAACATACCAATATTGGGTTGTAGATAAAACCCCAGTAACAAACTCACCAGCATTAGTAAAAACAGCAGATCCATACTCTACATTAGTATTGTCTCCTTTTGATGATCCATATATACCAGCAGCAACATACCCTAATTTACCAACATATCCTGCGGGACAAGAACGTGAAGTTACCGTATTGCAAACTGGACAAACAGCATACAACTGGCAAGTTGTAAACTTCACAAAACCAAAAAAAGAAGATTTAATAATTTATGAAGTATTAATTAGAGATTTTGATGCTGATAGAAATTTTCAAGATTTAATTGACAAAATAGACTATTTCAAAAACTTAAATATTAATGCTATTGAGTTAATGCCTATAATGGAATTTGAAGGAAATGAAAGTTGGGGATATAATACTTCATTTCATTTGGCTTTAGATAAATTTTATGGAACTCAAGATAAATTCAAAGAGTTTGTTGATGTGTGTCATCAAAATGGAATTGCTATAATTCTTGATGTCGCCTTAAATCATGCTTTCGGAAGAAACCCAATGAATAGAATGTGGATGAATGACCCTGACGGTGATGGTTGGGGAGACCCAAGTTCAGAAAACCCATATTTTAATCAAACTGCAACTCATAGTTACAGTGTTGGATCAGATTTTAATCATCAAAGTTCAAGAACTCAACAATACACAGAAAGAGTTATAAAACATTGGATTGAAGAATTTAAAATTGATGGTTTCCGTTGGGACTTAACCAAAGGATTCACTCAAAACTGTGCTAGTGGCGCTGCTTGTACAGAACAATATCAAGCAGATAGAGTCGCTATTTTAAAACAATATGCTGATTATTCTTGGTCTTTAGACGAAGATCATTATGTCATTTTTGAGCATCTGGGAAGTGCAGCAGGATCGGAAAACGAAGAGATTGAATGGTCTAATTATAGATTAGGTGAAGGAAAAGGAATCATGCTTTGGGGAAAAATGACAAACGAATATAACCAACTAACAATGGGTTTTAACTCAAGTAATGATATTAGTGGAATGGGACATACCAGTCGTGGTTTTACTGGAAAACGTTTAGTTGGTTATGCTGAAAGCCATGATGAAGAACGCCTAATGTATAAAAATATTCAATTTGGAAATAGCAGTGGAGGTTATGATGTTACCAATCTAAATACTGCATTACAGCGCATGTCTACTTTAGGTGCTGTTTCATTAACAATTCCTGGACCTAAAATGATTTGGCACTTCGCCGAATTAGGGATGGAAAACTCAATTTACACATGTAATAATGGTACTGTTAATGATGAAAGTGGAACTGATGGTGATTGTAAACTCGACACCAAACCACAGCCACAATGGGCTAACAATTGGTTGACCGATCCTAATAGAAGTCAAGTATATAATGATTGGGCACGACTAAATTCGCTAAAAATAAATGAAGATGTTTTTGAAGGAGATTACTCAATTACATCAGGAAATTTAACACCAAAAATTTACATTTGGGACGATGCTTTACCAACAACTGAACTGAAAAATGTTGTTATTCTAGCTAATTTTGACGTAAATAGTCAAAATATAACACCAGACTTTCCGTATACAGGAATATGGTTTGATTTAATGGATGATTCTGGTAGTAGTTCAATTAATGTTACAAGTACAACAGATCCAATTAACATTGCAGCAGGTCAATTTAAAATTTATGGAAACAAAGGTTATACAACTCTCAATGTTGGTGAGCAAACTGTTGATGCAGATTTAGCCTTATTCCCAAATCCAGCAAAAAATAGTTTTTCTATTAATAAAAATGTTAAGAAAGTTGAAATTTTTGACATGGCTGGAAGAAATGTAAAATCTTATACAGGAACTTTTACTAAAGGAAACCCTTTTGACATTTCTTTCTTATCAAATGGATTATACTTTGCCAGAATAACAACTTCAAAAGGAATAAATACGAGACAATTATTAAAACACTAATCTTATGAAACACTTTTACACATTAATTATCATCCTTTTTACTGTTGGATGTCTCCATGCTCAAACAACAGTTAATTATCCTCAGCAAGCTGCAAATTATAGTGCTATTTTTTCTGATTCAGCAGGCTCTTTTGATAGCGGAGCAACAGAATTTGGTATGTGGGCAAATGGTGGCGGTGCAAAACAAATTGTTGCTTGGAGAAATTTCACTGAAGATGGTACGACAACAGGGACAACTTCTACAATGGAAATTGGAGATGTTTTTACAATTACTGTATCTGCAACACAATCTTCATATGGGCAAATTGGTCTTGCATTACTTTCAAGTCCATTAACATCTACTTGGGATGACAGACATAGTAACTATGCAGTTCAAGTGAACCTAAATGGCAATAGCGGTGCAAATGACCCATGGGAAGTAGTTTCTACAGGAGGGACTATAAATCCATCTTCAATTGGAGGTTCAACAGCTTATGCAGATTTTAAATTTACGTTTACTTTAGATTCAGCAACAACAATGACTGTTTCTATGAACGATGGTGCAGAGACATTTTTTGTAACGTTAAATAACACCAATATTACAGGATACTCTATATATTTCAATGATGATTGGAATACAGTTTCAAATGCAAATATTTACTGGAAACAATTATCTGAATATAGATATGCAGCAACCTTAAGTACGGAAGATTTTTTAAGTACATCATCATTAAATTTACACACATCAATAGGTAAATTATATATAAATGGTCTTGATCCAAATGAAAAATTTACTCTTTCTATTTTTGACACCATGGGAAGACTTGTAAAAAATATATCTACAACAGAAAATAAAATAGATATTTCTGAGTTAAAAACATCTTTATATTTTACTGTTTTAGAAACTTCTAATGGCAACTTATTAAGAAAAAAGATAATCAAACGATAACCTGTCTCTTATACACATCTCCGAGCCCACGAGACTAGGCATGATCTC
>OJBS01000359.1_pt1 | contig 11424 bp, 10 predicted proteins | sample 1590941 | NCBI WGS metagenome assembly OJBS01 (sample SAMN05416785, study PRJEB24817) | seawater metagenome | isolation source: Sea water | place: Canada:Atlantic | collected 2013-11
TCGGCAGCGTCAGATGTGTATAAGAGACAGGTGTAGCCCTTGCCTGTGTCGGCCGGTTGCGCCGGCAGGCGGAACAGGTCGGAAGCGGGCAGCCCCAGATGTTCGCGGGCACGCTGGGTCAGGCCGCGGCCCACAATCAGGTTGATGCGGCCCTCGGCCTGTACTTCATCCAGAATCACACCGGATTTGAAGTGAAATTCGGACAATACGTCACCGGACTCGCTGAGAATCTTGCCGTCATAGGGACGGATTTCAATCACGTCGCCCATGTTGATATCGTCGACTGGCGCTTCAAAGACCAGGGCGCCGGCATCTTCCATGGTATTAAAGAAAATCGGGGCGACCTTGTTGCCGATACAGATGCCACCGGAACGTTTGTTAGGCACACCGGGGATGTCGTCGCCGAAGAACCACAATACCGAGTTGGTTGCAGACTTGCGCGAGGAGCCGGTACCCACCACGTCGCCGACGAAGGCGACCGGCAGACCTTTGGATTTAATCTCCTCGATCTGTTTTATCGGGCCGATTTTGCCCGGCTCATCGGGCGTCAGACCGTCGCGGGTCATTTTATAGGCCGCCAGGGAATGCAGGGGAATGTCCGGACGAGACCAGGCATCGGGTGCAGGTGACAGGTCATCGGTATTGGTTTCGCCGGTCACCTTGAAAACAATGGCCTTGATACTTTCGGGGACAGCATCCTGTCGGGTAAACCACTCGGCATCGGCCCAGGACTGAAGCACGGCTTTGGCTTGGGCATTGCCGGCATCGGCTTTCTCGGCGACATCATGGAATGCGTCAAAAACCAGAATGGTACTTTTCAGCTGTTCCGCCGCATCGTTGGCGAGGTCGGCATCATCCAGCAATTCAACCAGCGTTTCGACGTTATAGCCGCCGTGCATATTGCCGAGTAATGTTACCGCAGCGGGGCGGTCAATCAGTGGGCAGGTGATCTCGCCTTTGGCTACTGCACTGAGGAAGCCGGCTTTGACGTAAGCCGCTTCATCCACACCGGGTGGAACGCGGTTGGCGATCAGGTCGAGCAGAAATTCTTCTTCCCCGGCGGGCGGGTTTTTCAGCAGTTCCACCAGATCGGCGGTCCACTCGGGTGTCAGGGGTTTGGGTGGGATTCCCTCGGCGGCACGTTCTGCCACATGTTGGCGATAAGCTTCAAGCACGGTTTGTGTCCTCTTTTTGTGTGAGTGTACCCAATCCGGGATCAACACCGGTTGGGCTATCGGTGACGGGTCACCGATGTGGGTATTCTGGCTGGGCGTACTGGCGTGCCCATAGGGGTCGCTATCTTACTACAGATCAAAATTCAGGGTAACTTGGCTCCAGTTGATAACGGTCATTCACCCAGTAAATTCTCTGTTACAATTTCCAGCATCACCATCAGGCCCGATGAGGGTTTCAGAACGGGTAACCGCCATGCTCAAATTATACGGATTTCATACCAGCCACTATTTCAATATGGTGAAACTGGCACTGTTGGAAAAAGGCTTCGAATTTGAGGAAGTCCACAGTTATCCCAGCCGGGAGCCCCTGTTCCTGACCATGAGTCCCATGGGCGAAGTGCCTTTTCTGGAAGCCCGGGAGGGCTACATCAGCAATGTCCCGGTGATTATGGAATTTCTCGAGGAAATTATTCCGGAGGTGCCACTGTTGCCGGAGGATGTTTTCGAGCGGGCCAAGGTCAGGGAGTTAATGAGTATCCTGCTGCAGCATATTGAACAGCCGGTCAGCCGTCTGCTTGATCATGCCGACAGCGGAGGGACGCCGGATCAGGCACAGGTGGATCAGGCACAGGTGGATCAGGCACAGGTGGATCAGGTGGCGGTTGAGGTGGGGCAGGGCCTGGACGCATTGTCCCGACTGGCCAGGTTTGACCCTTACCTGTGTGGCGAAGACTTCAGTTATGCGGACGTCATTGCTTACCACTCTCTGGATCTGGTCAACAGCACCATGAAAAAGTTTGGCCCCTGGACAGTGATCGACGATATGGCCGGTCTGGCAGACTGGCGCAACACCGTCGCCACTCGACCGATCGTTCACCAGATGGACAATACACTGATCAGCGAACAGGACACTTTTTCAGCTGATTCCTGATCGACAGATTCAAACACAAAAGGCACGTTGTTGTGGCAGTCTCCGCGCTCGATGAAATTCAGGCTTTCTTACCCTGTCCGACGCCCGATAGCTGGGTCGAGGAGGCTGTGAAGCTGGAAAATCAGGATGTTTTGCTGATAGATCATGCCAACTGTGAGAAAAAAGCTGCCAGCACGGCGTTAAACCTGATCTACCGCTACACCGACAATTTTGAGCTGCTCAATAAAATGTCCCGGTTGGCCCGGGAGGAAATGCGTCACTTCGAGCAGGTCATTGCCATCATGGCGAAGCGGAATATCGAATACAGTAGCCTCAGTGCCTCCCGATATGCGGCGGGATTGCGTCAGCAGGTGCGCACCCATGAGCCTGCAAAATTGCTGGACACCCTGATTGTCGGCGCGTTTATCGAAGCCCGTTCCTGTGAGCGTTTTGCCTGCCTGGCACCTTATCTGGATTCTGAGCTACAGACATTTTATCGGTCATTACTGCAATCGGAAGGCCGCCACTACCGGGACTACCTGACCCTGGCCCGCCGGGTTGGCAAAGCCGGGGAGGTCGAGAAACGGGTTGAGGTCATCCGTCGTTGCGAGCAGCAGCTGGTGACCTCGCCGGATACAACGTTTCGCTTTCATTCCGGTGCGCCCGTCACCTCGACGGGGGTAACGGCCGTTGTCGAATCGGTGGAGATCCCCGCGTAGCTGACCGGTTGTTATTTGGCGGTATTTTGCACTGCTGTCGGGTGGATTTCAGTGCCGAGGACGTTTATCCTTCTGCACCTTCCTTATTCTCCCAGGTCAGTTCCTGTCGATGTCAAAAGTCCCTTTTCTTACCAAGCAGATTACCGCCCCGTACACCATTCCTTCCGGTATTGTGACCACGGCCACGTCAATTATTCAGCGTATTTTTGACACCATGCCGGAAGTGGGCGTCATCACAACCAAGAGTGTTGGCCTGACGCCGAGATCCGGTTATCGGGAGCCCGTGATCAGCCAGTACGCGCCCGGTTGTTTCGTCAATGCGGTGGGGCTCACCAATCCCGGTGCCGAGCAGTTGGCCGCTCAACTGGCAACCCTGCGGGTGCCGGCAGATCGTTTCCTACTCACCTCCATTTTTGGCGGCAGTGTCGAGGAATTTGTCGAGGTGGCCAAAATTGTCGCCCCGGTATCCGATGGCCTGGAATTGAACCTGTCCTGTCCCCACGCCAAGGGTTACGGCATGGCGATGGGCCAGGATCCGGAGCTGGTCCGCCAGATCACTGCGGCGGTGAAGGCCGCGGTGGATATTCCGGTGATTCCCAAGTTGACCCCCAATACCGACAATATCGCCGAGATCGCCAAAGCGGCGGTGGCCGGTGGTGCCGACGCGCTCTGCGCGATCAATACCGTGGGGCCAGGTTACACCTCTGCCCACGGCCATCCGGTACTCAGCAACGGTGTCGGCGGCATGTCCGGCAAGGGTGTTCTGCCCATCGGCCTGAAATGCGTGCGGGAAATGGCCGAGGCGGTGGATTGTCCCATTATCGGTTGCGGCGGTGTCAGCAGTGCTGACGATGTGCGGGCCTTCCGCGATGCCGGTGCCGATATTGTCGGTGTGGGTTCCGCGCTGATTGGCCTGACCACCGACGAAATGGGCGAGTATTTCCGTACTCTGGAGCGCGACATGGCGCAGGGCAGCAACGCTGCGGAGCAGATGATTCGCTACGATGTGGATATGCAGTTTCGCCCGGTGATACTGGTGTCCAACGAGCGGGTAACGGACGATATCTGCATTCTTACGTTTGATCGTAAGGTAGACGTGCAGGCCGGTGAATTTGTCTTTTTATGGATACCCGGGGTGGGTGAAAAACCCTTCTCGGCTCTCACCGACGACCCCTTCTCGCTGGCGGTGATTGATGTGGGGTTGTTTACCCACGAGTTGATGTCACTGCAGCCCGGCACTGAAGCTTATGTGCGCGGCCCCCATGGCATGGCCGTTGCCCCGCCGGCCGGTGCCAAAATCATTACCGTTAGTGGTGGCACCGGTCTCGCGGCGGTTTACCAGCTGGCGAGGGATTTCCCCAACAGTGAAATTTTTACCGGCGCGCGCACCGCGGAGCGGCTGTATTTCCTCGACGAGTGCCGCAAGATTGCCCCGGTGCATGTCTCCACCGATGATGGCAGCGAAGGCTTCCACGGGTTTGTCACCCAGTTGCTGCGGGAGTATTTACAACAGCTGCCCCCGGCAGAACGAAAAAATCTCATTTTCTACAATTGCGGGCCGTCCCCGATGGTGCGCGCTGCTGTGGCCGTGGAAAGGGAGTTCTGCGGTGATGATCAGATCTTCAGTGCCATTGATTACCTGACCAAATGTGGCGTTGGCCTCTGTGGTGCCTGCGCCGCCCCGGACGGGCGAAGAATCTGCGTGGATGGCCCCTTCATGGACGGTGCTTCGGTAGTCTAATCAAAACGGCCTGCGGGCCGTTTTTTTTGGCGGTATCATTTTTTACAGATAGGCCGATACAGGTCAACGCGCATTCCGCACAACAAAGCTTATGATGTCATAGCGTAACTTCAACTTGCATGGGACGTCGCGGATGAAAAAAAGCCTAATCACGTTGGTCGTTCTGGCAGTCCTTGCCGCACTCTTTTATTACTGGTCGCGCCCTGAACCGGTCACTGTCACGGTTGTTCCGGTTGAGCGGGGTGTGGTGGAGCGCACCGTGGCCAACACCCGTGCCGGCACCGTCGAAGCCTGCCAGCGCTCCCGGCTGGCGCTGTCCATTGGCGGCCGCATCGACCGGTTGCTGGTGGACGAGGGCGATCAGGTTGTGGCCGGGCAACTGCTGATGGTGCTGTGGAACAAGGATCGCGAAGCGCAATTACAGGTGGCGCAAGCCTCCGAGGTGTCGGCCCAGCAGGAGCGCCAGAGTATCTGCATTTCCGCGCAATCCGATCTGCGCGAGGCGCGGCGGTTGACCAACCTGGCGGAAAGAAATCTGGTGTCCGAGGAGTCGGCGGATCTGGCCGAATCCAGGGCCCAGGCCAGTTCTGCCAGTTGCGAGGCGGCCAAGGCTCGGGTAGTGCAGGCCGCTGCCGCCGCCTCCGCCGCCGCTGCCGTGCTCGAGCAGACCTTCCTGCGGGCACCCTTTGACGGCGCCGTCGCCGAGGTGACCGGGGAGGTGGGAGAATATGCCACGCCGTCCCCGCCGGGTGTGATGACGCCGCCGGCCATCGACCTGCTCACCGATGACTGTCACTACATCAGTGCGCCCATCGACGAAGTGGACGCCTCGGATATCGCTTTGGGCCTGCCGGTACGCGTCACCCTTGATGCCTTCCGCGACCGGGTTTTCCCCGCCACCGTAAGGCGCATTTCGCCCTACATTCTCGATCAGGAAAAACAGGCCCGCACCGTGGAAGTGGAGGCGGAGCTGGAGCCGTTACCGGAGGATGTCAGACTGCTGGCCGGTTACAGCGCGGATATGGAAATCATTCTCGACAGCGGCGACAACGCCCTGCGCATTCCCTCGGAACTGGTGGTGGATGACGAGTATGTGCTGGTGGTGGACGGCGAGGGTATCCTGCAACGCCGCCAGATTCACAAGGGTTTGACCAACTGGCGTTACACCGAGGTGCTGGAAGGGCTGAAAGAAGGCGATCTGATCGTCAGCAATATCGGCAGCGAGGGCGTCGAGGCCGGCGCTCCGGCAAAAATTGGCCGGACCGCCAATGATTGAACTGCAGGACGTCAACAAGACCTATCTGGTGGGTGAGTCGCCGCTTCGGGCGCTGCGGGACGTGAATATCACCATCGACGCCGGGGAGTACCTGTCGGTGATGGGACCTTCCGGCTCGGGAAAGTCCACCCTGCTCAACATGGTCGGACTGCTGGATCGCCCGGACAGCGGCAGCTACCGCCTGGAGGGAACCGCCACGGAAGAACTGGGCGAGGAGGCGCGGGCGCGATTGCGCGCCGACTACGTCGGTTTCATCTTTCAGGCATTTCACCTGATCAATCGCCTGACCACTCTGGAAAATGTCGAGTTGCCCATGATGCTGGCGGGCATCTCCCCCAAAAAACGCCGCCAGAGCGCGCTGGGTGTGCTGGAGCAGGTGGGTTTGGCGGACCGGGCCGGGCACCGGCCCAACCAGCTTTCCGGGGGGCAGCTACAGCGGGTGGCCATCGCCCGGGCCATCGTCATGAAGCCGCGCATCCTGTTGGCGGACGAGCCCACCGGCAACCTGGATCAGGCCTCCGGCGCCGAGGTGGTGGAGGTGCTGGAAAATCTCAATCGCGAGGGCATTACCCTGCTGGTGGTGACCCACGACGCCCAGCTCGGCAAGCGGGCCCGGCGGCGCATCCGCATGGTGGATGGTCAGATCGAATCCGACACTGGTGATGGCAATGCGCCTGCTGGATCAACTGCACTTTAACGGCCAGCTCTTTTTGCGCCACCGGGTGCGCACCGTGCTGCTATTGCTCGCGGTGGGGCTGGGCGTGGCCTCGGTGATTATGCTCACCAGCCTGGGTGAAGGCGCCCGCCGCTATGTGGACCGGGAATTTTCGGCACTGGGCAATCAGTTGTTGATCATTCTGCCCGGTCGCAAGGAAACCACCGGCGGCGCGCCACCCATCTACGGCGCTGCGCCCCGGGACCTGACCCTGGAAGATGCCCAGGCGCTGGAGCGCCTGCCGGCAGTCAGGGCGGTGGCCCCGGTGATCGCCGGCACCGCGCCGGTTTCTCGGGGCAGTCGCTCCCGGGAGGTGATCGTGCTGGGCAGCACCTCGGCCATCTTTCAGGTGCGCAAGATGGATGTGGCTCAGGGAAAAATCCTGCCGGAGCGTGCACGCAGTGAGGCCCTGGCGGTGTGCGTGCTGGGCTCCAAGCTGAAACTGGAGCTGTTTGGCAACCGCCGCGCCATTGGCGAGTGGGTGCGGGCGGGCGACCGCCGCATGCGGGTGATCGGCGTGCTGGAGGAACGCGGCGAATCCCTGGGACTGGATCTGCGGGACATGATCATTGTGCCGGTGCGCACCGCCGAACAGATGTTCAACTCGCCGGGACTGTTCCGGGTGTTGCTGGAGCTGGATGCCAATGCCGATTTCGATCGGGTTGAAGACCGGGTACGCGGGGTAATCCGCGAGCGCCACGAAGGCGAGGATGACGTTACCCTGATCAGCCAGGATTCCATGCTCGCTGCCTTCAATAATATCCTCACCACCCTGACACTGGCCATCGCCGCCATCGCGGCCGTCAGTCTGCTGGTGGCGGGCATCCTGATCATGAATATCAGCCTGATTTCCGTCAGCCAGCGGCGCCGGGAAATCGGTCTGTTGAAAGCATTGGGCGGCAGCAGCCGTCAGGTGAGGCAGCTGTTTCTCGGGGAATCCCTGCTGCTGGTAAGCCTGGGTTCCGTGGCCGGCGTTGCCGTGGCCTGGGTGGCGGTGCTGGTTGTCGCCCGGCTCTGGCCTGCCTTCCCTCTGGCACCACCCTGGTGGTCGGTCCCCGCAGCGGTGGCCACGGCGCTGCTGTCGGGACTGGTGTTCTCGCTGATTCCGGCGCGGCGCGCGGCGGCCCTGGACCCGGTGCTGGCCATGCGGGGGCAGGACCTGTGAATTTTCTCGATTACCTGCGCTGGATTTTCCTGGCCCTGTGGATGCAGCGCCTGCGATCCGTGCTGACCATTGTCGGTTTTGCCATCGGCATCGCCGCCATGGTGCTGCTGAGTTCCCTGGGTGAGGGGCTGCGGCAATTCGTGATCCAGGAGTTTACCCAGTTCGGCAGCCATATCGTCGCCATTACCCCGGGCAAGACCGAGACTTTTGGCATGGGCGGCATCCTCAATACCACCCGTCCCCTGTCCCTGGAGGACTCCGAAGTACTGAGGCGCATCCCGGGGGTGGAACAGGTGGTGCCGGTGGTGTTCGGTACCGCGCAGATCAAGGCGGTGGGGCGCAGCCGCTACACCGACGTGGCCGGCGTTGGCGCCCTGGCGGACAAGGCCTGGAAACTGGAGGTGTCACAGGGTTCGTTCCTGCCCCAGGAAGACATTCAGCGGGCGCGGGCCTTTGCGGTACTGGGCAGCAAACTGAAACGGGAGCTGTTCGGCGGTGACAATCCCCTGGGGGAATTTGTGCACATTGGCGGTAACCGCTTCCGGGTGATCGGCGTGATGGCGCCGAAAGGGCAGTTCCTCGGCACCGACCTGGATGACATGATCTACATCCCCGCCAACAAGGGACTGCAGATATTCAACCGCGAAAGCCTCATGGAGGTGGACGTTTTCTACAGCCCCGCCGTGCCCACCGACCGGCTCACGGAAAACATCAGACGGTTGCTGATCGAGCGCCACGGTTTCGAGGATTTCACCATCGTCACCCAGGATCAGATGATGGCGACCATGGACAATATCCTGCGCATCCTGAAATACGCCGGCGGTGGGCTGGGGGCGATTTCCCTGCTGGTGGGGGCCGTCGGTATCACCACTATCCTGATGATTACCGTGACCGAACGCACCTCCGAGGTGGGGTTGTTGCGGGCCCTGGGCAGCACTCGCAGTCAGGTGCGCAACCTGTTTCTGGGTGAGGCGGTGATGCTGGGGTTGGTGGGCGGACTGGCCGGTGTGCTGGTGATCGCCCTGCTGGTGGTGGGGGTAAGACTGTTTGTGCCGGGACTGCCGGTGGCTCTGAAGGGAGAGATCGTGCTGGTGGCACTTATCGTGTCCATGCTGATCGGCCTGATGGCCGGTGTGCGACCGGCGCTGAATGCCACCCGGCTCAGCCCCATCGATGCCCTAAGGGCTGAATAGACGCCCGGTTCAGCTTTCTTCGATGGGGAAAGAAACCAGTTCCGGTGCGTGCTCGCTTTCGATGCGGATATACCAGCCCCGTTGATGCCAGTCACCTAGTACCAGCCGCTCGCCGTAGGCCATATAGTGGTGATAGGGACGGTGGGTGTGGCCGTGAATCATCAGTTTCACCTGATACTCTGCCATCAGTTGTGCCACCGCCTCCTCCGACACATCCATGATATTGTCCGACTTGTTGGCGTTGGCCCGCATACTCTTCTGTCGCCATTCCACCGCCATCTTCTGGCGTTTTTTCAGGGGCAGGTGGCGCAACAGAAATTTCACCAGCGGATGGCGGTACCTGCGGCGAAATTTCTGATAGTCGGCATCGCCGGTACACAGAGTATCGCCATGCAGAAGCAGCACGCGCTGGCCGCCCAGCTCCGCGAGATGGTGGTCGGGCAGCAGGGTGGCTCCGCTTTCCCGGGCGAATTGTTTGCCGATCATGAAATCGCGATTGCCGTGGGTAAAGAACAGACTGACACCGCTATCGGACAGTTTTTTCAGCGCGGCAATTACCTGGCGGGCCAATGGTGCGGGGTCGTCATCCCCGATCCAGGCCTCAAACAGATCGCCGAGGATATACAGTGCCTCGACGTCGTCGGTCTGGTTTTCCAGAAAAGCAAAAAACGCCCGGGTTACCGCCGGGCGTTCTGGGGAGAGGTGCAGATCGGAAATCAGCAGTGTGGTCATCAGCACCACCTGCCGTGGCCGGGAGCGGCCTTATTTATCCGCATAGGCATCATTTATCCGCATAGGCATCGCTGACGGTGACCTTCTGGATTTCTACCGGATCCTTGGGTACATCCTGATGCATGCCGTGACGGCCAGTGGGTACACCCTTGATTTTGTTGACCACATCCATGCCATCGGTGACCCGGGCAAATACCGCATAGCCCCAACCCTGGGGATTCTTGCCACTGTGGTTGAGGAAGGTGTTATCGGCGACGTTGATGAAAAACTGCGAGCTGGCGGAATGGGGGTCATTGGTCCGCGCCATCGCCAGGGTGCCAGTCTCATTGGCCAGGCCGTTATCGGCCTCATTCTGAATGGAATCGCGGGTGGGTTTGCTCTGCATATCGGCGGTCATGCCGCCGCCCTGAATCATGAATCCGTCAATGACGCGATGGAAGACAGTTCCTTCATAGAAACCGTCGCGGCAGTACTGCAAAAAATTAGCGGAGGAAACCGGTGCTTTTTCGAAGTCCAGCTCAAGGCTGACATCGCCGTAATTTGTGTGCAGTGTAATCATCTGTAGTGGATCCTGTGACTGTCAAAAGAGGTGCGTATATTACGTTTTTCAGGGTTGAATTTAAACTGCTTTGCAGCGGGTTGGCGGCGATGCCCGGGCTTCACAGCAAGTTCATGGGGTGTGGGTATCCTCCGGGCGCAGGTGCGGGGTGATCGCCGGCTCCTCAATGCGTGCCTGCCAGCCCTGTATTCCAGCGCACAGCAGGATCAGGCCGATCCCGATCCACAGGCCCAGATTGGGGTAAAACTGCCAGAAGATCATGTCCACGCCGAGCGCCATGATGATGGCCGTGTACTGAAACGGTGCCACGATCACCGGCTTGCCCACCCGGTAGGCCGCCACCATCATGATAAAACCGAATGCACCGCCGCTGCCGGAGACCAGAACCATCATCAGCGTTTTGTTGTCCAGGGCGATCCAGGCCTCCTGCTGCCAGAAAAATGCCGCCAGCAAAAGCGGGATATAGATGTAATAGTTCATCGACCAGTCCGATTCGGTGCGGGACAGATAGCGCGACCAGAGAATCATGATGGCAAAAGCGAGGGGCAGGACCGTCAGCGCCAGATAGTGCCAGCCGGAATTGCTGACATCCGGCTTCAGCACCAGACAGACTCCGATAAAACCGGTGATGGTGGCCAGCCACTGAATGGCATTGGCCCGCTCCTTGAGAATCAGTGGCGATATGGCCGAGATCAGGATCGGTGCACCCGCAGTAGCGGCACTCACTGCACTGATCGGAAAATGCTTGATCGCCACATAGTAGCCGAGGCTGATCACGGTAAAGAACAGGCTGCGCAACAGTTGGTGCACGGGTTTGCTGACACGCAGGGTTCGCAGGCGGCCGGTGGCCAGAATAAACACCGTCAGCACCAGCAGTGAAGCGGCGGTACGCAGGCAGATCATCTGGCCGAGGGGGATTGTCTCCAGCAGGCGCTTCGCCACCGAGTCGCCCACCAGGAAAAACACCAGGCAGAGCTGCAGGTAGAGAATGGCTCGGAGATTGGGGTGCATGGCGGGAATAGGATTAACTCGCGGCTCGATTCTGGTGTTTTACAGAGGATTCATGCAGGGCGGAAGCAGAAGAATCCCGGGCGGTTGGCGATCAGTTGTTTATACAGGCTTCCCCGGAGGCTATAATCCGGCTCTTTTTTGCGGAGGATGGCCCGGCGGGGCTGCAGTATGGCCTGTCTCTTATACACATCTCCAAGCCCACGAGACTAGGCATGATCTCGTATGCCG
>OJBS01000363.1_pt1 | contig 11267 bp, 11 predicted proteins | sample 1590941 | NCBI WGS metagenome assembly OJBS01 (sample SAMN05416785, study PRJEB24817) | seawater metagenome | isolation source: Sea water | place: Canada:Atlantic | collected 2013-11
CGTGGGCTCGGAGATGTGTATAAGAGACAGATCGTATCTTGAGAAAACCTTTTAATTTCTGTTTCTAAATTCAATTGTTTTCTTAATTCAGGAATATTGTTGTTTGGTAAATAGTAGTAATAATCTCCAGTTTTATATGTTAATTTACTTACATCAAAAACGATATCATTGTGATTGAGCTTATACCCTAATAAATTAAAACCAGTTGATTCAATTAGAACTTCAATTTCTTCAATTGGCTCATTCTGAACAACTTTATCAATTGGAAGGTTGCTATATGTAATATTAAAGATTGCATCGCTCGTGTAAGTCTTTGATAGTTTTATCAACAACCAAAATAAGACTGACAAACAAAAAAAAACAAGAAATGTTTTAAGTTTAAAATTTACTTTAAATCTATTGTTTGCTTGATTTACCAAAGAATTGTTTTTTATTATTAAAAAAATAAATATACAAAAAAAAGTGAGCCAAATAAGCTCACTTTTTATATAATATTATGAAGTTGCCCTTATTTCTTAGGAGCGTTCATTTTATTTGTTAGTTCCATTGAAATAGCAGAGCGTTCAAATCTAATCTTTCCAGCACCTGTTTCAATTAAAACTGTTCCATCAGTATTTAATTCTACAATTTTACCGTGAATACCACTAGATGTTATCACTTTAGTTCCTTTTCCTATTTCAGTTTGAAACTTTTTTTCATTTTTTTGACGCTTCATTTGAGGTCTTATCATAAAAAGATAAAACACAATAATCATAGCGAAAATTGGCAGCATTGAAGTAAAACTACTTGCATCTGCTTGTAATAATATAGTTAAAAACATATCTAGTTTAATTTAGTATTATCATTCAACTCAATTTTTCCAGAAGGCGTTTTAACTTGTTTTGCATTTACAAATGCTTTGATTCTAACTACTTCGCTTCCTTTTTCTGTATTTGTAGTTAATGTTATTGTATTTGAAGTTTTATTTTTCTTCCCTCTCGAGTTAAATACAACTTTTATATCAGCCTTTTCTCCTGGCTTAATAGCTTCTTTTGGCCAATTAGGAACTGTACATCCACAACTTCCTTTTGCATTAGTTATAACCAAATCTCCTTTACCAACATTAGATAAAGTAAATATCGTTTCTACTTTTTCTCCTTGCTCAATAGTTCCGAAATCATGTTCCAATTTATCCCATTCGATAACTGGAGCACCCAAACTGATTTTTGCGTCTCTAGCTGCAGCTGCTTCAACATTTTCGTTTTTTACTTTAGAACTTGCATTATCACTTTTACATGATGAAATTGCGAAAGCGCTTATTAAAACTGTTAACAATACTATTTTTTTCATTTTATTAAAATTTATTAATTATACTTTTTATAGGATGCGAAAATATAAAATTATAGCAATCCTCTCCCTATTTTTTCAATTCTATTTGTAGTTACTAGATCTTTTAAAACTTTATCTAAAACACCATTAATGAAATAACTACTCTTTTGTGAAGAGTAATCTTTAGCAATTTCTAAATATTCATTAATAGAAACCTTTGTTGGTACAGATGGAAATTCCAAAAACTCACAAATAGCCATTTTCATCAAAATCATGTCGATGTCAGCAATACGGTCTGTGTCCCAATTTGGAGTCTTGTCATCTATTTCAGTATCATATTTTTCGTGATTCAAAATCACTTTTCTAAATAGATTTAAAACAAACTTCTCATCAGCATTATCTTTATATAAGTTTGAAAGTTTATACGACTTTCCTTCTTTTAATGTATTTAGATCTTTAACAATCCAAGTGTTTACAAAAGGGATATCATCTACCCAACTTATATTTTGATCTTCAAAATAATCAGCCAATTTTTCATTTGGCGCAATAATCTTTTTGAATACTTTCAAAACAAATTTCTGATCTTCTACAAATGAACTTGTTTCTGAGTTCATGTAATTTTTGTAAATCTCACTTACTCTAATTAAATCCCAAATAACACGAACAAACTCATCGTCAAGTTTCCAGTTATTTAATTTTTTTTTATCAATATAATCATTCAAAGAAATACTTTCTTTAAACATATTTATTACTTGATTTTCAATAAGCCTTGTGCTTGGATTTTTTTCTTCAGCAGAAGCTAAATGTTTTTTCTTTGCAATAGACAGATGGATCTCTGCCATATTTTGGACTTCAACCAATAAACTTAGAATCAAAACATGTAAATCATACATCTTTTCAATACTCTGTTTCAAGAATTTCTCCTCTTTGTCTAGGTTGTCATTTTTAGATTGAAGTATTGCGTATGCAGATTGCATTACTTTGATTCTAATATGTCTTCTATTTATCATTTTAAAGAACGCTTAAAATATGTTAAATTGTAGGCACAAAAGTACTATTAATTTTTAATCTACTATCTTCGCGAAAGCAAATTTTTTAATAATAAATGAAAGCCTTAAAACAAGTCCATAAATACTTTGCAAAATATAGATATAGATATATAGGAGGTATTTTAATATGTATTGTCTCTAATATTTTAGCACTACAAATTCCGGACCTAATAAAAAATTCAATTAATACTGCAGGTGATTATAAAAGTGGCATTATTACTGATAAATCTATAGTTACCTCTTCATTATTAACAAATATTCTTTTAATTATTGGTGCTGCTTTGTTGGCCGGATTTTTAACGTTTTTTACACGCCAATTAATCATTGTCACTTCAAGGCTTGTTGAATATGATTTGAAAAATGAGATTTACAAGCAATATCAAAAATTATCGCTCAATTTTTATAAAAAAAATAGAACGGGAGATTTGATGAATCGAATAAGTGAAGATGTTGGAAAAGTACGGATGTATTTTGGTCCTGCTATTATGTATAGTTTAAATATGATCGTTTCATTTACGGTGACATTAATTTTAATGCTTAGAACAGATGTAACTCTAACACTCTATACAATTATTCCACTTCCAATACTTTCAATATCAATCTATTACTTAAGTAGACTGATTCATAAAAAAACAACCGTAGTTCAACAATATTTATCAAGTCTAACAACCGCTGCGCAGGAAACTTTTTCTGGAATAAGAATTATAAAGTCTTACACAACAGAACTTGATGCAATTCAAAATTTTGAGGAAGTTGCTGAGAATAGCAAACAAAAAAATATTGAATTATATAAAATTCAAGCATTATTTTTCCCCTTAATGATTTTACTAATTGGAATTAGTAACTTATTAGTTATTTATGTTGGAGGCTTACGATATATAGATGGTTATATTACTCTTGGTGATATTGCTAAATTTATAATGTATGTAAACATTCTAACTTGGCCAGTAGCTGTATTAGGTTGGGTTACATCAATTGTACAACAAGCAGACGCATCCCAAGAAAGAATTAATGAATTTTTAAAAGAGACTCCTGAAATAAAAAACGAAACTGAAAACATAACGGAAATTATTGGAGACTTAGAGTTTCAAAATGTTTCTTTTACCTATGACGACACTAATATAACTGCACTAAAAAATGTCAGTTTTAAGGTAGAAAGTGGAAAAACACTTGCTATTTTAGGTAAAACAGGTTCTGGTAAATCTTCAATAATAAATTTAATTGCTAGATTATATGATACTTCAAGTGGAACTGTATTACTTGACACTATAAACATTGAAAAGCATAATTTAAATAATCTTAGGCAAAATATAGGTTTCGTTCCTCAAGATGCTTTCTTGTTTTCCGACACTATCGAAAATAATATCAGATTTGGAAAAAAAGACGCAACAATAGAAGCCATAGAACAAGCTGCAAAAGACGCTTATATTCATCATAATATAGTCGAATTCAAAGAAGGTTATAAAACATCTATTGGAGAAAGAGGAGTTACATTATCTGGAGGGCAAAAACAAAGAGTTTCTATTGCGAGAGCAATAATTAACACCCCTAAAATTTTAATTTTTGACGATTGCTTATCAGCCGTAGATACTGAAACAGAAGAGATTATTTTAAAAAATCTTGAACAAATTACTGAAAATAGGACTACCATAATTATAAGCCATAGAGTTTCTTCTATAAAACATGCCGATATGATAATAGTTTTAGATAAAGGAGAAATAATACAGCAAGGAACTCATAATCAATTATCTAATGAAAATGGATTTTATAAAGATTTGTTTGACCAACAATTATTAACAGACAATTAAAATAATGTCTTTCTTTTTTTTATATTAAATATTGCAGAAGTAATTTATTTTTTTAGATTTGTCATATAACAACTTCGTACAAACCAAAATTAATTAGTGAAAATTATGAATGAAAAGAATTACAATGATCAAGAAGAGATTTTCTCACAAGTATTAAGAGCAGGAAGAAGAACTTACTTTTTTGATGTTAGATCTACTAAGGCAGATGACTACTACCTAACAGTTACAGAAAGTAAGAAGTTTACAAATGAAGATGGATCATTCCATTATAAAAAACATAAAATCTATTTATATAAAGAAGATTTTACTGAATTTAATGAAATGTTAAAAGCAGCAACAGACTATATAGTAAACGAAAAAGGTGAAGAAGTAATAAGTGAACGTCACCAAGCAGATTATACAAGAGAAGAGCCTCAAACTAGCGAAGAGAGTGAAGTGAAGACTGGTGAAAGTTTTACTGACGTAAGCTTTGATGACATTTAATAGTCCGTTTTTTACTTATAAAATACTGAATCATTGTATCTTAGGGTTTCCTTTTTTCATTACACAATTTTTTCTTTTTAAAAAAGTTATCTATTTTTATACAAATATTTCTAATCAACCATTAAAATGAGGCTGTCAAAAAAAATTTTGTGTCTAGTGTTTTTAGTTTCGGTTACTTTAAGCGCTCAAAACAGAGCAACTGTAACAAAATCTTTGAATGAAGGAACTATAGAAAATCAATTTGATTATTTAATTAAGAAATCTAATAGATATCAAGAATTTAAAGTTGTAAAAACAACTTGGCTTATCCAATTAAAAAAATCAGCAGGTGACTCATTAGTTTCATTAAGGAAAGATTTAAATAGTACTAAACGTATTCTTTTAGAAAAACAAACTGAAATAAACAAGCTTACTCATTCACTAGATGTAACAAATAAAAATGTAATAACGCTGAATGATGAAAAAGATACTATCAATTTCTTTGGCGCACTTATCTCTAAAGCCTTTTACAATACTATCTTATGGTTAATCATTGCTTTATTAATTTCAGCACTAACAACTTATATCTTACGGTTTAATAGAAGTAATTCTATTACTAAAGAAACAAATGATAGTTTTACTGAACTAGAAAGAGAATATGAAAATTACAGACAACGTTCGTTAGATAGAGAGCAACAACTTCGAAGAAAGCTTCTAGACGAAGTGAATAAACAGAAAAAAGAGTAACTATATCTTTATACATATAAAAAGCCGATGCATTTGCATCGGCTTTTTATATAACAATTACCTAAATAAATTTTAAGCAAGTAATTCTTGTACTTTATCAGCAGCTTCTTGAAATTCTACAACTGAATGAACTGGCAAGCCACTATCATCAATCAATTTTTTAGCTTCAATCGCATTGGTTCCTTGTAATCTTACAATAATTGGCACATTCATATCATCACCCATATTTTTATAAGCCTCAACAATTCCTTTAGCTACACGATCACATCTTACAATTCCACCAAAGATATTAACCAATATTGCTTTCACATTTGGATCTTTTAATATAATACGAAATCCAGTCTCTACACGTTCTGCATCAGCTGTACCTCCAACATCTAAGAAATTTGCAGGTTCACCACCACACTGCTTGATTAAATCCATTGTACTCATTGCAAGTCCAGCACCATTAACCATACAGCCAACATTCCCATCAAGATCAACATAATTTAATCCTGCTGCATTTGCTTCTACTTCAATAGCATTCTCTTCACGTAAATCACGTAATCCAGCATAATCTTTATGACGGTACAAAGCACTATCGTCTATAGTTACTTTAGCATCAACTGCCAATATTTTATCATCTGATGTTTTCAACACAGGATTTATTTCAAATAATGAAGAATCAGACTTCACATACGCAGTATATAAAGACGAAACAAATTTTACCATCTCTTTCAACGCTCCACCACTTAAACCTAAGTTAAAGGCTATTTTACGTGCTTGAAAAGGTAACAATCCTAATGCAGGATCAATCTCTTCAGTAAATATTAAGTGAGGTGTCTCTTCAGCTACAGTTTCAATATCCATTCCACCTTCCGTAGAATACATAATCATATTTCTACCAGTTTCACGATTTAATAAAACAGAGATATAGTATTCTTCTGGCTCATTAGCTCCAGGATAGTAAACATCTTCAGCAATTAAAACTTGATTTACTTTCTTTCCTTCCGCAGAAGTCTGAGGTGTAACCAACATCATTCCAAGAATACTTTTAGAAACTGCTTCTACTTCTTGCAAATTTTTAGCCAATTTAACTCCTCCACCTTTTCCACGCCCTCCAGCATGAATCTGTGCTTTGATAACGAACCAACTCGTACCTGTTTCAGTAGTTAATTGTTTCGCTGCATCAACAGCTTTTTTATAATTATCTGCTACAATTCCGCGTTGAATTTTTACGCCAAAACTGCTTAACATTTCTTTTCCTTGATATTCGTGTAAATTCATCAATAATTGATTTTAATTGTACTGCAAATGTACTTAATCTATTTTATATTTTTAGTTGCTTTTTTTATAAAAATTGTAACAACCTAATTTTTCATTCGTCTTTACTTCAATTAACAATAATTTAAGAGTTCTATAATAATAACTTGGATAATTTCGCATTATAAACTTGACTGATTGAACTGTACCCTATGAAAAAAATATTTTCCTTATTCGCTATCTTTTGTTTTTTATTAATAAATGCTCAAGATCAAACAAACCGAAAAACCATTACTACAACTAGAGTTAGTAAAGCGCCCAAAATTGATGGAAATCTAAATGACAAAGCATGGGAAGATACAGAAGTGATGACCGATTTTATTGAAATGCGTCCAGACAATGGAAAACAAGCACATACAGATTACAAAACTGAAGTCAAGGTAGTTTATGATGATAAAGGTGTCTATATTTCTGCCGTTTTATCTTATCCTGATATAAATAATATTCCAATGCAATATGCCTCTAGAGATAATTTTGGTCAGGTAGATTTTTTATCAGTAATTATCAATCCAAATGATGATGGCCAAAATGGATTTGAATTTATAGTTCAAAGTGCCGGAAATCAAGCAGATGCTAAAATTTCAAATGGTAATGAAGATTTTAATTGGAGTGCCGTTTGGGAAAGCAATGTTGAAATTACCGATAAAGGATTGAATATAGAAATGATGATTCCTTATAGAGCCTTACGATTTTCCAACCAACCAACCCAATCTTGGGGATTCAATTTTCACAGAAGGTTAGAGAATTTAAACTCACAATACACCTGGAACCATATAGATAACACTGTAGGAAGTTGGACACAATATGACGGTTTAGTTAAAGGGTTTGAAAACTTAAAACCACCGACACGTTTAACTTTTTATCCATATGCTTCTATCACATCAGACACTAATAACGGAGTCACTGAAAATGATTGGAGTTTAGGTATGGATGTTAAATATGGATTGTCGGAAAATTTCACTTTAGATGCAACACTTATTCCTGACTTTAGTCAAGCAGGTTTTGATGATGTTCAACTTAATTTAGGGCCGTTTGAACAACAGTTTTCTGAACAAAGACAGTTTTTTACAGAAGGTACAGATTTATTTTCTAAAGGGAGGTTATTCTATTCTAGAAGAGTTGGAGGAGGACCAATAGGAGCATTAGAAGATATAAGTGACGAAGAAGAATTTACAGATTATCCAGGCAAAGTTACAATGCTAAATGCCGTGAAAATATCTGGAAGAACAAAAAACGGTTTAGGTATTGGGTTTTTTAATGCTATAACTGAAGAAACTAAGGCAACAGTTAAAAATAATGATACTGATGAAACTAGAAAGGTTATAACTAACCCACTTTCAAACTATAATATAATGGTCCTAGATCAATTATTTAATAAAAACTCATCCGTAACACTTATTAACACCAATGTACTGAGAGAGGGTGAGTTTCGTGATGCAAATGCAACAGGAATACTGTACAACATCAAAACAAAAGATAATAAATATCTTATTGATGGCTCTTTAAAAATGACAAGTCTTCACGATGTTGAAGATTCAAAAAATGGATACGCTTTTGATACAAGTATTGGAAAAATAGCAGGAAATTGGACAGGAGAAATTGGATATAACTTTGAAGATGAAAACTACAATCCTAATGATTTAGGGATTCTTTTCGGGAACAATGAGAAGAGAATATACAGTAATCTTTCATACAAAACTTTAAAACCAAAGGGAGATTTTAATTCATACCGAATAAACTCTTGGTTCAATTCAAGTTACTTACACAGTTCCGGTGTTCATACTGGAATCAATACTGGAATAGGGTTTCAAGGACAGCTAAAAAAACGTTTAGGTTTTGGTGGAAATGTCAAGTACTCTAGTGAAAATAAAGACTTTTTTGAACCAAGAGAAGGCTCAACTAGTGGAGTGTTCTTTCAAAGACCTGCTAGAATGGGTACTAACCAATGGATTTCAACTAATTATCAGAAAAAATTTACTGTAGACTATAATCAGTATTACAAACATTTTATGAACAATAAAAGGAGAACCTATGGTTTTAATTTATCTCCAAGATACCGTGTAAATAATAAATTGGCATTCTTCTACTCATTGAACTATAGAAAATCTAACTACGAAGAAGGTTATGCAGAAGTAGATGGTGAAGTTGATGATGATATAATTTTTGGAAGACGAAATAGAAAAAGCGTAACAAACTCTCTATCTAGCAAATATAGTTTTAATGTAAAATCTTCTCTTTCACTTACGTTTAGACATAACTGGGAAACTGTAACGTATAGTGATGAATTCTATGACCTTACAAGTACTGGAGGCTTAACACCAACTACATATTCCAGAGATAATGTAAATTTCAATAATTGGAATTTAGATCTAAATTACACATGGCAATTTGCTCCAGGAAGTCAGTTAACCGCTTTTTATCGAAATTCAATTTTTGGAAACGGAACAGATACAAAGTTAAATTTCCAAGATAACATTGACGAATTATTTAGTGAGCCAAAACAGCATTTACTTTCTTTACGTTTAGTTTATTTTATTGATTACAATAACATAAAAGATATTTTTTAACCTATTTTTGTTTTTAAGGTAATAATTGAATGATAAAAGCAACCAACATCAACAAATTATATGGAGAACTAAATGTTCTTAAAAAAGTAAATTTACATATTAAAAAAGGTGAAGTTGTAGCTATTGTCGGGCCTTCAGGAGCAGGAAAAACAACGCTATTACAGATTTTAGGCACATTAGACAAGCCAAGTTTTCATTCAGAAACTCAAATTACTATAGACAACCAAAACATTCTTAGTTTTTCTGACAAAGAATTGTCGAAATTTAGGAATCAACATATTGGATTTATATTTCAATTCCATCAATTATTACCAGAGTTTACTGCATTAGAAAATGTTTGTATCCCTGCGTTTATAGGTGATTTATCAAAGAAAGAGGCTGAAAAGAAAGCAATAGAATTGCTAGATTTTTTAGGGTTGGCTGATAGAATGAATCACAAACCAAACGAATTATCTGGTGGCGAACAACAGCGAGTGGCAGTTGCTAGAGCATTAATCAACAATCCTTCAGTAATATTTGCAGATGAACCAAGTGGGAATCTAGATTCAACTTCGGCACAAAATCTCCACGAATTATTTTTTAAACTTAGAGATAAATTCGGACAAACCTTTGTAATTGTTACTCATAATGAAGAATTAGCAAATATGGCTGACCGAAAGTTGGAAATGAAAGATGGCGAAATTATCAATTAAAACTTTCTTAAAATGATCGGGATTATAAGTGCAATGCGAGAAGAAATTAATGCGTTACTTGAGCAATTACAAGATGTTTCTAAAATAAACAAAGGGAAGAGAACCTATTATTCAGGAATTTTATACGGAAAAAAGGTAGTTTTAGTATTTTCTCGTTGGGGAAAAGTAGCTGCAGCAGCAACAACTACACAACTTATCAATGATTATAAAATTGATGAGATTGTTTTTACTGGAGTTGCTGGATCCATCCATTCAGATTTAAATATTGGTGATATTGTACTTGGAAAAAATTTATACCAACATGATATGGATGCGAGTCCACTATTCAATAAATTTGAAATTCCAATTATTAAAAAAACATTTATAGAAACAACTACCAACTTGAGTTTAATTAACTCAACACACCTGTTTTTAGATAATTACAGCGAATATATTGACACTTCTCAAGCAAACTCATTTAACATATCAACTCCAAAAGTTGTTCATGGAGATATCGCAAGTGGAGATCAATTTATCACTACCAAAAGCAAGGTTGAACAACTAAACAAAGAAATACCAACAGCAATATGTGTAGAGATGGAAGGAGCAGCCGTAGCGAAAGTATGCTATGAATATGAAATTCCTTTTTCAATTATTCGTATTATTTCTGACAAAGCAGATGATAATTCAAGCATAGATTTTCCATTATTTGCCAATAAAATAGCCAGTAAGTACCCTTTGGGAATCTTAAAAAACTATTTCACTTAAATTTCCAATGATTTTTATATCTTTGACCAATCTAAAGAACAATGCAATTTAAGAATCCCGAAATCTTATTCGCTTTACTGCTTCTTATCATACCGATAATAATTCATTTATTTCAATTACAGCGTTTCATAAAAGCTCCGTTTACAAACGTCCAATTTTTAAAAAGAATTGAACTGCAAACTCGCAAGAGTTCACAACTAAAAAAGTGGCTCATTTTACTTACAAGATCACTTGCATTTACAACAATAATTTTCGCGTTCTCACAGCCTTATTTTTCAAATTTTGAAAAGAATCAGGAACACAATACAATCATATATTTAGACAATTCTTTGAGCATGCAAATCAAAGGAAAACGAGGTGAATTATTAAAAGTGGCAATTCAAGAAATAATTAATAATATCCAACAAAATACTACATATTCATTTATAACAAATGATCATGTTTTTAAAAATATTGACTCAAAACAACTAAAGGATGAGTTAATAAAAACTGAATATTCATCAAGAAAACTCAACTTAAACACGGTATTATTAAAAATCTGTCTCTTATACACATCTCCGAGCCCACGAGACTAGGCATGATCTC
>OJBS01000366.1_pt1 | contig 11222 bp, 9 predicted proteins | sample 1590941 | NCBI WGS metagenome assembly OJBS01 (sample SAMN05416785, study PRJEB24817) | seawater metagenome | isolation source: Sea water | place: Canada:Atlantic | collected 2013-11
CCTCTCTATTCGTCGGCAGCGTCAGATGTGTATAAGAGACAGGTATAAATATTTTCAGATTTGTAATCGATAGCATCATCAAAACCTAATTCATTTATCAAATAATCGCATTTTTCTTTTCCGCCAGCAATACCAATTACGGTACATCCTTTAATTTTTGCAATTTGCCCAACAATACTTCCAACAGCTCCAGCAGCTCCAGAAACTAATACAATATCACCTTCTTTAATTTTACCAACTTCTGTAATTCCAAAATAAGCCGTCATTCCAGGCATTCCTAAAGTGCCAATATACATTGGCATTGGCGCTAAACGTTCATCAACTTTATACCAACCATCTCCGTTTGTAATAGCATATTGTTGCACGCCACCCCAACTTGTAACACAATCTCCAATATCAAATTTTGAATTTCCATTATTTTTAATAACTTTTCCAATAGAACCAGCTCTCATAACATCATCTATAGCAATTGGCGGAATATAAGATTTTGTGTCATTCATCCAACCGCGCATTGCAGGATCTAAAGAAATATAATGATGTTGAATTAAGATTTCGCCTTCTTCTAGTTCTGGAACAAGATTTGTTTCTAATTGCCAAGTATCTGAATCTGGAGTTCCAGAAGGACGTTTTTTAAAGATAATCTGTTTGTTATTCATAAATTTTTATTTTTATTGGGATGCTAAATATACTTATTAATTATGTAAATCTTGTATTGCTCTTTCGAAGTTTACTTTTTCTAAGTATTGTGGCTCTAAGTATGATTAAAAAGGGATTGGTGTTTCTAAACGTGCGACTCTTTTACTGGCGCATCTAATAGCGTTGCTACTCCTATATAAATATTGAGAAAAGAAGATTAAACCAAATATTTCAATAAAATACGAACACCTACAACCGCAATTAAAATTGCGGTTGTTCTTTTTAATTGAATAGGAGAGAAGTACTTACGACTCATTCTACTACCAATTTGACCTCCTATAAAAACGGTACATAAAAGAACTGAAGTTAATTCCCAATCTATCGTGAAATTAGGATTTGAATATTGACCTATTAAACCTGAAATAGAATTTACTAGAATAAAAAAACTTGCGATTGCTGCAATTTTTTTTGGACTATCCCAATTAGTTAAATGTAAAACAGGAGCAAGAAATATTCCTCCTCCAATACCAACCATTCCAGAGATGAAACCAATAATTCCACCATAACTAGCGTTTTTTGAGATATTACTTCTATTGATTTTAAATGTATTTTTTGAAGTGAATTTTTTAGAAAACCACATTGTAAATGCTGCAAATAATAGTGTGAAACCTAAAAGGATAAAAAAGAAAGTTTGGCTAATCTTTAAATATCCACCAATAAATGCCATTGGAACACTAAATAAAACTAAAGGAATTACTTTTTTCCAGTTATAGAGTTTTTCTTTTTGAAATAAAATAACATTGCCTAAAACTACTATAATGTTGCATAGTAAAGCAGTCGATCGAATTTGAGTAAATGCAATTCCAGTAAATGCTAATATGGCTAGATAACTTGAGCCTCCACCAAATCCTACTGAAGAATATAATAACGCCACAATTAGAAATAGTAAAATCACTTCCCAATTTGAGAATGTGATTTCAATAAGTGATGATATGTCCAAAGTTTTTTTCTATTAGTAATCTAGTATACAAAAATAAAAAAAACTACCATGAAAATCATTTTCAATGGTAGTTTTTAACTAATCAACTAATTATTAGGTTGTTTTGCTGTTAAGCAGTATTAAATTTTTTCAAAGACCAAAATGTCAATGTCATTATTACTTTCATCTTTCAACTCTATACGATCAAGATCTAAATCAAACACATCCCAATCATCATTAAATTCATCAAGAGGAGTTTGTGCACCAAAGTCTAAGATCATTTTTAATTGATCATCATCAATAGTTGTTGACCAAGTTCCTGCAATTGTACTTGTGTTATTAGTTGCGACTACAGTTTCATCAGTATTAAATGTAAATTGGTATTCGTCATAATTTTCAGTTTCGTTAACGCCATCGTCGTTATAGTTGGTAACTATCCAATGACCATCAATTATGATGTCAATTAAATCATTTGTACTTTGGTCATCATCACAGTCTTTTTCAATAACCATTTCGTCAGATGTATCATAATGATGCAAAGCAAACCTATCATCTTCACATTCATTAATTATCCAGTTTCCTGAAATCGCCTGTATATTGGTTCCTATTACGTTGTTGAATTCTAAAATAACTCCATCTGTAGATTGAGATATTGAATAAGTTGCATTGATAACTTCATTTGTAGATGTGTTTGTGATTTCTAAAGATAGATTAACATTAAAGTCTAAGTCAAAGATGATTAAATCATCACTTCCGTTTAAAAGTACCACATTCCATACACAATCTAATAAAGATGCTTCAATGTCAGATTCTGTACAGTTTGGCTGATTGTTTGTGTCACATTCATCTCTTTCGAGCCTTAGTCTATCTTCACCGTTTCTAAAGTCTAATTTGAATTCACCATCTTCATCTTCAACTTCGTGTAAAATCCAGTGTTCATTATTAAAATCTGGAAGACCATCTACTTGGATGTTTATTTGAATATTATCAGTTGAAATTAAATTCCAAGTACCTGAATAAGTAGTTCCGTTGTTTTCAACAATTAAAGTTTCATTTGTGTAGAACGTGAAGATATAACCTTGATATTGATCTTCTAAGTCTTCATTATTAATTTCTAATTTATCAACTGTCCAAGTACAATCTGTTAAGAGACTAATAAATTCACTCTGTGAAATATCATTATTATCATCGTCATCCCAATCATTATCATCATCTTCATCACATAGATTGATAGCGTCTTCAATGGTGTCTTCTAAACTCGATAAATCATGAATAGTTATAGAAGTTCCATCAGAAAGAACTACTGTAATTGGGAACGAAAACTCAACAATATCACTCTCATCTAAATCATCAATAAAATCATACATTTCTTGGTCACTATGGATCGTAATTGTGGCTATTTGAGTATTTTGAGAATTGAAAATTGAAAATGTAATAGGATATTGAAGATCAATACACTCAATATCGTCATCCTCCTCATTTTCATCACTACATTGATCAATATATTCTTGCAGTTGAGATTGGTTTTCAATAATTATTTCAGTAAAGTCAGATAAAATAATTGTAATAGGAAATACAATATCAAGTATATCGTCATCGTTTGTAAATTCATCAAAAATGGCTTCAATAACTTCAAAATCCTCTTCAGAATCAACAATAATTTCAAGACCATTGACAAAAACAGTCACAGGAAGTTGAATATTTAAACAGTTTGCACCATCTATAATATTGTCATTTGACCCATCATTTGTAGAAGTTCGCTGCATTAAACTTGCAATATTTGAACTTGCAGTAAATGTTTCTTGTGGATCTTCTTGATTGAGTTCCATTACTTCATCTTGACATGATGTAAGTAATAATGCCAAAAAAATCGGTAAAATCAGTATTTTTTTAATAAATGCTTTCATAATTTAGTCTTTTAAATGTTGTGGTTCTGTATTTTGTTAATGAAACAACTAAGTGTTAAAAACTCCTACCATTAAACAAAAATAAATTATATATTTGAATAAATTATTCATTTAATGAACAGAAAACTACAAGAAAATATTTGCGAGGAGAAATTGTTTTCGTCCATATATATGAAGTATTCAAAATCACTTCATGATTTTTTGTATTATAAATACGGTGAACATTTAAATCCTGATGATAAAGTTCAAGAGGCTTTTATAAAATTATGGGATCATTGTAAAGATGTTTCCTTAGAAAAAGCCAAAAGTTTTTTATTTACCGTCGCCAATAATTCAATACTTAACGATATTAAGCATAAAAAGGTAATACTGAAGTATCAAAACAATACTCCTAAAAATTACACAAATGAATCTCCAGAGTTTTTAATGGAAGAATCTGAATATATGCAAAAATATCAATCTGCATTGGCAAATTTAACTGAAGGACAACGAGAAGTATTTTTTTTAAATAGAATAGAAGGGAAGAAACATAAGGAAATAGCTAGTTTGTTAGGTATTTCAACAAAAGCAGTTGAAAAGCGGCTATATGGCGCTTTAAAAAAATTACGAAAAGAAATAGAAGGGATTAGGTAGGAGTTTCTAATAATCAGTTGTTATATAGATAAGGGAGATAATTATGAAAAAAGAAGAGTTAATAAAAAAATGGCTAGATAATGAGTTGACTCTTGCAGAAATGCAAGAGTTTAAACAACTAGAAGAATATGATTCTTTTATGAAGTTATCTGATAACGCCTCTTTTTTTAAGGCGCCTAATTTTAATAGTTCTGAAGAATACAAAAAAATACTGCCAATTATTGATGGTAAAAGGACTACAAAAACTTTATTAAACAGGATAAAACCAATACTGAAACTTGCAGCAGTATTTGTAATGGGAATTGTAGTTTATACTGCATTTTTCTTAAATAAAGAGACAACAATCAATACTCTTGCAAGTGAAAAAATAGTTGTTATTTTACCAGATAATTCTATTGCTCAATTAAATTCACTTTCAGAATTGAGTTATAATAAAGACGTATGGAATAAGCAACGTATGGTTGAATTAAAAGGGGAAGCTTACTTCAAAGTAGCCAAAGGGTCTCAGTTTGATGTTCAGACTTCCACAGGAGTTGTAACCGTTCTTGGAACACAGTTTAATGTGAAGAATCGTTTAAATTATTTTGAGGTAGTGTGCTATGAAGGTAAAGTTAGCGTGACTCACAAAAATAAGAACACAATTCTAACACCTGGAAAAACGGTGCGTATATTAAATGGAAAAATGACTGAAGACGGTACAGTAATAGATCATCCAACTTGGATAGATGATTATAGTAGTTTTAATAGCGTTGCTTTTTCAGAAGTTATAGAAGAATTTGAAAGACAATATAATGTGAATATTGAGGCGGATATAGATTCGGAAATCCTGTTTACAGGAACTTTCACACATACTAACAAAAAACTTGCTTTATTGGCAATAACAATTCCTTTGAATTTAAAATCTACTATTGAAAATAATACGATAAGACTATACGAGTGAATCTAAAAAAGACTTTTATTTTAATAGGGATCTTTCTTTTTTGCCAAACTATGTATGCTCAAGAAACGAAGGAGGAGACTCCTCTTGTGGAAATTATTGAGCAGTTAGAACAACAATTTCAATGTAATTTTTCTTATGCCGATAAAAATATTGAAGATGTATTTATTTTAGTTCCTCAGAATTACACTACACTTGAGCAAATAATTACTTTTTTAGATGAGAATATACACTTAGATTTTAAAATCTTGGAAAACAAGCTTATAACAATTAGTCTTGTTAATAGTTCTATAAATATTTGTGGATATTTACTTGACAATGATACAGGTGAGCCAATTGAAAATGCAATTTTACAAGCCAAAAACGAGCAAGATTTGTCAGATTCACAAGGTTACTTTGAGTTAAAAAACATATCTAAAAACGAATTTATTTCAATTAAGCATGTTGGCTATAAATCAGTTATTTATTTGCCAAATAAATTTGTAGAAAATACATGTAATGACCATTATTTAATTTCTAAAATAGAACATATTAGAGAAGTTGTAATTCGTAATTATTTAACAAAAGGAATTCGAAAAAAAACAGATGGAAGTTATGAAATAAACTATAAAAATTTCGGAATCCTTCCAGGACTTATTGAGGCAGATGTTTTACAAACTTTACAAGCAATTCCAGGAGTTAAAAGTGTAGATGAAACGGTTTCTAATATTAATATTAGAGGAGGTTCTCATCATGAAAACTTAATTCTTTGGGATGGAATTAAAATGTATCAGTCTGGACATTTTTTTGGTTTAATCTCAGCATTTAATCCACATTTAACAAAAAATGTAATTTTATTAAAAAATGGAACTTCCGCTAATTATTCAGATGGTGTCTCTGGAACTATTTTAATGTTTACTGATGATAAATTGAATCATGATTTTAAAGTAGAAATAGGTCAAAACCTTATAAATACAGATGTTTTTTTTGATGTTCCAATGAATAAAAAAGTTTCATTTCAAATTGCCGCAAGAAAATCTATCAATGATTTTATTAAGACACCGACCTATAATAGTTATTTTGATAAAGCCTTCGAGAACACAGAAGTTGTAAGTAATTCAATAAATGTCATTAGTTTTAATGAACACTTTTCATTTAATGATATTTCTGCTCGGTTGCTCTATCAATTATCTGATAAAGATAAGATTAGAGTGAACTTACTTTCGGTAAATAATAAATTATCTTTCTTAGAAAATGCTGTCGTCAATGTAGTTGAAGAATCTAAAGAGAGTAAAGTGTCTCAAAGTAATATGGTCGCAAGTATTTTTTATAATAGATTATGGAATAATAGACTCTCAACAGATATTCAAATTTATGGAACTAAATATTTCTTAAAGTCAATAAATTTTGACATCCTAAATAGCCAACGATTGTTTCAGGAAAATGAAGTTATTGAAGAGTCTATAAAATTGGATTCTAAATACCTTTTAACAGATAGAATAACCCTTTATAATGGGTATCATTATTCTGAAACGGGTATCACGAGCATTCAGGATGTGAACAGCCCTCTTTTTTATAACAGGGTGAAAGAGGTTATAAGAAAACATGGGTTATCTAGCCAAATAGGATATCAATCATATGATAAAAGAACAACTTTAAGGGCAGGATTACGATTGAATTATATAGAAAAATTTGGAACGTTTTATGCGGAGCCTCGCCTGAGCTTTAATCAGCAATTAAATAAATTTTTTTCTATTGAAGTTTTAGGAGAACTAAAACATCAAACAACGACACAAGTTGTTGATTTTCAGAGCGATTTTTTAGGCGTAGAAAACAGAAGATGGTTATTGAGTAATAATAAAGATATCCCTATAGTTAAGAGTAAACAAGCCTCTGTTGGCTTTCATTATAATAAAAGGGGCTGGCTTTTAACTGCTGAAGGTTATTATAAGTTTGTAGATGGAATAACAAGCCAAAGTCAAGGTTTTCAAAATCAATATCAGTATGTTAAAACTACTGGAAGTTATACTGCTTTAGGCGCAGATTTTTTAATCAATAAACGTTTTAAAAATAGTAGTATTTGGCTCAACTATAGTTATGGTGATAATCAATATAAATTCAATGGTTTACCTGAAATTACATTTCCCAATAATTTAGACATAACACATTCATTTTCAGTAGCGTCATCTTATACATTAAACAATTTTAAATTTTCTACAGGACTTAATTGGCATTCAGGAAGACCTACAACATTGTTGGTTTTGGATACTGAAGTTATTGCGGGAGAATTAAATTATCAATCAGCAAATAGTAGTCGCTTAGGTGATTATATGCGGATTGATTTATCTGCACAATATCGTTTTGATTTATCTAAAAAAGTAAGTGCAGAAGCAGGAATTGCTATTTGGAATTTATTTAATAAAAAAAGCGAATTGAATCGTTATTATGAATATCAACCAGAAAATGATGTGATTAATAAAATAGTTGAAACATCTTTAGATTTTACTCCAAACGTTAGTTTTAGAATTTCTTTTTAATAATTAGCACCTGTTTTTTTTAGATTGAATTATAGAAGTCTAAATATTCGCAGTCTAATAAGGTACCATTGGTAGAATAAATTCACAGAAGTCAAATATAATTTCATATTTTCGACGCACCAAAAAAACACCAATGAATTTTAAAATATCATCACTTAAAGAATACAAAGACACTTATAAAAAATCAGTAGAAAACCCTTCAGAGTTTTGGAATGATATTGCCGAACATTTTCATTGGAGAAAAAAATGGTCTAAAGTATTAGAACATGATTGGTCTAAACCAGAAACAAAATGGTTTGTTGGTGGAAAACTAAATATAACAGAAAACTGTTTAGATAGGCATCTTGAGACTAAAGGTGATCAAACTGCAATTATTTGGGAGCCTAACAATCCAAAAGAAAAAACGTTACATGTATCTTATAAAGAATTGCATAGTAAAGTTTGTCAATTTGCAAATGTATTAAAAGCCAATAATGTAAGGAAAGGAGATAGAGTTTGTATTTATATGCCAATGGTTTTAGAATTGTCAATTGCTGTATTAGCATGCGCAAGAATTGGCGCAATTCATTCTGTTGTTTTTGCAGGATTTTCTGCAACAGCATTAGCAGCGAGAATTAATGACGCTGAGTGTAAAGTTCTATTAACTGCAGATGGTGGTTTTAGGGGTGACAAAACGACTCCTTTAAAAGATATAGCAGATGAAGCTTTAAAGAGTTGCCCAAGTATTGAAAAATCAATTGTATTTCAACGCACAAAACAAAATGTTTCTTGGAATGATGAAATTGATGTTTGGTGGCACGAAGAATTAGTTGGTGTTTCTGATAATTGTCCAGCGGAAATAATGGATTCTGAAGATGTATTGTTTATTTTATATACTTCAGGTTCTACAGGGAAACCTAAAGGTATGGTTCATACATGTGGCGGTTATATGGTGTATTCTGCATATTCGTTTCAAAATGTTTTTCAATATAATCAAGGAGATGTTTATTGGTGTACAGCGGATATTGGTTGGATTACTGGTCATAGTTATATTGTTTATGGTCCATTGATATCAGGAGCAACAACTGTAATGTTTGAAGGTGTACCAAGTTATCCTGATTATGGAAGATTTTGGCAGATATGCGAGAAACATAAAGTAAATCAATTTTATACAGCACCAACAGCAATTAGAGCTTTAGCAAAACATCCAAAAGAATTGGTGACTAAATATGACTTATCAAGTTTAAAAGTTTTAGGAACAGTTGGTGAGCCAATAAATGAAGAAGCATGGCATTGGTATGATGATAATGTTGGTAAAAATAAATGTCCAATAGTAGATACTTGGTGGCAAACTGAAACAGGAGGTATTATGATTTCTTCTTTGGCAGGTGTTACAGAAGATAAATCAACATTTGCAACGTTGCCTTTACCTGGAATTCAACCAGTACTATTAGATGAAAAAGGAAATGAGATATCTAATATTAAAGCAGAAGGGACTTTGGCAATTAAACATCCTTGGCCAAGTTTAGCGAGAACTATTTATGGTAATCATCAGCGTTATAAAAATGTCTATTTCTCTGCATATCCAAATTATTATTTTCCTGGTGATGGGGCTTTACGTGATGACAATGGAGATTATAGAATTACGGGTAGAGTTGATGATGTTATTATAGTCTCTGGTCATAATTTAGGAACTGCACCAATTGAAAATGCAATTAATGAACATGAGCAAGTGGTGGAAAGTGCCATAGTTGGTTTCCCTCATGATATTAAAGGAAATGCATTATATGCCTATGTGATATTATATGATGAAGTAATTGCTAGTGATAATTTAAAAATTGAAATCAATAAATTAATCTCAGATAAAATAGGTCCAATTGCAAAATGTGATAAAATTCAGTTTGTATCCGGATTACCGAAAACACGTAGTGGAAAAATAATGCGACGTATTTTGCGTAAGATTGCAGCTGACGAATTAGATAATTTAGGAGATATTTCTACATTATTAAATCCTGACGTGGTTAAAGAAATTATTGAATCTAGAAAGTAAAGATGTTTTATATGAGTTTAGATATTTCTGAAAGGATAATTTTATAATAATTTTGCTGATGTGGAACGTATTTTTTTTTCGCACTTACTAAATTTAACTCCTTTTGAAATTCTGCTATTGAAATTAACTTCAATTCAGACAATTCTTCTACTTGAATGTTAAGTTGTTCTATTTCTAAACTTAAATTACATAAAAATAAGTAATGTATTTCATTATCTATAAATGTGGATGTATGTTCAAAATATTCTTTAAAAATTCCAATATAGGTTAATTCTTTTTTGAAAATAGTCAATCCAATTTCCTCTTTTACTTCTCTAATTGCTGCTTTATATTTATTTTCACCTGAATTTATATGACCTGCTACAGAAATATCCCATAAACTTGGAAACGCAATTTTAGTTTTTACTCTTCTTTGTAATAATACTTCACCATTACTTGTATAAAACCAAATATGCACAGAAGCATGAAGCAAACCGTGCATATGAGCATAAGATTTTGGACAAGTTTTTTGAATAGTTAAATCTTCATTTAATATATCAATCAATTCGTCATCCATAGATATTATTTGAAATAACTAAACCCTTTTTTTGGATCAATTTTTAACACGCTTTCGTAAATTAATTTGATAACATTTTCAACATCTTCTCTTGCAACCATTTCAACAGTAGTATGCATATATCTCAGTGCTAATGAAATTAGAGCACTTGGAACACCTCCGTTTGAGTATGCAAATGCATCTGTATCTGTCCCTGTAGCCCTAGAAGAAGCTAATCTTTGAAAAGGAATTTTATTCTTTTCAGCAGTATCTATAATTAACTCTCTTAAATTATTTTGAACAGCTGGTGCGTAAGAAATTACAGGTCCATCACCAGACTTAGTTTCTCCTTCTTTCTTCTTGTTTATCATAGGTGTTGTTGTGTCATGACAAACATCAGTAACAATAGCGACATCTGGTTTAATAGTGTGAGTTATCATTTCTGCTCCCCTAAGTCCAATTTCTTCCTGAACAGAATTAGTAATATACAAGCCAAATGGAAGTGTTTTCTTATTTTCCTTTAAGAGTCTAGCGACTTCCGCAATCATAAAACCACCCATTCTATTGTCCAATGCACGGCATACAAAATTTGTTTTATTTAGAATAAAAAACTGATCCGGATATGTAATTACACATCCAACATGAACGCCTAATTTTTCAACCTCTTTTTTGGTTTTACACCCTACATCAATAAAAATATTGTCTAATTTTGGTGATTCTTCCTTCCCACCATTTCTAGTGTGAATTGCTGGCCAACCAAAAATACCTTCAATAATTCCTTTTTTAGTGTGGATGTTTACCCTTTTTGATGGTGCAATCTGGTGGTCACTACCACCATTTCTTATCACGTAGATAAGTCCATCGTCAGTAATATAATTTACATACCAAGAAATCTCATCAGCATGCCCTTCAATTACTACTTTGAATTTTGCGTCAGGATTTATTACTCCTACTGCAGTACCATAGTTGTCAGTTATAAATGTATCGACATATGGCTTTAGATCTGTCTCTTATACACATCTGACGCTGCCGACGAATAGAGAGGTGTAG
>OJBS01000368.1_pt1 | contig 11184 bp, 5 predicted proteins | sample 1590941 | NCBI WGS metagenome assembly OJBS01 (sample SAMN05416785, study PRJEB24817) | seawater metagenome | isolation source: Sea water | place: Canada:Atlantic | collected 2013-11
GAATGTCGGACTCTTTGAGGATGAGATGGTCCTCACCGTCGAGCTTGATTTCGTCTTGGAATCACCTATCCGTCCCAGAAGCACATCGTCGTTGCCGTCACCGTCTACATCAGCAGCAGATGCGGTAGCGGCGAAGGCGAAGGCTGCGATCGAGAGAGTCAAGCGGGTCATGGGGGCTCCAGTGTGCATGGGGTCCGTCGCTGCCGTTGTGGCAGCTCGGCCTCACACCCCACTAAGAACGCGCATTCTCACGCCGTCCCATCACAGCGCATCACAGCACATCACAGCACAGCACAGGTCGTGCCTTGCCGGCATGCCAAACATCGCCGAGGCCCCCATTTCACGGTCGCGTGACCTCTATTGAGGTCGAAGACACCCCTACGCGACGGGTGGAGAACGGGTCTGTCGAGACACGGCCAGCCCCGTCGTGGGGCTTGGTCATCGGACTGGCAGCCCGGACCCGTTGATTCTCCGCGATACCCGACTACGGGACGTGTACGCCTTCGAAGGACACCGAGGTTGAGCTCAAATGGGTGTTGTCGACGCGTAGGCTTGCTGCGCCTCTGCCGTTTTGCACGCTGACCAGCCGAAATTGCCCCTCGTCGAACATGGTTTGCTCGCCAGGTGAGAACGTAATGTGGCTACTGGTCGCACCGGTGACCACGTTTAGGCAAGACGTCACGACCGAGTTGGTGCGAATGCATCGGAAATTGAACACAGGTTCGCCTCCTCCCCGAACGCCGACGTCTACCGTGATGACCGAGTGCATTCCCGCGCTACCAGATGCGAAGGAGCCCGTCGTTGACGTGCCCAAACCGTGCAATCCGCCCCGTTGTCGTACCACCACATGACTTGTGTCGACCCTGAATTCTTCCGACGATTCTAACAGGCCGTAGCCTGCGCTGTAGACCAACTCTGGCGTGCACTGGATGGTTCCGTCCACGTCGATACCCCACATCAAATCGCCAGCGTCGCAGGCTTGGTTGCTCAATGCGAAGTCTGCGCCGGTGTAGGTGTCGCCGATGCCGTCCGCACCAGCGGGTCCGGTCTCGCCTTGTTGTCCTTCGGGGCCTTGTTGTCCTTCGGGGCCTTGTTGTCCTTCGGGGCCTTGTTGTCCTGCGGGGCCTTCGGGACCCACCTCACCTTGTTGCCCTTCGGGTCCTTCGGGTCCTTCGGGTCCTTCGGGTCCTTCGGGTCCTTCCTCGCCCTGTTGTCCTTCGGGTCCTTCGGGCCCTTCCTCGCCCTGTTGGCCTTCGGGTCCGATGTCACCCTGTTGGCCTTCCTCGCCCTGTTGGCCTTCGGGCCCCATCTCACCTTGTTGCCCTTCGGGTCCTTCCTCACCCTGTTGGCCTTCGGGGCCCATCTCACCTTGTTGTCCGTCTGCGCCGACAAGTCCCCGTTCCCCTGCGGTCCCCTGCGGTCCGACTGGTCCCTGTGGACCTATGTCGCCTACGGCTCCGGTCTCGCCCTGTGGACCTGCTCGCCATTGAGCCCGTTGGCGCTGATACAGTCGATCTGTGAGCATTCGCCGTCACCGTTCTGATCCTCGGTATCGACGTTGCATTCGTAATTTTCGTCAATATCCCAACAGTGAATACCATCTACGCCAGGAGAACCGTCCAACGCAACGACGCCGTCGCTACCGTCCTCGCCGCGGCAGTCAAGAACGGAGCACTCGCCGTCGCCGTTGATGTCTTCTACTGCCGTAAAGCAGTCGCCACTTTCATCAAGGTCCCAACAAGCTAGGCCGTTCATGCCATCAACACCGTCTGCGACGAAGCCCTGGTCTGTACCGGCGCAAGCGGCGAGTGCGAGCGCGACGATGCGCGGTGTATTGATGGTCATTGTTCCCCCAAGAACGATCGATTGATAGAGACGATGTACCACGGGTGGCGTCGAGCCTGCCGCCTTGATTGTCTAGGGTCCAATTCTGGCTGGACACCCAACGAGTAGGCAACGGCTCAACGCCCAAGGCACTGCTGTGGTGTTGGTCGCCAGGCGTCCGGTGGCTCGCGGCCAGGTCACGGCGCAGGGTTCGGCTCTCGATAGTGGACCCGTTGGCCATGTTCTCAAGTGGGAGAGGGCGTCTGCGGATCTGGGTCGGTTCCGGCCACTTGACCGCAGGTGGCACAGCGCCACCCGGGGTCGATGTGGTGTTGTCCGGCATGTGTGCTCGGGTCGATAGCGAGCAGGATGCTGCACGACGCCGGAGCTCGGTCGGCACCTGGCGGTCACGCACGAACCGCAGGCCGACGGCTCCTCGAACGTACACCCCATCGAGGCACAGGATGTGGAAGTGCGGGTTCAGGTACAGGGCCGACCCGAACCGCTGGACCACCGTGACCAACCCTGTTTGGCCCCCGGGTGCCCCCGGACCGTGACACGCCGGGCCAGGAAGCGGGTGAGGGTCCGAATGGCCACCGCGAGCACCCCCACCACCCGGTCCACCAGCTCTATCGGACCCTGCGTCGCTCGACTGTGACCACGGTGCAGCGCAGTGGATGAGCAATCGCAATCGCGGGTGCTGGAATCCTGATTTTGCCCATCGTCCTAAACACTTTGATCAAGCGGTGGACCGGTATGCACCGAGGTCCCACTATTCACACGCTGGAAGAAGACCTCGGTACCGTCCAGCATGTCGCGTCGTCGTGTCTCAGACTAGGGGTGTGCTTGCGGGATGATGATGACCGACAGAGATGTGGTCGTCCCTTCAGGGACCACCGTGATGTCCATGATCTGACCATCGCTCGACTCAAGGTACACGGTATGACCATTGTAAACCTCCTTTCGTCGCGTCTCGGTCCACCCCTCCGACTCCGCCCCTCGGACAGCCACTGCCAGGATGGAAGGGACGTCGCCGTCCAACTTGGCGATGAACGACGCGTCAGAGGCATCGATGAGCTGTGCGACCGTCGGTGCGCCTAGAAACTGCCAGCGGACAGGCACCTCGGTGGTCGCAGTGGGTGGGGCGGGCTGTGAGAGTCCGCAGGCGGTTGCACACAGAGCAATCAACAGGAGTGTTCGAACGGTACCAAGCATGAACAGGGGGTAGCGCGGCTCGACGCCTATGCAAACAGCCCGGACGTTGGAGTGGTCTGGACGCACGGTGGTGATGCCTAGGTCGCTACCCTACGCCAATCATACACCTTCGACACTGCCCCTACAGGACACCGCGTCTGTGACTACAGTTGAGGGGTCCCCTCCACTCTCTTTCCTCGGAGAACCTTCATGGGCCCTACCCTCGAACGTCCACAGCTTGGACCGGTCTTGGCACCCGACGTTGACTTGGCTGTCGAACCGCAGGGGTTCGACTTTGGCAGCAATGCGTCGCAACAAGGGATGCTGGCAGCTTCGGGAGCTCCACCGTCTGGTGCGGGCGCGCCGCTCTCGCCAGAACAGCAAGCAGCGAAGACAGCCCTTACCAGCGCTATTCTACGACGGGTAGAGGGGCCGGTCGCTGGCCTGATGGAGGACTTACCGAGATTGGTCCGAGAGGAAACGGACCTCGCGGTTCGGGATGCGGTCTGGGCAGACCCCGCGTTTCGCGAACACTCGGCGTGGTCGGGACACGGACTGTCGCTGCAGTCTGTTCTGCGACAACTCTCGTCGATTCAACGCTTGCGGCGTGAGCTGGAACAGTGTGCTCTCCGCGAGAGCACCCGGGACTCACAAGCGCTTGAGGTGGTGCAAGCCTGGGTCGCAAGACACAATGGCATGTGCGATGCGGCCATCGCAGAGGGGATGCTCGACACGATTGTACGCGTGGTTCGTGAGCCTGAAGTCGAGTACGAAGCGGTCGCGACACTGTTGTTTAAGGGGCAGCTCCCAACCGGTTCAAATGCCCAGCTAGAGCAGGCCATCGCTGTCGGGGACGCCGACCGGTTCATAGCGGCGTGGATTGTGCTGCTGGCCGACCCAACCGAGGCGTTGGCCCTCGCCGACAACCCGAGCTGGCTGCACCGTGTTGAGACGAAGCTTGGGGCAGACACCTACCAGACGGTCCTGTCCGATGTGATGCGACTGGAGCGGGTTCAGGTCGCACAGACCGTCCTGCAGGACCTTGAGGGTCTCATCAGCAACTGTCTGTCGGGTCTGCAAGAACTCAACGACACTTTCCACGTAGCAGATGCTCCCGTTCTTTCCGCCATCAAGACGTTCTTTGCCCAGCTAGACGGGGTGATGAACACCTACAATGTCACGGATGTGCAGACGCGGACGACGGCACTCAACACGGCACGGTCTCGGTTGATGGAGGCGTGGACGGCAACCCATGGAACCCAGCTTGGCACCATGTTTGAGCGAGGTCTGTCCCCGTCGACCATCGCTGAGATTGGCAGGCTACTGAACATAGAGGTGGTCGCCGGACCGGCGCAGCCCGGAGTGGATGCACCTGGCGTGGATACGGTGTTGGCGGACCTCATCCGCACGCAGGCGGGACAGGTCCGAAAGCAGTTCGATGATACGGTTTGGGTGGACGACGCAGACGCAGTACAGTCGATTCGCGATGCACAGACTGCCCTTCGTGCTCACGTCCGCCAGAGTTCCATGGGCGTTGCGGATGAGCAGACACAGCTCTCCCAGGCCATGCATACGCTCCGTCAAACCTACGACCAGCAGTACAGTCTGTCTCTGGTCAACGACATTCACAATGGCGTGGACGATGACGCGCTGGCACGCGAGGCACTGCAGCTTATCGGCGACCGGCTGGACCCGAATGCCCGGTTGATGGCAGAGGCAGTGGCACAGTCCGACGCGGACCGGATGGACAGCGTGTCCAATACGGTGAGCGAGCTGTCGGACGCCATGCGGAACTTGGCCGAGCGGTTTCACGGCCAGATGGTCAACGTCGCATGGGTCAGCGACAGCAATGTGTTGTCGTTGTGCTCGGATTTTCATTCGGCAAACGCCGTCTACAGGGACTTCGGCTCGGCGGGACAGGACGAAACGAGTGCCACATCCGACCCGTCTCGGGTCTCACCCTTGGTCTTCCTGGAGAACCACTACCGGGCGATTGGCGGTGATCTCCGTCGTGGCATCGCCGGTGGCTTGGACCTCGACAATGCGGATGTGGCGTTTGAGCGGTTGGGGTTGGGCGGAAGTGTTGATGCCTTACGGGCGGATGGCGATGGCAGGTCCGCCGTTCAGATTTCGGCGAGGCAGCTGGCTGACGAGCGCGGAGTGCGCGTGTTTAGAGCGTCAACGACGCTGACCGTTCCGTCTTCGTCAGAGACTGAAGAACGAGAGGATGAAGAGGCCGATAGACGGTTGGAGTTGCGTGTGTTGGGCGGCTACTTGTCGACCTACGCGGAGGCGGTAAGCAGTCTCACCACCGTCCTCACCGCCGAAGGCATCTCCACGACCCCAAACGTCTTCCGCGAGACCACCGGCATCAACCTCGCCGACCTGCTCTCCCTTCACTTGATGAGCCAGTCCGAGTGTACGGCGGCGAGTGAAGCGGCGGGCCTTGTCGCGGGGGTCGTTCAACCACGAGCAGATGCTGCCCAAGACATCACGTTGGACGCCGACGACCCCGCGCTCCAGTACAACATCACCGAGACCATGTCCTACGACTTCAGCTTAGCAGTCGCCGAGACCCGCGCGCGGGAATGGCACCGCCAGGGGAGCAACGATGGGGCGACGATGGTCAACTTCAGCGAGACCGGGTCCGCCGAGGAAAACCGGATTGTCCGCCAGGTCTTTCGGCGGTTGTACGGCTACGACGTCGAATACATGGTTCACCGCCGCCTCGGGTTTGGCGGGCAAGCCGACACCCACATCAACGCGCTCGAAGACGGCGGCCTCAAGACGTTTACCGACGAGATTCAGGCCCACACGGCAGACAGCGACCGCGAGCAGCTCATTGCCTGCGTCATGCGTGCCTCGGCCGCAGAGCTACAGGCCCTGTTGTCCGATGGACAACTGCTTCATGACATTCGAAGCGAATTTTCACAGGAGGTCTACGACCACGTCTACCGAGCCGCCACCGGCCAGCTGAGCTTGGGAGATGTCCTGCGGGAGAACGACGCAGGCTTTTGGTCGATGGGCATGGACTTCGGCTCCGACGAAGAAGGAGCAACGTCAGGCACGGAGCAGTTCATCAAGTACGTGAAGCGTAGGTTTGAGGCAGGGGAACTGGCAGACATGCCGGCGTCCGAGCAGTCCATGTTGCGCGGCATCTTCTTGGACGGCGATACCCAAGCCATGCTCTCGCAAGAGTTCAGCGGTAGCGACCTTCTCACCCTTCGTCAGCTCATTCTTCACGGCGGTGAGCGCAGTAAGGACGATGAGCTGGAGGTAGGACTGGAGTCGTCTACCCGTGGCCGCGCGTTGCTGGACATGTTGGCCGCGCTCACGGTCGAAGAACGCCAAACCAAGCTGCGTGACGTGGGCTTCATGCAGCGACTGGCGGGCCTACTCACGCGCACCCAGATGGGAACGGCCATGGGCATTCTGGCCGCCGCTCCTGGCGAAGAGTACGACTACCAACTGGACAAGGCCTTTGCCGAGAATGGGCAGTCGCTCGACGATGACAAGCTCATGGACACGCTGCTAGGCATGCCTATGGACGCGCTGTACCGTCAGTCCCGCGACCGCATCTGGGTCGACCGCATCTCCCGCCAGCTCAACCGCGAGCAGCGTCCCGTCTTTGCCCACCTCATGGCCGAGTGTGAGCGCCTCTTTGCCCCCATGACTGAGGAAGAGCAGCACGGGCAGAACCAGTCGCTGGTGGACGACCCGCTGGCCGATGTGTGCTCGCCTGGGATGAGCGATGTATTGGTGGAGCGGCACCGCCAGCACTTCCTACTCACGCACGCGACTCGGCTGAAGTTCGGCGCGGTTCAAGGGGCGGTGAAGCTGTTCCCAGCGCTGCAGAAGGCGTTCAACGAAAAGGGCGAAGTGGCGACCGACCCGTTGTTGCCGGCCGCTAAGGAGCAGTTGTTTGGGGAGACCGAGCGGCGCCGCTTGTGGACCGAGTTTGGCGTTCGTGAGGCGCTGTACGAGCAGTTTGGGCCCTCCGATGAGATGACGACGGTCGCATTCAATGCCCTCAATCGTGGGGTGGACCCGTCGGATGCGTCCCTCGACTTCGCCTTTGGCGCCTTTGGCTACTCCACCGAGGTGGTCAGTGCGGCGATTGCCGGCGTTGGCGAGACCGAGCTCATCAAGACTTGGTCGAATGTTCGCAGACCGGGTGAGGTCGCGGGTGGGGCGTCGCTCAAAGAAGCCTATGACGCCTACCGCCCGGTGTATGAGCGCTACTCTGCGGCGATGGCTGGGGCGGACCCGAATACGTGCTCCATCGACCCGGTACTTGAAGCCGAGTACGGTGATGCCTTGGCCCGCTTTCGCATGTTCCCGCTGGATGTCTCTGCCACATTGGCCGATACCCTGCGCAATGACAGTGGGTGGTCGTGGCTAAACGGAACGTCCACACGGGACTTCCTAGACTTCAAGATGGAGGCGCGAAAGGCCATTCTTGCGGTCTCGGGAACCTCTATCGCTCAGGCGCTTGGCATTCCCGAGACAGACCCGGTGGTGGCGATGCTCAACAGCGTCGACCGAAAGGCCCGGTCGATTCACTCGCATCAGGCAGATGCCGCTCGTCACCAGGTCGACCAGCCGTCGATTGCGGACTACTTCTCCGACACCGACGAACAGCTCGCGGTTAGCTTTGCCCTGTACTCTGGCGAGGTCGGCGAGTCGGGGGCTGCGCAAGATGGTGAGCTAGCCGGTGAGATTACGGCGGAAGAACAGTCTGCCATTCAAGCGCGCTTGGACCAGTTCAATGTGGACATTGGGGAGTATCGGGCAGCGAAGTCGACCTGTGCCGAAGTCCTCAAGTGGACGGCCATTGTCATCATTGGTGCTGTAGCCACGGCATTGACGGGGCCTGGTGGACCGGGCTTGGTGGCCGCCATGATTACGGCGGGTGCACAGGCGACGACGGTCGCTCTCATTAACGAGGCGTCCCAAGGCAATGACTTTGACATGGGCAAAGAAGGCATTCGCTCCATCATCAAGGAGACCGCGATGGCCGGTCTCACATCGAAGGGCTCGGAACTCTTCCAGAGCTTCGCGGCGTCGTCACCGCTGGCCCAGTCGGTCATGGGGAAGATGGACCGCCTATCGGAGATTACGGCGAGACTCGACGACTTGGCGCGTCGGATTCCAGGCATTGGTCCAACCCTCGGTGAGATTGGCTGGCAGACGGTGAAGAGTGCCACCTCTGCCCAGATGGGTGCGCTTAGCGATGCGGCGTTCTCGGCCGTCGACCCCACGGCGCTTAGCTACGGGTTTGACTATGGGTGGGCCCAGGGCGAGCGGAGCCTAGAGAGCTACATCGACAACATGGATGAGGCGTTCATTGCCAAGTGCAAGGAAGAACTGTTCACCCGCTCGGTTGGAGCCGCGCGTCGTCGCCTGCAGGGAGGCAGCGGACCGTCCGTGATTCCGGGTCTTGAAGACGCCATGCCGCAAGAACAAGCCCAGCAGCAGTCGCTCTTGGCCTTCCTTCGGGGGGACATCACCGAGGCCATGTTCAAGCAGGTCGTCAAGGAAGGTGCATCTCGAGTCAGTAGCGGCAATATCTTCGAGAGTGAGTCTTGGGATGACGACCAGATTGGCTCATTCTTGCTGACCTTTGCGAAGGGTCGGGCTCAGAGCTGGACGACGGAGCTGGCCCAAGGGGTCGCCGACCGCAACAATGCGGGTGCCCTGGCTGAGCAGAAGGCACAGGTGCGTCAGATGGCAAGCAACGAGGTCGACGCCGACCAAATGGAGTCGCTGTACCTCGCCGCCTTGAAGAGCCACTCGGGCGACTTTGAGCTGACACCTGCCAAGTGGCAGGAGATGGTCTGGCGCCCGCTCATGGACCGTCTTCCACACGACCGGCGCTACAATATTGCCGAGGGAGAAGACCACCTCGCATGGGTGTTGTCAGACCCTGCACAGGCGGATGCACGGTCGCGCGTCTCGATGGAGGACTTCCGAGAACGTAGGCGTCGAGCCGGCAATGAGCGAACGGCGATTTATGCCAGTGACGAGTTTGGCGCACTGACCGCCGAGCAGCAGCAGTACTACCGGGCGTACTTGGACGACAATGGACGCGCACTTGCGCAGGTCTCTGCGAACTCAACATCCACCCTCGACCTGACCGCACGGGGAGGACGCGACCGCTTTATCGCGAGCTTCCAGGCGACGAAGCGTCAGGTGGCAAGGCCGATTCTGGAAGAGGCCACCATGTATTGGCGAGCAAACGACCGCCAAGCCCTAATGCGGGTTCTGGGCTCGACCGACGTGAGCAACCTGCCGGAACTGGAGCTACGTGCAAACTGCGCCGCGAATGAGACCGCCCTCGAAGAGTGGGCTGAGCGCTGGCTTGTCGCACGAAATGCACCCACGCGTGAGCGAGAAGTGGTGTTTGGAGAGTTCATTGCCCCGTACTGAACCGCATGAATTGGTGGCCGCTGCGCTCGGTGCGGTCGGCATGGACTCACCGGCGTTGGTCGACTGCGCCGCACGGCTGCCCGCTAACCTTCGTCCTGGGTTTTCCATTCACACCGACGGCGAGTTCTTGTCGCTATGGTGTGAGGCCCGAGTGACCAACGTCTCGCAGGCGCTCGCAGCCATTGGCACGTCGGTCGACTGGGCGCCGTCAGCGCCTGGGGTGGTTCGATTTGGCCAGCGAGCGGGCATTCCTGCGCTTTCTGCTGAAGCTCTCTGGGAGACGCGAGAGCCCTCTGAGACGGTTCGTATGGCGTTGTCGTTGAATGGGTTCGCAGACGCCGCGACAACGGCCCACAAGCGCGTGCTAGGGCGTCTGAAAGCAGACCCGGCGACACGCAGCGGTTGCCGTCAAACGCGTCTAAAGGGCGGGGCGTGTGCGGTGTTCGCCGTGGACCATGTGGTGGCGGCTGCAACGGCGAGTGAGGCAGCACAGCAGATGGCCTTGGCTGCCCGCACCTTTGGTGTGTCGCAGCGGCAGATGACGTGGTTCTTGGCTGCGATGCCGGCCCTGTGTCCGCGTCCTACCAACCTCATCACGACCACGTTCGGCCTGAGTCCTCGCGGCCTTCAACCGTGGCTCGATGTGCGCTTAGCGGACATACCCATGCGTTCCGTTCTTCAGCTGTACAGGCAGTTCTCGCTACTGGAAGAAGGCGCCGCTGCGCGCCTAGGGGCACTGACGGCAGTGCTCGGACGCGAAGATGAGACGGTGGATGGTCTTCATGTGGTGCTGACGAATGAGGAGCCGCCTGGCTTTGCGATTGATCTTGCCTGGAAACCAGACAACCCTCGCTGACCTGCTCACTCAATCGGGGCGGGAGCTTGGACGGCCTGACCCCCACCCCACAAGCGGATACGGGTTCTGTGGTCATCCCCTGGAGTGTGTCATGCGTGGTTGCGTCCTGTTGTCTATCTTGACCGCCTGCTCCCTCGGCCAGACCGCAGAGGAAGGCCCAGACGTCACGGTCAACGGCGACAGCTTGGTCGTCGTCAATGGCGAAGTGTACGGCAGCGACGTCGCTGCGACACCAGAGGACGGCGCCGTAGACAGCCCCGGCACCCAGGAGCGTGTCGTCCGTATCGACGATGCGACCACGTCCGTTCACGTCTTGGGCAGCATCCCCGTCTTCGTCACGTTGGGTCCCGAGCCCGGAGCGATGGTTTCGTGTGACCGCAACCGGATGAGTGGTATCATAGTGGACAATAAGCCGGACCACCTCCTTGTTATGGGCGACGTGGGCAGCTCCGGCGAAGGTTGCTCCGTCACGGTGACCGTTTCGAGTCTTGACGATGTTCGGTCGATGGGGAGCGCAGAAGTAGTGCTCTCCGAGCTGTCAGGCGACCTGTCCATCTCGTTGCTCGGCTCGGGCGACATCATTGCGAATGGTGTTGCCCCCAGGCTCACTCTGGACAGCTTGGGGAGCGGGAGCATCAAGGCCGACGGACTCGTTGGGACCGACGCCACCGTTACACTCACCGGCAGTGGCGACGTCTTCTTCAACGCCTCCGCTACCGCCAACCTCACCCTCATGGGTAGCGGCGACATTCACCTGACTGGGGCCGCCCGGCCTCATCCGGGTGACCTTCAAGCGCCCATGGGCGGATGGCACTGCAGGCGTCACGTTCACACCGCTCGAGTTCGTGGAGCGTCTGGCGGCGCTGGTTCCCCCACCGCGT
>OJBS01000376.1_pt1 | contig 10982 bp, 11 predicted proteins | sample 1590941 | NCBI WGS metagenome assembly OJBS01 (sample SAMN05416785, study PRJEB24817) | seawater metagenome | isolation source: Sea water | place: Canada:Atlantic | collected 2013-11
CTACACCTCTCTATTCGTCGGCAGCGTCAGATGTGTATAAGAGACAGGTATTAGACAGCACACTAGTTTCAAACTACATTAATGGTGATGAGAAATGTTTCGAAATTTTGGTTTTGAGACACAAGCAAAGAGTTTACAATTTTATTTTTTCGAAAGTACTTAATCGAGATGTCACTGAAGATGTTTTTCAGGATACATTTATTAAAGTGATAAATACTTTAAAAAGAGGTAAGTATAACGAAGAAGGGAAGTTCTTGCCTTGGGTTATGCGTATTGCACACAACCTTGTTATTGATTATTTCAGAAAAAATAATCGTATGCCGAAATTTAAAAACACAGACGAGTTTGATATTTTTTCTGTATTAGGAGATGGAGAGTTAAATGCGGAAAACAAGTTAATTAAAGAGCAAATTTTAAATGATGTACGTAGACTTGTAGAGGATCTTCCCGAAGACCAAAAAGAAGTTTTAATTATGCGTATGTATAAAGATATGAGTTTTAAAGAAATATCTGAATCTACTGGTGTAAGTATTAATACTGCATTAGGAAGAATGCGTTATGCACTTATTAATATGAGAAAATTAATAGAGAAGCATAATATTATTTTAGTGAATTAACAATATTCTATGTGAAGTTACGTTTCCTTAATACTAACAACATTTAAATTAGGGGTTTATGATGAAAATTTACACTGAAAAGTCTTCTTTTAAGAAGCAACCAAAACAAGAAACAGTTCAATTTTTACTCGACTATTCGAAGGCGATGAAGGTAATTAAGACAGAGAGTAATAACTACATTGAATTGCATTTGAATTAAGGAAAAAAAGACTTATTTATTTTAAATAAGTCTTTTTTTATTTAAGAATAGATTTTCTACCAATTTTTTGAAAAATGATATCATTTTCAATATTCCATGCTCTTGCTGTTGAGTGCTCACGTCCGTAAAAAATAATTTGAAGGTGTAATTTGTTCCATAATTCTTTAGGGAACAATCTTTTAGCGTCTTTTTCAGTCTGCACAACATTTTTACCGTTTGTTAAATTCCACCGATACATTAATCGATGAATATGAGTGTCTACAGGAAACGCAGGAACTCCAAAGGCTTGACTCATAACTACACTTGCAGTTTTATGTCCTACAGCAGGTAACTCTTCTAAATACTCAAAACTTTGAGGAACTTTTCCATCGTGTTTATCAATTAATATATGTGATAGACCGTAAATCCCTTTTGATTTCATAGGAGATAATCCACAAGGGCGAATAATAGCCTTTATTTCTTCTACAGATAACTTTATCATATCATATGGATTATCAGCTTTTGAAAATAGAATAGGAGTAATTGTATTCACTCGAGCATCGGTACATTGAGCAGATAGCAATACTGCAATTAAAAGTGTGTACGAATCTTTATGATTTAGTGGAACAGGTGTTTCTGGATACAAATTTTCTAATGTATCAATTACAAATTTCACCTTTTCTTGTTTGGTCATTTATTAGTAGTTTTACAAAACAAAAATACAACATATGACTACATTAAAAATAGGAGCGTTGGCTCCAGATTTCAATTGTGAAAACCAAATAGGCGAGAAGATTCAACTATCTGATTATCAAGGTAAAAAATTAGTACTATTCTTTTATCCTAAGGCGAGTACTCCAGGATGTACGGTTGAAGCGTGTAATTTGAGAGATAACCATAACATGTTTATATCTAAAGGGTATGAGATTTTAGGTGTTAGTGAAGATTCACAAAAGAGACAACAAAATTTTATTGATAAGTATGAATTGACTTTTCCTTTATTGGCTGATGAAAATAAAGAAGTTATAAATGCATATGAAGTTTGGGGTCCAAAAAAATTTATGGGTAAAGAGTACGAAGGTATTCATAGAACTACTTTTGTAATCGATGAAAATGGGATTATAGAAGATGTGATATTAAAAGTAAAGACTAAAGAACATTCAGGACAAATTTTGAAATAAAAAAAGGCTCTAATTTTAGAGCCTTTTTATTTTTTATAAAGAATTAGTTACTCTAATTCATCAAGATCTTCATTCAGTTCCTCTTCAAGTTCTTCTAACTCTTTCACTGCATCTTGTTTCGATTGTTCAGTCTTTTCAATGAACTGCACATCTTCTTTTACTGTGTCAGTAAACACTAATTGTTTTCCAACAGAAATAATAATTGCGATTAATGAAAGTAAAACAACAATTCTTTGAAACGAACTCTTTCCGTTTTGTTTTCTAGCGGATGTATATGCAATCAATCCAAAAATAAGCCCAATAACTGCTGGAAATATTGCGAGATTACTAATTGGTAAAAAGGAAAAAATAAGTCCTAAAACGGCACCAATAAATCCTAAAATTGTAAATAATTTGTTCATCTTTTTATTTTTTAAAGTTAGCTAATCTTATTTCAATTGCTCCAACTGGAACGTCTGCTTTAATTAATACTGGTAATCTATCATTGTCTGCTGTAATCCAAATATATTTACCACCTTTTACATTCTTTAAATCACTTCCAAAACCAATAGAAAGTTTATAACATGATTTTGAACCATATTTACCAACACTTAATGTCTCTTTTCCAATATATTTAACTGTTACAGCTCGAGTTTTAGAATCAATTATCACTTTTTTAGTTACTCTTTTTCCCACTTCAAAATTTTCAAAATCTAAAGCTCTAATAGTATAGATAGCGGAAACAATATCTAATGTATTGTATTCTATTGGCACATTAGTTTTAAAGTTTACACGCCCTTTTTTATTCAATGTTGAAATTGCAACTTTTGATTTTCTTTTAAATACATATTTCAACTCTTTTTTATAAGTGCCTTCTTCAATATTTCTTTTGAATAAATATGGGATTAATGTTTCAGAATTTACATAAGATTCATATAAATCTCTTACTCTAAAATAACTATCCCATTTCGCATAGGTAGAAGCAGTACATTTTAAACGCAACAATTCTCTTGTTTTGGTTTTTACTGTTGAAGTGTTCATTTTTACTTCTGCTACATCAGTCATGATTCCTGACATTTTGAATGATGCTATAAATGTAAGTTCTTCTCCACTTTTTATATACTCGTTCGTATTGGTCGTAGAAGAAGCAGGGAATAAAGTTATTCCTGCTAAAAGGCCTAATGTTATGATTTTTTGAAACATAATTTTCTAATTTTGTTATATAACGAAGTGAGATTTCAATAAGTGTGCCAACACATTAAAATTTCATATCAATTTTAAAGTTCAGCACTCTTCTCGTCATGTAATTTGGTATTCCATAAGAGCGTTTAGAATACACATCTCTAACCCAAGTGTTTGTTATTGAGTTTTGTATGTCAAACATATTGTACAATTCTAAACCAAAAGAAAATTCTTTAAAGTTTTTTAAAAACCCTGAATCAAATTGTTTTTCTTGGTCTACAACTACATAAGAGATACCTAAATCTGCTCGCTTATATGAATTTAATCGATTTTGAAATTGATAAGAATCGGCATATGAAGGTGAACCTCCTGGAAGACCAGAATTAAACACTAAATTCAAATACATTTTTAAATTTGGAATTGTTGGTACATAATCTTGAAATAAAATTGCTAATTTGAATCGTTGATCTGTAGGGCGAGAAATTTCACCTCGATGATCAATATTTTCTTTGGTAGACATTATCCCTAGACTAACCCAACTTTCAGTTCCAGGAACAAACTCTCCATTAAGTCGAGCGTCAAAACCAGTTGCAAATGCAGTTGCGTTATTCGCTGCAGCATATCTGATCCTAACATTATCAATTGTATATGGATTTACATCAGTTAAATGTTTGTAATATACTTCTGTAACTAATTTAAAAGGTCTTTTCCACATTTCAAAGCTGTAATCATTACCCAAAACAAAATGAATAGATTTTTGAGCCTTTACATTTGGTTGTACCTTTCCGTCAGCATCTCTTAATTCTTTATAAAATGGTGGTTGATAGTAAAATCCTGTAGAAAATCTAAATAACATATCCTTATCCCAATCAGGTTTAATAGCAAACTGACCTCTAGGACTTATTACAGTTTGACTATCATTCACTATCCCATCTCCTTTTACTGTCCAGTTATGTGCTCGTACACCTAAATTATACCAAACTGCGTGTTCATTCCAAGTATCTTTTTTACTCCATTGTACAAAACCTGTAAAACGATTAATTTGAACGTTGTTTCTGGCTCTTACATCTTGATAAGGAACAATATCTCCTTCGAAAGGATCATATGGTTGATTGTTTGAAATATGATTTGGAGGTCTTACTGAAAAACCAACAGAATCAATAACTTCCCATTCTATCAATCGGTCTCTAATATCTTCATTCTGATACTTTAAACCAAAATCAAATTGATTGTCATCCTTTTTGTAGGTTGCTTTTAAATTTATATTGCCAATAAGTGCATCAATATTATTTCTTGCGTGATTTAACTGTGAACCAATTCCTTCAGCAAAATCTACTTCCCCAAAGTTTTCAGACCCTAAATTAGAATCAACCTCCCCTAAACTATACGATGCTAAAATGTCATAATGCTCTTGTTCTTGTGTGTTGTAAGCAGATGTTGTTAAACTTAACTGTAAATCTTTATTTACAAGATAAGTACCTTTAAATGCGCCAAAAACTGTTGAGTAATTATCTTTTTCTTGGCCGTCATAGAAAACAATTAGTTCTAATGGATTTGCAATAGTTCCAAATTTTGTTCTACGTGTAATAGGAGTGTAGTTGTATTTGTTTAACGAAAAGTTACCTAAGAAATCTAACTTCAATTTTTCATTTACTTTATATGAAAGAAAAGTTTGAACATCTGAAAACTGTGGTTCGTAATTTGTTTGAATATCCTTGCTGTTTACTAATAAACTATTATTTCGATGTCTAATTCCAACGATAGCAGAAAGTTTATCGTCAAACATTTTTCCCTCAACAGTTGCGCTTCCTCCTAATAAACTCAAACCAACGTTTGCCGCAAATTTTTGTGGAGTTCGATACGTAATATCTAAAACTGAGGATAGTTTATCGCCGTATTTTGCTTGAAATCCACCTGCAGAGAAGTTTACATTTTGCGTCATATCTATATTTACAAAACTTAAACCTTCTTGTTGGCCAGAACGCACTAAAAAGGGTCTGTAAACTTCAATTCCATTGACGTAAACTAAGTTTTCATCAAAATTCCCACCTCTAACATTGTATTGTGTACTCAATTCATTGTTGTTATTTACACCAGCAAAAGTCATTAGGATGTTTTCTACTCCAGCATTTGCACCTGGAATTTTCTTTACATCTTCAATATTTATTTTTATAACACCTTGAGCATCTTTATCTCTATTTTTTACGACAACTTCATTAATCTCCTCAGTTTTAGATTTTAATTTTGGTGAAAATCGCAGCGTTTTACCTTTAGGAACATCAAAAGTTTTTGAAAGAGTATTGAATGATATGTGACTATATTTAACTTTAATCTTCTTTTGTGCAGTTATTTCTATTGAATAATTTCCTATTGAGTCGGTAGTAATTCCTGTTTTTTCATACGTAATCGAAACATTTTCAATAGGATTTCCGAAAGGATCTTTTACGGTTCCTTTTACTGTTGCAGTTTGAGCAATAAGAATGTTAGCGATACTTAGAAAAAGTATAGATAGATATAGTTTGGTTTTCAAGTTGTAAGTTCAGTTTTGAAATTAATTATCTTTTTTATAAAACGTTGTTTCCAGTGTATTCGTATTTCCAACATTATCAACAACAATAACTTTTAATGAATGTTTGCTTCCTGTTAATTTTTTATCTGAAAAGTCATATGCTAATGTACCGTATTTTGGATTATATTCGAGAAGAATCCATTCATTATCTATCTGACCACGATACGATTTAATTCCTGATAAATCATCTGAAACTTTTAAAACAATCTTCTTATAATTAGTTAGCCATTGTTCTGGTTTAATGTTTTTTAATTTCAATGTAGGTTTCTCATTGTCAGTCTCTAATGAAAATTTTCCTAAACTTTTAGTCGAAGTGTAAAAAGTGTTTTCTTTTTTTACAGTTTTAGTATACGAAGGATACCCTTTACTATTATAACTAGCGATAAAAAGTTTTTCTCTACGCTCTTTATTATAAGAAGTGACATCAAAAGTAAGCGTATATCTTCCGTTCAAGGGAACGATTTTTTCATGTACATACACATCACCACTTTCTTTCTTTACATCAAAATCTAAATAGAAATCATTATAAAATGTGTTTTTAGGAAAAGCAACAGTAATTCCGTCTTTTGAAAATTTATTAAACTCACTAGATTTGATATAATAGGGAGTTTCTTTAATGCTTTTATAAATTTTTATAGGCTCTTTTTTCCCTTGTATGGGTATAATTATTTTTTTTTGATTGCCTATAAAATCTTTGGCAACAATCTCTACATTATATGTTTTTCCATCTTCAACATTTATAAACCCATTTTCATTGGTTTCATCATAGATGCTTAGAATATTCTTTGAGTCAATAAAACAACGTTGAATACGCTGTTTTAGATTTGCATATCGATCGTAATCTATTAATAAGTTTATATATTTAGATTCAGAAAATGAGAATTTCTCTAATGTATGTCCATAGTATTTTTTACCATTCACAAACATTTCTAAACTGTAAATTCCATTTTTATTAAGTGCGCCATTTAATCGATCAAAAACGTTTATCCCTAAACCAATTTTTCCAGAAGCAGTAATTTTGCTTGCTTGTAAATTGCCATTATTTAATTGCTTAATTGATACTATTTGTAAAGGTGCATTTGAACTATTTATTTGAGAAACACTATCTAGAGGATATGCAACTAATGTGTTGATGCTAGGCTTTATAGTATCTTCTATCTTAATTCCGAATAATAGAGGATTGACTGGTCTAGACTTTTGATCTCTAATTTCAAAATGTAAATGTGGAGCAACAAAACCTCCTGTACTTCCTGAATAAGCGATTACATCTCCTTTTGTTAACTGTAAATCTGTGTTTTCTGGATATAACTGAATTTCAAAGTTCTCTTTTTTATATTGATGTTTTTTAATGTATTCTTCGATTTTTGGACTGTACTTTTTTAAATGAGCATATATAGATGTGTAGCCATTAGGATGGGTAACATACAATACCTTTCCATAGCCCCAATGAGAGATTTTTATTCGAGATACATATCCATCTGCAATGGAAAATATTTTAAAACCTTCTTTTCTTTGTGTTTTTATATCAAGGCCAGAATGAAAGTGGTTTGAGCGTAACTCCCCAAAAGTTCCAGCTAAATACATTGGAATATCTAATGGATTTTGAAAGTAATCTGTAGGATATTTGTGCTGTGAAAAAGTGCTTGTGAAAATCAAGAAGAATATACTGAAAATTCGCGTGTTCAATGTTATCATAATTTTTCCGCTAATTTAGTAATAAATTGTTTAGTTCACAATGCGCTTTTAAGTGCTTATTATTAAATAGTTTAACCATTATTATGCCAAAAAATGACAAAACAGTTGTTTTATTAAGATTAGTATGTTAAATTTGATGCATAGTTTTTGATATTTTGGAAATAGATGAGTAAAATAATCGAAGTAACTAATTTACTGGAAGATAAGTTCGAAATTTTTATAGAAACATTTGTGTTTTTAAAAGATGAAAACGAGTTTTTACATCAAAGATTAGTGGAGTTAGAAAGTCAAATTGCCAACAACCAAAAACAGTTGGAAGAAAAAGGAAAAGACTACCAATTGTTGAAAGTTGCAAAAACTATAGAAGGCAGTAATGAAAGTACAAGAGAAACAAAACTCAAAATAAACGCTTTGATTCGTGATATTGATAAATGTATAGTTCAATTAAGCGAATAAGTTCTTTGAATAATTTATGAATGAAAAGCTCAAAATAAAAATTTCTATTGGAGGTCGCGTATATCCATTAAGTATCAATGGTGAAGCCGAAGAAGAAGGAATGCGTAAAGCAGCCAATAAAATTAATGCATTGGTAGATAAATTTGAGCAAAACTACGCAGTTAGTGATAAGCAAGATGTATTAGCAATGTGTGCTTTACAGTTTGCTTCACAAGTAGAAATTCAGGATATAAATGAAAGTGAAGATACAAAAGAAGCAACAAAAAAAATTAGCGCAATTAATAAAAAATTAGACGCGTTATTGAAATAAGTTCTTTAAAACAAATTTAACAATACTGCCTACATTAGTCATTGTTCGTCAAACTCAACAGGAATTAATTCTGAAGGATGAGTCGTAATAGTTAAAGCAAGCCGTCTCGAACGGATCCTTGATCTATTCGTTAATTCTATTTATGTTTATATTGGAGTTTGCAGAAACTTCACTAATGTAGGTTTTTTTATACTTAAAACTAACTTAATGGAAGATATGATAATGCCAATAATAATTGGTTTAGTTGGTTTAGCAATTGGATATTTAATTGCAAAATCATTAGAGAAAAATAGAGCTTCAGGTACTATTAAGCGTGCAAACAAAAATGCCGTTTCAATGTTAAAGTCAGCGAAAATTGACGCAGAAGCATTTAAAAAAGATAAAATACTACAAGCAAAAGAAAAGTTTATTGAGTTAAAGTCTGAACATGAAAAAGTAATTTTTGCTCGTGAAAATAAAATAAATGAGACGGAGAAGAGGTTGAGAGATAAAGAGTCTCAAGTTGGTCAGGAAGTAGAAAAAAATAAAAGATTAAATCAGCAAATAGAAACGAAAGTAGCGGATTATGATCATAAATTAGAATTCATTGAGCGAAAGGAAAATGAATTAGAAAAAGTTCATAAAAAGCAAGTTGAAAATCTTGAAGTTATTTCAGGTTTATCTGCAGACGATGCTAAAGAGGAACTTATAAAATCTTTGAAAGAAGAAGCGAAGTCTGACGCGATGTCTTTTATCCAAAACACTCTTGAAGAAGCCAAATTAACTGCTGATCAGGATGCTAGAAAAATAATTCTAAGCACTATTCAAAGAGTTGGAGTAGAGCAAACTGTAGAAAATTGTGTTTCTGTGTTCAATCTAGAATCTGATGATGTAAAAGGTAGAATCATTGGTAGAGAAGGACGTAATATTCGTGCTATAGAAGCAGCAACTGGTGTAGAGATTATAGTAGATGATACACCTGAAGCAATCATTTTATCTTGTTTTGATCCTGTGCGTAGAGAGATTGCTAGATTATCTTTACACAACTTAGTTACCGATGGTCGTATACATCCTGCAAGAATTGAAGAAGTAGTTAAGAAAACAGAAAAGAAAATTAATCAAGAGATTATTGAAGTTGGTAAAAGAACTGTAATTGATCTTGGTATTAATGGTTTACATCCAGAATTGATAAAAACTGTGGGTAGAATGAAATTCCGTTCTTCTTATGGTCAAAATTTATTACAACACTCACGTGAAGTTGCAAACTTATGTGGTATTATGGCTGCAGAACTTGGTCTAAATGCTAAAGTTGCTAAACGTGCAGGTTTATTACATGATATTGGTAAAGTACCTGATACAGAAAGTGAGTTACCTCACGCATTGTTGGGTATGGAATGGGCACAGAAATATGGTGAAAAGCCAGATGTTTGTAATGCTATTGGTGCTCACCATGATGAAATTGAAATGAAATCAATGATTTCTCCAATTGTACAAGTGTGTGATGCTATTTCAGGTGCAAGACCTGGAGCAAGACGTCAAGTATTGGATTCGTATATTAAACGATTGAAAGATTTAGAAGATGTAGCCTTTGGTTTTAACGGAGTTCAAAAAGCCTATGCTATTCAAGCAGGACGTGAATTGCGTGTGATTGTTGAAAGTGAAAAAGTAAGTGATTCTAAAGCTGCTGAATTATCTTTCAATATTTCTCAAAAAATACAAACTGATATGACATATCCAGGACAAGTTAGAGTTACTGTAATTCGTGAGACTCGTGCTGTGAATGTTGCTAAGTAATTAGTAGCGACTTACATATTTAAATAAAAAAGCATCCAAAATGGATGCTTTTTTATTTTCTAGGATGAAACTGCTCCATCACTTTTCGTAAATGACTTTTATCTAAATGCATATAGATTTCAGTAGTCGTTATACTCTCGTGTCCAAGCATTTGTTGTATAGATCGTAAATCCGCACCATTTTCTAGTAAATGTGTTGCAAATGAGTGTCTAAACGTGTGTGGACTGATGTTTTTGTCAATTCCTGCTTTAATAGTTAGGTTTTTCACTATTGTAAAAATCATCACTCTAGTTAGTTGTTTTCCTCTGCGATTTAGAAACAGTGTGTCTTCAAAACCTTTTTGAACTTTTATATGTGTTCTTATAGTTTTGATATAAAATGTAATAAATTTTTGTGTTTGATTGCTTATGGGTACAAAACGTTGTTTGTCTCCTTTTCCAATAACTCGAATAAAACCTTCATCAAAAAATAAATCAGAAATTTGAAGTGTGATTAATTCTGTTACACGTAAACCGCAACTATACAGAGTTTCTATGATTGTTCTGTTTCTTTCGCCTTGTGGTTTGCTTAAATCAATTGACGAAATGATTTTATCAATATCTACAATTGATAAAGTGTCAGGGAGTTTTCGACCTATTTTTGGCGACTCTATTAAATCTGTTGGATTTGTTGTGCGATAATTCTCAAAAATTAAATAATCAAAGAAACTACGTAAACCTGATATTAACCGAGCTTGAGTTCTTGCGTTGATGCTTTTTGAAGCATCATATATAAATTGCTGTATGGTATCATTTGAAATGTTGATTGGAGAAACAATCATAGCGTTTTCTTCTAAAAAAGAAATTAATTTTTTGATGTCTCTAGAATAACTATCAATAGAATTTTGTGATAACCCTCTTTCAATTTTCAAGTATAATTGATAATCTTTTAATGCTTGATGCCATTTCATGGTGTAAAGATAAACACTTAAAAAGATTTGCAAAGTATTTTTTTTTTGATATATTCGCTTTATACCTGTCTCTTATACACATCTGACGCTGCC
>OJBS01000379.1_pt1 | contig 10879 bp, 9 predicted proteins | sample 1590941 | NCBI WGS metagenome assembly OJBS01 (sample SAMN05416785, study PRJEB24817) | seawater metagenome | isolation source: Sea water | place: Canada:Atlantic | collected 2013-11
GTTGCCATTGGAGCAGCTACCAGCGTGCTGACCGAGGCCTGCAGCAGCGGCAGCGTTCTGTGCCTCGATCATCGCTCACCGACAGTACTGGACCGCCAGTTGCTTTCGCTCTTGAAAACGCCTTCTCTGGTAGCTATTCCCGTACGCGGGGAAGATCCATGTGCAGGCGTATTTGTCGTCGGTACTGACCATGAAAGCTCTGGCCAGACAGAAGAAATCGGTCGCCTGTTCGGCGCAAAACTGTCTGACGCCGTCACCGCCACGCAGCCCAGGAGCACTACCCAGGACGGTATGGAAGCCGAACTGGCCCGACAGGCCATTCGTCGCCAGGTCCATGAAGTGAGCAACCCGCTTACCATTATCCGGCAATATATCTATCAACTGCGGAACCGGCTGGATGATGACGAAGTGCAGGGCGAGCTGGACGTCATACGTGACGAGCTCGATCGCGCAGGGGACCTCCTGTTGCAGATCAGCCGGGCTCCGAGCCATGATTCAGCGAACCCTACCGGCGCCTGCAATCTTAATGACGAACTGAGAATTCTGCGGGACTTGCTGGAAGACAGTCTGTTCAGCGGCGGCGACAGAGCACTGGAGCTGGATCTGTGCGAGGACCCCACCGACGTTACCGTGCCCGGCGCGGTCATCCGTCAGGTGGTTATCAACCTGGTCCGTAATGCGGCAGAATGTCTCGTTGACGGCGGCGAAGTGGCTATTCACACGCTGGCACCGGTCTGGCAAAGCGGAAAGACCTGGGTGGAACTGGAAGTGGCGGACACCGGCAATGGAATTCCCGACGAGGTCCGCAAACACCTGTTTTCACCGGTTCAATCCACCAAGGGCAAGGACCACAGCGGTCTTGGTCTGAGCGTGGTTAAACAGTTGATTGATGACATGGAGGGCATCATTAGTTGCCGCACGGGACGCGGAGGGACAGCATTCCGAATACTGTTTCCCGCGGCGGCAAATAAAAAAAACGATGAAAAATGACGAAGAAACGACGGGCTACTGACATGAAACCTGCGAGCACCGAGTGGACTTACGACGACGAAGGAAAGGCGCGCATCCTGGTCGTCGACGATGATCCGAGACTGCTTTCCGGCCTTGCTTCACTGCTCAGAAGCAAGGGGTACGAGGTCACCGAAGCGGAAGGTGGGCGCATGGCCTGTCGCATCCTTGAGACCGAATTGTTTGACCTGGCGATGCTGGATCTTCGCATGCCAGATGTGGATGGCTTCGGAGTGATGGAGCGTCTGTCGTCGAGGCAACCCGAATGTGGCGTGATTGTCGTAAGTGGTGAAAGCTCCTTCAGTTCCGTCAGCCGCGCCCTGCGCAGGGGGGCACTGGACTATATCCGCAAACCGTTCGACCCGGAAGAACTGCTGGCAACGGTCGACGGCGTACTTGGCAAGCGTTCACTGCTTCGTGCCCATGAGCACATCCGAATGCGCCTGGAAAAATCCGAGGAACTGCATCGCTACATCGTCAACAGCTCACCCGATATCGTTTTCATGCTCGATGGCGAAGGGCATTTCTGTTTTGTGAACAGCAAGATCGAGAGCCTGCTCGGTTACCAGCCCGCCGAACTCTGTGGACGTCACTTTCGCCAGATACTGGATGACCGGGACATTGCCCGGGGTACGTACGCACTGAAAGGCCCGAACATCACCGCAGACAATCCGAGGACACTGGAGGTTCGCCTCAAGACGCGAGGCAGCCGCAAGGCGACCCGCCACTTCGAAATTACCGCGTTTCCGATTGACCCGGAAACCTGGCCCCACACCAATAATGACGACGGAACGTACAATGGTCGTGAAGCACGCTACTACGGCACTGCCCGCGATGTGACCGAGCGAAAGGAAGCGGAAGCCTTTATCAACTTCCAGGCCTACCACGACTTGCTGACCCGACTCCCAAACCGCGCCCTGTTCAAGGACCGGCTCGACCTGGCCATTACCCACGCCCGTCGCAGTGAGCAGAAACTGGCGGTGATGTTCCTGGACCTCGACCGCTTCAAGGTCATCAACGATACACTGGGACATGCTATGGGTGACCGCCTGCTGCAGGCGGTCACCCAACGACTGGAACGATGTCTGCGCAAGGGGGACACCCTGTCACGCTTCGGTGGCGATGAATTCACGCTACTGTTGCCGTCGATCCACGGCTACGAGGACGCACGACAGATTTCAAAGAAGCTGATCAAGGCCCTGCGCGCGCCTTTCCAACTGGGCGAACACGAAGTTTTCGTGGGTGTGAGTATCGGCATCGCCACCTATCCGGAAGCCGGTAAATCCATGGATCAACTGATCCAGAATGCCGACATTGCCATGTATCACGTCAAAGCACGGGGCAAGGATGGCTACCGCTTCTACTCGGAGAGCATGAGCATTGACACTGCCAACCGCCTGAGCCTGGAAAGGGACCTGCGGATGGCGCTGGAGCGCGATGAGTTGCGAGTGTTTTACCAGCCGCAGGTCTGTTCCTCGAGCAATCGTGTGGTGGGTTTGGAAGCGCTGGTCCGCTGGCAACACCCGGAAAGAGGGTTGCTCTATCCGCGGGACTTCCTGCCACTGGCGGAAGAAACCAAACTCATTGCCAAACTCAGCGAATGCGTACTCGACCAGGCCTGCCACGATGTCGGCCAGTGGATTCGGGAAGGACACAGCGACCTGCGGCTGGCCGTAAACCTGTCCCCGGCCCAGGTGGAGCACCCAAGGTTTGTAGAAACTCTGATGACTCAACTCCAGGCCCACGGCTTCCCGCCCCAAAACCTGGAAATCGAGATCACTGAAAACGTGATCATGAACGATCTTGAGCAGATCAGCCAGAAACTCCGGGAATTAGCGTCATTTGGCGTCAGAATTGCCATTGATGATTTCGGCACTGGCTACTCCTCCCTGAATTACATTCACCGGCTGCCCATTCACACCCTGAAAGTCGATCAGTCCTTCGTCAAAGCCATTCGCAGAGGCGAAGATGGTGCCTGTATTGTAAACGCCATTGTCGCCATGGCCCATGGACTGAAACTTCAGATCGTGGCGGAGGGCGTGGAAACGGACGAACAGCTCACCTACCTCAAAAGCCTGGGATGCCATCAGGTTCAGGGGTTCTTCTACGGCCCTGCACGGCCTGCAGACGTCATCGGCAAAACCCTCGGACATACTCCGGCGCGCGCCGTCGCCTTCTAACCTCCCGCATTATCGATACTCCATTGTCGGACAGTCAGATCTAAAATGTTGATCTGGTTTGCAAAGTGTTGCTGTTCGTTACGTTATGTATCTGGAAATGCGCGGTACTGCACATAATTCCCCCACCGGCTTCTCTAAGCTCAAATCCATCAGGCGCTTCCTTCAATTCACCTGATGGTGAATCAACAATCACAAAAAGAACGGAAGCATCCCCAGGATATGGACAGGCAGAAGTCACCATGCGCGATAAATACAAATACATTGGCCCGGTATACGATTTTCTGAGCAACCTCTACAGCGGCAAGAACATTCACCGCTGCAAGACCGCCATGCTCGATGTGGAAACCGTCAAGCCCGGCGCCCGCATCCTGTTTGCAGGCGTGGGCCATGGCCGTGACGCGATCCGTGCCGCAGAACTGGGCGCGGACGTGACCGTGGTGGACCTTTCCGAGACCATGCTACGCAAGTTTGCCGAAGCCCAGCAGAAAGAGGCGCCACACCTGACCATCCGCCGAATTCACAGCGACATCATGAAGGTCGATGAATTCGAACAGTACGACATGGTGGTCGCCAACTTTTTCCTCAATGTGTTTGACGAAGACATGATGGTACGGGTGCTGGAGCATCTGATCCGTCTGGGTAAGGCTGACGCCAGGGTCGTTGTGGGCGACTTCAGCTACCCCACCGGCAACATTGTGGCCCGCCTGTTCAAGAAGGTGTACTGGTACATGGCCGTTTTCATCTTCTGGCTGTTCGCCAACAACGCCTTCCACAAGATTTACAACTACCCCGAACACATGCAGCGCCTCGGCCTGCACGTCACCGAGAAAAAGCATTTCAAGCTGCTGAACATGAACTGTTACTGGTCGATCCTGGGACGAAAACAGGTGTAGACACGAGGCCTCACACCGGATTTACAACAATAAACGGGGGAGTTTCACAATGTCAGACCAGATTCTTTCACTCGATGGCGTCCGCTCGCTGGACGAAGGTGCGTTCACCTTTCCGGAGCGCATCAGTTACCTCAAGAAATACGGCACCCATTCCCAATCGTTCTCGACGTTACAACCTGAGATGCAGTATTTCGATGTACCTGGCGTTGGCTACCTCGCCTATATGCGCAAATGGGGCGGCACTTTCGTACTCTCCGACCCGGTCACTGCCCCGGAACACTTTGAGGTGATTCTGGAACAGTTTCACCAACGCTTCCCTTCCGCCTGCTATATCCAGGTTTCCAAATCCGTCGTGGACTACCTCTACCGTCGCTTTGGCCTGTTTGGCACCCAGTTCGGCAGCGAATCCCGTATCAACTTGAAGAACTGGTCGCTCAGCGGAAAGAAAAAACAGATCCTGCGCACGGCCCTTAACCAGGCGGAGAAGAACGGCATTACCGTGAAGGAGCGCTTCAGTGATGACCACACCCGCGAAATATCCGATGCCTGGATTCGCACCCGTAAATGCAAGAGTAAGGAGATCCGTTTCCTGATACGTCCCATGGAGATGGAGTACAGGGAGAACGAGCGCCATTTCTACGCGTACCAGGATGGCAAGGCGGTGGGCTTTATTTACTTCGACCCCATCTACCGCAATAACGAGATCATCAGTTACGTGCCTAACATCTCGAGGGCTAACGCGGATTTTCGCCAGGGTATTTTCTACACCCTGATGGCCCATGCCATGGATGTGTTCAAGGCCGAAGGCGTGCCCTACCTGGATCTCGGTTTGATTCCGCTATCCCTGGACCCGGCTACCGAGCATCAGGAAAGCCGGCTGCTCAAGCGCATCATGCACGGCCTGTATGAGAAGGGGAACTTCCTATACAACTTCAAGGGCCTGGAATTTACCAAGTCACGGTTCCGTGGTGACAATTTCAAAACCTACTGTTGCCACCGCCGCTCCTTACCGGCACTGGAGTTCCTGGCCATGTTCAAGCTGACCCGCTTGCTGTAGCACCGGCTGCCGACGAGGACCAGTTACCACGGATGTCGTTGGTGGCCAGGCTAAGCCCATCCAGGAACTCCCCGATACCTCGTGGGATGTCCCCGGAAAACAGGGCGGCATCAACCATATCCCCATCGCTGTTGAGGGCCATAAGACTTTTCACTTCCAGCCCCTGCTGTTCGAATAACCAGGCCGCCCGACGGGCGATGGCCTCTCCGGAATCCACCCAATGTTTTACGGTCGGCAACTGGCTCTGCAGCAGATCCTTTATCAGCGGGTAATGAGTGCAGCCCAGAACCACAGTGTCCACTCCCACGTCCCGGAATGGTTGCAATGCCACGGACAAGGCCTGTTCGGGGACTGGCGAACCGGACACCAGATTTTCGATCCATTGCACCAAGTCCGGATGTCCCAGCCGTTCCACCGTGCAATCACTGGCAAACTCGTCAATCAGGTCGGCAAGGTAGGGTCGACGAACAGTGGCGGGGGTGGCCAGCAGACCAATACGGCGGTTTTCAGACACCGCTGCCGCAGGCTTTACCGCCGGCACCACGCCGATCACCGGTATCGGTGTCATGGTCCGAAGATGCGGCAACACCACAGTGCTCGCAGTGTTGCACGCCACCACAATGACATCACAGGGAAATTCCGACAGCGCCAGCCGGATCAGTGTCTGGCTGCGCTCAATCACCACCGATTCCGGCTGGGCGCCGTAGGGAAATCCAGCGTTATCAGCCAGGTACACCAGCTTCACCCCCGGCAATTGTCGGTGGATGCAGGCAGCGACGCTCAACCCTCCAACGCCTGAATCAAAGACCAGCACTCTTGGCACGGTCACGACGGTGCCCCCTGCCCTTCTATTTCCCGCGCCATGGCCTGGATCAGGCCGCCGGATATGGTTGTTACCGGTGGTACAGGTGGCATATCGCCCGGCAGAAACCAGTCCGCTTCCGCAATTTCGTCTTCCTGCAGCACCAGCTCGCCACCGGCGTAGTCCGCAAAAAAGCCCAGCATTAACTGATGGGGAAACGGCCATGGCTGAGAGGAGTGGTAGCGAACCCCACTAACCTCAAGGCCGGTTTCCTCTTTCACTTCCCGGGCAACCGCCGCTTCGATGGTTTCACCCGGCTCCACAAAGCCCGCAATCAGGCTGAAATAATGACGCTTCGTCCGCGATGACCGGGCAAGCAACATGCGTTCACCACGGCGGATAACCACAATCACGCAGGGCGCCAGCCTGGGATACCAGGGAATGCCACAGGGCTTGCACCACTTGGCCCTTTCCAACGGGTGCAGATCCGTCAATTCACCACAGCGGCCGCAGAAGCGGTGATCCCGCCACCACTGATGCACCTGGAACGCGGTACCCAGCATTTCCGCGGGGGCATCCTCCATCATCAGCAGCGCTTCGCGAAGCGTCACCGGTTCTGTAGATCCGGCCAGACTGGCCGCGTCGGCTTCGGCCACGTAGACAGCCTTGCCGTCCATCTGGCCAACATAAACCGGCCCGATATCACCGTGCGTACCAGGGGCAATCATCCGCCAGGGCTTCAGCCAGCCAACGTCGGGCTTCAGCACCGCATCACCATCGATGGCCAGCACAAGATCGTCATCGTCGGGCCCTTTCGGAGACCAGCCGGGAGTCCATAGCGCCATAATCCGTGTCCAGAAGCTATTATGTAGGTAGAGCTGGAAATGTATCACAGCGGCACAACACAACAGAACGACCGCATGGCTTTCCGCGCTGCATGCAACCAAGTAAACTTACCGCCTGTTTTGTGAACCGGAGCGACCGTTTATGCGTTTTTTCCTGGGCCTTCGCAGCCTGATCCTGACCCTTTTTCGCAAAATTCTGTTTTTGTGGGTCCGGACGGATGTGAGCAGCAACAGCGTGGAAGCCCTGGGAGTAGACCCGGAAAAACCGGTTTGCTACGTACTGCAGTACAGCTCGCTGTCCAGCCGATTGGTCCTGGAACAGGAGGTGTTGCGAGCCGGCCTGCCTGGTGCCGAGTCGTCCCTGCCGGTCAAGAACGGTCCGAACCACTCCTTCTTTTTTCTCTACCGTCGGATTGGTGGTCTGTTCCGTCGTCGCCAGACGCCGGTTCCCACCAGTGAGTTCCGCGCGCTGGTTCGTCATGGCCTGGAACACCCTGAGCAGGATGTTCAGATCGTCCCCGTGTCGCTGTTCTGGGGTCGCTCTCCAGACAAGGAAAAATCGCTGGTCAAACTGCTGCTGTCCGACACCTGGTCCGTGGCTGGGCGTTTGCAAAAATTCCTGATCATCATGGTGCATGGGCGCAGCACTTACGTGCAGTTCAACCAGCCCCTGTCCCTGAGACAGGTGATTGATGAATATCGCCATAGCGAGGAACGCGCCAACCGCAAGCTCGCCCGCATTCTCCGTACCCATTTCCGCCGCGTGCGCCAAGCTGTGCTCGGCCCGGACTTGTCTCACCGCCGCACATTGGTGGGTGGACTGGTACGAACCCAGGCGGTCAAGGAAGCCATCCGGGAAGCTGCCCGCAAGGATGACATCCCCCCGGAAAAGGTTCGCGCCAAGGCTTACAAGTACGCGGACGAGATTGCTGCCAGCATGTCCATCGTGACCATACGTTTTCTGGAAGTGGTGCTGTCATGGCTGTGGAACCGTATCTACAACGGCATCGCTATCAATAACATCCGCGTTGCCAAGGAAGAAGCTCAGGACAATGCCGTAGTGTATGTTCCCTGCCATCGCTCCCATATTGATTACCTGCTGCTATCCTACGTGCTCTATAAGAACGGACTGATGCCCCCGCACATTGCTGCGGGCATCAACCTGAACATGCCTATTGTTGGCCCCATCTTGCGACGCGGCGGCGCGTTCTTCATGCGTCGGAGCTTCCGTGACAACCCACTCTACGCCACGGTTTTCAACGAATACATGCACGTAATGTTCTCCCGCGGCTATTCCGTTGAGTACTTCGTCGAGGGCGGGCGCAGCCGTACTGGCCGCATGCTCCAGCCTCGTCCCGGCATGCTGTCCATGACCGTCCGCAGCTTCCTGCGGGACCATCGCAAACCCATCGTGTTCGTCCCGGTATACATCGGTTACGAGAAGGTGATGGAAGGCCGCTCTTACCTCGGTGAATTACGGGGCAAGAAAAAACAGAAAGAGAGCGTGTTTGCGATTGCCAAGACGGTTCGCAAGTTGAGCAACTCATTTGGTCAGGTCGCTGTAAACTTCGGTGAAGCGATTCCTCTTGCGGAGGTACTGAACGAGGTCGAACCAAGCTGGCGGAAAGAAGCCTACGATTCCGAGTACCGGCCAAAATGGCTCAATCAGGCAGTGTCTGAACTGTCCAATCGTGTTGCGTCCAGCATTAACGCATCTGTAGCCGTCAATCCCATTGGCATGACCGCGACGGTCTTGCTGGGCACCGATCGCCTGGCTATGGATGAAGGCCAGTTGATCCGCCTGATGGACCAGTATGCCGACCTGCTGAAAGCGTTTCCCTACGCCGACACCATCACGCTGCCGGAAGGCAGTGGCAAGGATTGGGTCGACTACTGCGAAAACATGGGACTGATCACGCGCCAGCCCCAGAAATTGGGTGACATCATCGCGCTGGAAGGCAGCAACGCGATCCTGATGACCTATTACCGCAACAATATCCAACACCTGTTTGCCCTGCCTTCTCTAATCGCGAGCCTGTTCGAGAACAAGAACTCCCTGCGCCGGGACAAGATTGAGTTCCTGGCCAGCGTGGCTTACCCCTATCTGAAATCCGAACTGTTCCTCAAATACGATGCCGAGGAGATTGACGGGGTCATCAACCAATGGATCGACGTTCTATTGGCGAAAGGGTTGCTGTTCGAAGAAGAGGAAGACAGGATCAGCCGCCCCGAGGAAGGCACCGATGCCATGCTGCGCCTGCGAGTGCTGTCACGGTTCATCATCCAGACCCTAGAACGCTATCACATTGCCATCGGCATCTTGCGCAAATACGGGTCGGGTAAGATTACCGCCGGCGAACTGGAAGAGCAGAGCACGCTTCTGGCCGAGCGTATGTCCATCCTGTTCGGCCTCAATGCGCCGGAGTTCTTCGACAAGACCCTGTTCCGTAACTTCATCGCCAACATGCAGCACAATGGCGTTATCACCACCGATGACGACGGGCTGCTGTGCTACACCGACGGCCTGGATGAAGTAGCGGAAGACGCACGGTTGGTGCTAAGTGTGGAAAAACGCCAGGCCATTCAGCAGGTGACCATGCTTGGGGCCTGAACGCGGCCGGTGACCTATCCGGCGGGAAACGCCTTGATGGAGTAGATGTCGTACCGGCTGCTCTTCCCTTCGATACGGGTGGTGGGTTCGGGGCCACTCACTGGCTCCGCCTTGCGCGGGCGTTTGACGACAACGCGGTAGGTTGCCACCGCCAACGCGGCCTTCAACAACGCCGGTGAGTCATCGTCGTCTCCCACCACCGTGCGGAACACCTGCATTTCCTTCTTGACCAGGGCCGACTTGTCGCGATGGGGAAACATCGGGTCAAGGTAGATCACATCCGCGGCGCCCGCGCCCGCCTGCGATAACCAGTCGATACTGCTACCCGACTGCAGTGCCATCCGGGCAACAATGGGCGCGCTTTGCTCATTCAGCGCCGCGCGGGAAAGTCCATCACTAAGCAACGCATGGATAACCGGCGAACGTTCAAAAAGGGTTAACCTGCAGCCCAGGGAGGCCAGTACAAACGCATCCTGACCAAGGCCAGCAGTTGCATCCAGAACATGAAGGGACTGGCGGGCTTTCTTCAGGCCAACGGCCTTGGCAATCAGCTGGCCGGTGCCACCGCCGTGCTCTCTCCGGTATCCCGCCTTCCCGGTCACAAACTCGGCCCTGACAGGCCCTGGAGCCCCCTTGCCGGTCACCTGTAGGCCAAGACCATTTTCGTCCAGAAACAGCAGCACTGGGTAGTCACGAACGTCTCGCGGACGAAGCGTGCCCAGCAGGGGCAGCGACAATGTTTCAGCCAGAGAACGTGCGGCGTGGAAGTCACCAAGAGGGCTGCAGCCGACTGCGAGTTCGGACAGGGTGTTTCCAGGCGGCATCAAACCAGGATATCGATGCCTGAGAGCCCTGCATCCGCGACATCGCCTCCGGCGGCGACATCGGCAAACGTGGACAGGGCTCTGGAGGTGCTCAGGGAAACTTCATCGGCGCGGAAACGCTCCAGGCGCACATCCTCCGCAGCCTGACGCGCCTCGACCCGGCGCTCAAGCGACTCAGCAGAAGGAATCGGCCGTTGTTCGGCGTTGGGGGACTGTGCATCGGTGAGATCACGGCGAACTGCCTGGCTGTCGTTATCGGGTGCGGACGCAGGCGCCCGGGCAACGTCACTGCGCTCACGAACCGGGCTACTATTGCCGGACTGGAAAGGGAGACTGCTGTTTGGGTTAACACCACCGATCATTCTGGCACACCGGTTATAAAGACCACAGATTCTGGATTATGGAAGATCCCGAGCCGATTTTGAAGCAGGCTGTTCAATTTTTACCCTACCAGAGCATAACAAGCAACAGCAGACCGAGTACCAGGCGGTATATAACGAACGGCATCAGGCCAAGCTGCTCAAGAAATTTGAGGAACAGGTGAATACAGACCACGGCACTGACAAATGACAGCGCAGCACCCAGGGCAATCCCGGCCCAGTCGGTGGCCTGTCTCTTATACACATCTCCGAGCCCACGAGACTAGGCATGATCTCGTA
>OJBS01000383.1_pt1 | contig 10837 bp, 6 predicted proteins | sample 1590941 | NCBI WGS metagenome assembly OJBS01 (sample SAMN05416785, study PRJEB24817) | seawater metagenome | isolation source: Sea water | place: Canada:Atlantic | collected 2013-11
AGATCATGCCTAGTCTCGTGGGCTCGGAGATGTGTATAAGAGACAGGAATAAAACGAAGAAAACACAATAGTAATCATACAAATTCTTCAGAAAGACAGTACTTATCTTAAAACGGCCCCTAAATTTTTCTCTAAAGATTGTTTCATTTTTTGCATTACCTTATCTATCTGCTTGTCATTTAACGTTTTATTTTCATCTTGTAATACAAAACTAACAGCATACGACTTTTTATCTTTTGGCAACTTATCACCTTGATACACATCAAATAAATCTACAGATTTTAGCAAACTCTTTTCTGTTTGGTTCGCAATAGCGAATATTTCTGCAAAAGTCACCTTATCATCTAGCAATAAGGCTAAATCTCTTTTTACTTCAGGATATTTTGCTAATTCTTTTACATTAAAATTCTTTCTACCCGCTACTTTCAGTAGGTTATCAAAATTAAAATCGGCAAACAACACTTCTTGTTTTATACCAAATTCTTTTAAAATTGATTTCTTTACAACGCCTATATCTACTAATTTAATCTTTCCAAGTGATACTGTAATCCCTTCAGAAAATACATCATTTTTAGTAGGACTCGTTTTCACATTAGTAATCCCAAGTTTTGCGAAAATGGTATTCACTACTCCTTTTAAATAAAAGAAATCTGAGAGCTTACTTGCCGTAATCCAACTATCCTTAGCTCTTTTACCACTTACAAATAGTGTTAGATGTTTTTGCTCTGTATATCCACTTTCATACTTGTGATATGTTTTACCAGATTCAAAAATTTTAATTGAACTATTTCTTCTATTTATATTATATAATATTGATTCTAAACCGCTAAACAACAATGACTGACGAAGAACACCTAAATCACTACTTAAAGGGTTTAGCATAGCGACATCATGGTCAGAATTTAAATTTTCTGACATAGAAATATATGAGGCTTTAGTCAAAGAATTTGACATTGTCTCATTAAATCCTTGAGAAATTAACTGTGTTGAAATAACATTTTCAATCTTTACATCATCAAAATCATCAAATGAAATTGATGAATTTAATTTATGAGAATATTTTATATTGTTGTATCCATAAATACGTAAAATTTCTTCGATAACATCTACTTCTCTTTGCACATCTACACGATATGAAGGTACAATTAAACCAAGACCTCCATCCGTTTCACTATTCAGCTTGATATCTAATGAAGCAATAATATTTTTTACGGTTTCTTTAGGTATTTCATCTCCTATCAATCGATTTAATCTTTCATAAGACAAACGAACTTCAAAATCTTCTATTTTTTCTGGATAAAAATCTGAAACATCAGAAGACTTTTTACCGCCAGCAATTTCTACAATCAAAAGTGCAGCTCTTTTTAATGCGTATTCCGTAAAGTTAGGATCAATACCTCTTTCAAACCTAAATGAAGCATCCGTATTTAAGGCGTGTCTTTTGGCAGTTTTCCGAATAGATACTGGATTGAAATAAGCACTTTCCAGGAATATCTTTGTTGTGTTTTCTGTAACACCAGAATCAACTCCTCCAAAAACACCTGCAATACATAATGGATTTAATTCTCCATCACATATCATAATATCATCTTGGTGCAATACTCTTTCTACATTGTCTAACGTTGTAAACTTTGTTCCAGCGTCTACCGTTTTAACAACAATTTTATTTCCTTTTATTTTTGACGCATCAAACGCATGTAGTGGTTGACCTAAATCATGTAATACATAATTTGTAGCATCAACAATATTGTTTTTTGGCGTTAATCCAATCGCTTTTAATCTGTTCTGTAACCAACTTGGTGATTCCTCAACTTTAATACCAGAAATTGTGATCCCACAATACCTTGGCGCCAAGTCTTTATCTTCTATTTCTACATCAATTCGCAATGAACGTGTATCTACATGAAAATCACCTACTGATGGAGACAGTAATTCTAATTGTGTTCCTTGCTGAATCATTCCTGCGCGTAAATCTCTTGCAACACCATAATGACTCATTGCATCTGCTCTATTTGGAGTCAAACCTATTTCAAAAACTTCGTCAGATTCAATTTCGAAAACTTCAGCACATGGTGTTCCAACTTTTAAACCTGAATATAACACCATAATTCCATCATGAGATTGCCCTAAGCCTAATTCATATTCAGCACATATCATTCCATGACTTTCCTCTCCTCGTATCTTCCCTTTTTTTATTTTAAACGATTCTCCCTGATCGTCATACAACAAAGTTCCTATTGTCGCAACAGGTACTTTTTGACCTGCAGCTACATTTGGAGCACCACAAACAATTTGAAGTGGAGATTCTCCACCAATAGTTACCGTTGTTATTTTTAACCTGTCTGCATTAGGATGCTGCATACATGTTAACACTTCACCAACAACAATCCCTTTCAAACTTCCTTTAATCGACTCTACAACTTCTACCCCTTCTACTTCTAGCCCTAAATCGGTCAATAATTCTCCCGTTTTTTCAGCGTCCCAATCAATCCTTAAAAATTGTTTTAACCAATTGTATGATATTTTCATTTAGTTGTTTTATTTATCAAAGTGCAAAGTTACTTTAAAATTGAAAGATTAAAAAATGGATTGTATGAAAAATGCCGTATATTTGAAATGCTTTGATCCAAATTACTTTATCTTTATTCATGCATCAAGAAAACAAGCAAATAAAAATTGGTTTTACCACAACAACGATGTAAAAGAATCTGTCGCAAAATTTCCTAAAGTCACTTTAACACACAAAAAAATATTACACAACAACATTGTAGCCAATTTAAGAAATTGACAATCCGAGAAATATTAAATACGACTGAACACAGACCTTGGGGAATTCCAACTGAAAACTGGAAGTTTTATCAAGAGTGGAATAATGCACTATTTCTTCATTGGCAAGTTGAATTAAGCGAACTAAAAAAGTTTGTGCCAAAAGAATTAGAAATTGATCTTTTTGAAGGAAAACCTTGGGTTTCAGTAGTTGCATTTACAATGGAAAAAATTAGACCTAAAAACCTACCTTATTTCCCACCTATTTCAAATTTTGACGAAATTAATATTCGGACTTATATAAAATCAAATAATAAAACTGGCGTTTATTTTTTAAGTATTGAAGGAGGAACAAGCCTGTCTTGTAAAGTGGCAAAAAGAATGTCTGAACTTCCGTATCGATATTCAAAAATTAAACGAACTAAAAACCAATATGAATCTTGTAACTCGGAATTTAATGAAAAATTAGATCTCAAATTCACAATTGGAAAAGAAATTAAAGAAAAAACAGCCTTGGACAAGTGGCTGACTGAAAGGTATGCTCTTTTTCAAGATACAGACAAGTCAATTAACGAATTTGAAATTCATCATTTGGAATGGCCACTTAATGAACTTGAATTAAAAAAAGGAGCATTTAACTTAAATCAATTGGCTGTGAGTGGACATTCTATGGGCGGCGGCGGCGCTCAAAGGGCGGCTGTACTTGACAGTACTATTGCTGGTGTTGTTGCTTTATGTCCATGGCTTCCTGACCCTATACTTGATCATCAAAGCCCTGTGCTGATTTTTAGTGGTGAATATGATACTGTAGCACCTCCATCACAACACGCAGATATTCATTATGATGTAACACCAAACACAACTGACAAGCTGCTCTTTGAAATTGCAAATGGTGATCATTTCGTTGCCAACACCCCTAATGGTGGAGGCGGATCTGTGGGGCAAACAGCCCTTACATGGCTTAAACTATATGTAGAAGATAATGATTGCTATTGCTCCTTGTTAACAAATGACCTCTTAGTGAATCCTCCGGCTACATCTCTGGTAGCGCAAAATTTCGAATGCGGATCTTTAGGAGTCAATCAGCAAGAATTAACTATAGGTGTTTATCCCAATCCAACAAAAAACATAGTTAATTTAGAAATTAGTGAAGACGTTCATTACAAACTCATTTCACCCTTAGGACAAACCATATTAGAAGGAACTCTAACTGGTAACAACAAACAAATTGACTTGTCACAAATTCCCGAAAGCATGTATTATTTAAATATAGACGGTGAAATTACGAAACTTATTAAACACGATTAACTAGCCTATAAAACGATCATTGACAGTTTTAGTGTAAACTGAATTATACTGTTTGTGTACTCAAAAACCAAAGGGTATTACTGACAGCCAATGTTTTGCAAAAGGTTTATAATAGAAATTTAACGAACTTATCAACTAAGGGTTTTCCATGGAAACTTCTTATATTTGGACAAAAATTAGAACTGCGTTTATCAGGTCGTTATTTTTTATCAAAAAAGCATAACACATAATAAACTGTTAACAAAGTATATAAAAAACAGAATGCCAATCACACTTTTATCATCACCATTACAAGGGTTTACTGACTTCCGATTTCGGAATGCATTTAACCACTATTTTGGTGGTATTGATACTTTTTACGCCCCTTACATTCGACTCAATGGGAAAATGGTTATTAAAAATTCGTACCAAAGAGACCTGCTTCCAGAAAATAATACCGAACTCGAAGTGATTCCGCAAATCATGACGAATGATGCTGATGAGTTTTTATTTGTAGTAGATTATATCCAACAGTTAGGATATAAAGAATTAAATTGGAATTTAGGCTGTCCTTATCCAATGGTTACTAAACGCGGTATGGGTTCTGGACTGATATGCGACCCAGAAAAAATCAATCACATTTTAGATCGCGTACATACAGAAACCGATATTATCGTTTCTATGAAAATGAGAATGGGTTATGAACATCCTGAAGAAATTTTAGATACCTTTCCTATTTTAGACAACTATCCCCTTAAAAATATTGCTATTCACGCACGTATAGGCAAGCAACTCTATAAAGGAGGAGTTAACCTTGAAGCCTTTCAACGCTGTATAGAAAACACTAAACACAAGCTGTATTACAATGGAGACATTACAAGTGTTGCTAAATTTAAGGAGATGCAAGCTCGCTTTCCAAACATAGATCATTTTATGATGGGCAGAGGGCTTATTGCAGATCCGTTTTTACCAAGCATGATTAAAAATGATACCACAGAATACCCAAAGAACAGATGGAAAATATTTTCAGAATTTCATGATACAATATACCAACAATACGATGCTGCGCTTTCTGGACCAACTCCTATAAAAATGAAAATGCAGGGCTTTTGGGAATACTTTTCTCAGTCGTTTTCAAATCCTCAAAAAACATTCAAAAAAATTAAAAAAGCGAATAACCCAAGAACATATCAACAAGCTGTTGCAGAGATTTTAAAGAATGAATAGATTTCCACCTATATTTGCAGCCATAGATTTTTAAATACTCCTTGTGAAAGACCTCTTACTGATAACACCTCCATTTACACAATTAAACACTCCGTATCCTGGAACAGCCTATCTTAAAGGTTTTTTGAATACAAAAAGTATTGCTTCCTTTCAAATGGATTTGGGTATTGAAGTTATTTTAAAACTCTTCAATAAACAAACATTTGAAGAAATATTCAGACTTGCCTTTGAAGACAACAGGATTACTACAGAAAACTGTGAGCGCATCTATGCATTAAAAGATGCTTATTTAAAGTCTTTAGATGATGTTATTTTGTTTTTACAAGGGAAAAATCAAACTTTTGCCAGACAGATTTGCACCAAAGAATTTTTACCACAAGCCTCTCGTTTTGAACAATTAGATGATATGGATTGGGCATTTGGTTCTATGGGAATACAAGACAAAGCAAAACACTTAGCAACTTTATATATTGAAGATTTATCAGACTTCATCGTAGAATGCATAGATCCTGATTTTGGTTTTAGCCGTTATGCCGAGCGTTTAGGGCAAAGCGCCAATTCGTTTGATGAACTCTATACACAGTTACAAGATGACAGCACATATATAGACCAAATAACATTAGAGTTATTAGATGCTCAGATTAAAAAAACACAATCAAAATTGGTTTGTTTCTCAGTACCATTTCCAGGAAATCTCTACAGCGCATTTCGCTGTGCACAATTTATTAAAGCACATTACCCTAACATTAAAGTAGCCATGGGAGGCGGATTTCCAAATACCGAATTACGTTCTGTTAGTGATGTTCGCGTTTTTGAATTTTTCGACTTCATCTCCTTAGATGATGGTGAACTACCTATTGAGTTATTGTACAATGCAGTTCTTAAAAACGAAACAACATTTAAACGAACTTTTATCCTCGAAAACGGTGTTGTGGTTTATAAAAATAATAGTACAAAATCCGACTACAAACAGCAAGATGTTGGTACACCTGATTATTCTGACTTGGTATTAGACCGCTATATTTCTGTCATTGAAATTGCAAACCCAATGCACAGTTTATGGAGTGATGGTAGATGGAACAAACTTACCATGGCACATGGTTGTTATTGGGGAAAATGTACTTTTTGTGATATTTCATTAGACTATATAAAAATTTACGAACCTGTTGCTGCGGCACTATTGGTAGATCGTATGGAAACGCTTATTGCGCAAACTGGTGAAACTGGATTTCATTTTGTAGATGAAGCCGCTCCTCCTTCATTGATGAAAGCGTTGGCACTCGAAATTTTGAAACGAAAATTAGGTGCTACTTGGTGGACGAACATTCGTTTTGAAAAAAACTTCACACAAGATCTTTGTGTATTACTAAAAGCATCTGGATGCATTGCTGTTTCAGGAGGCTTGGAAGTTGCATCAGATCGTTTATTAGCCTTAATTGATAAGGGGGTTACAGTAGCGCAAGTTGCGCAAGTGACTCGCAATTTTACTGAAGCTAACATTATGGTGCATTCATACTTAATGTATGGTTACCCAACTCAAACTGTTCAAGAAACTATTGATAGCCTAGAAATGGTACGCCAACTTTTTGAAGCTGGTGTGTTACAGTCTGGTTTTTGGCATCAATTTGCCTTAACAGCACATAGTCCTGTGGGCTTAAACCCTGAAGAATACGGTATTACTCCAAACTACAAAAACATAAGTTTTGCCAATAACGATATCGATTTTACTGACCAAACAGGTATAGATCACACACAATTTAGTTTTGGATTAAAAAAATCTCTCTTTAATTTTATGCATGGTATTGGGTTTGAGTTCCAATTGCAAGAATGGTTCGATTTTAAAATTCCAGAGACAATAATACAATCTGATTTTATCAATAATTGCTTGGTGCAAGATGTTGTTTTTAATATTAAATCAACGGCAAAAATACTTTGGATTGGAACACGACCACTAATCAATGAATTTTCTAAAACTAAAAAAGGAACAACCAAAAACTTTTTAGAATTTACATTTCACGATACTTTAGATACATATAGTATTACTACAGAAAAGGAGAAAGGGCTTTGGCTTTTAGAAATGCTCGAACAACTAACACCTCAACATAAACCACAATCGTTTGGATATTTAAAAACAGATTTTGAAATCCATTTTAAAGATTTTGAATTATTTTGGTATACTAAACCGATTCATACTTTAAGAACTCATGGTTTATTAGTTTTGTAGTTTTGATTGATTGAAGTTTGTGATGAGGTTTGACTTTTAAAAAAATCAACTAAATCTGATTAAAGTAGAAATCTCTTTAACTAATATTCGCCCAAATTTCTCGATTTTTATGCATATTTTTATAGGCTAAATTTAACGGTTTATTCTCTACAGATTGTAAAGAAGGGTCATTTGTAAGAACTTCAAAAGCTGCTGCCCGTGCCTTTGATAAAATGTGACTATCAGTTACAATATCCGCGATTTTTAAATTCAAAACTCCACTTTGCTGCTTGCCCATAATATTTCCAGGACCTCGCAACTTTAAATCTACATCGGCAATTTCAAAACCATCACTCGTTTTTACCATCGTTTCTAAACGAACTTTTGCATCAGCAGATAATTTAAAACTTGTCATTAACACACAATAACTTTGGTCTGCTCCTCTCCCAACTCTTCCTCGTAATTGATGTAATTGCGATAGCCCAAAACGCTCAGCACTTTCAATAACCATAACACTTGCATTTGGAATATTTACACCAACCTCAATAACCGTAGTCGCCACCATTATCTGAGTCTCTCCTTTTAAAAATCGACTCATTTCATATTCTTTATCCGCTGGCTTCATTTTACCATGCACTATTGAAACCTGATATGTTGGTTTAGGAAATTCTCTAGAAATACTTTCATAGCCATCCATCAAATCTTTATAATCCATCTTTTCAGATTCTTGAATTAGAGGATATACGACATATACTTGCCGACCTTTATCAATCTCTTCTTTCATAAACTTAAAAACATTCAATCGGTTGCTATCATAGCGATGTGCTGTTGCTATTTCTTTTCTTCCAGGAGGTAATTCATCAATTACTGATATATCTAAATCTCCATAAGCGCTCATTGCTAATGTTCTTGGAATTGGAGTTGCTGTCATCACTAAAATATGAGGAGGAAGCGTGTTCTTTCGCCATAATTTTGAGCGCTGTTCTACACCAAATCGATGTTGTTCATCAATAATTGCAAGTCCTAAATTTTTAAATTTCACTTTATCTTCTAAGAGTGCATGTGTACCAATCAGAATATTTAATTCACCATTTTCTAGTGCTTCATGTATGATTCTGCGATCTTTAATTTTCACAGATCCTGTAAGCAATTGAACATTCACATCAATTCCTTCTAAAAGTTCTTTCATTGAATTGTAGTGTTGTGTTGCCAATATTTCTGTTGGCGCCATAATCGCTGCCTGAAAACCATTATCAAGAGCAATAAGCATTGACAACAAAGCAACAATAGTTTTACCTGAGCCAACATCACCTTGTAAAAGTCGATTCATATGAGCATTAGAACCAACATCTTTCCTGATTTCTTTTAAAACTCTTTTTTGAGCATTGGTCAAATCAAAAGGTAAATTGTTCGTGTAAAATTTATTGAAATGAGCTCCTACTGTAGGAAATGGGTATCCTTTTATTTTTGATTTTCTGATTAGTTTTTTACGAATCAATTGTAATTGGATAAAAAATAATTCTTCAAACTTCAATCGATACTGAGCCTTTGTCAACAATTCTTGACTTTTAGGAAAATGTATATTAAATATGGCGTCTTTTTTTGATATTAATGAATGTTCAGAAATGAGTTGATCAGATAATGTTTCTCTAAAATTAGTACCAATTTCTTCAAACAAACTCTGCATCATTTTTTGAACCACTCTATTGGAAACCCCTTTATTTGTTAGCATTTCTGTAGATGGATAAACTGGCTGCATAACAGTTTTTAAGTTGCGCTTATACTCACTTAACAATTCCATTTCTGGATGCGGCATACTAAACGCCCCATTAAACCAATTCGTTTTACCAAAAATAACATAAGGTGTATTTATCTTTATTGCGTCTTTTATCCACTTTACACCTCTAAACCAAATCAACCCTATAGTACCCGTTTCGTCAACAAATGTCCCTACTAGCCTACTACCTTTTTTTTGTTGTACTATTTTTAAAGAAGTGATTTTACCTAAAATTTGAATTTCAGATGAATTTTGTTGCAGTTGATTTATTTTAAAGAATTGAGTTCTATCAATATATCTATTTGGAAAAAAATTAACTAAATCACTTACAGTTCTTATACCTAACTCCTTTTTCAATAAATCTGCACGTGATGGCCCAACACCTTTTAGGTATGTAATTGAAGTTTGTAAATTGTATTGCGTCATTAGATAAATTTAACAATGCTAAAATAATAAATACTCATTATTCATTCGTATCTTTGCAGACTAATTTTTCTTAAAGATGAGATTACATAAAAACTTGTGTTTTACAGCGATAGATTCATTAAATATGATATTTAATGATGGTGAATATGCTGGCAAAGTAGTAGAGAAGGCGCTAAAGCGTGATAAACGTTGGGGAGCAAGAGATAGGAAGTTTGTTGCAGAAACTATTTATGACATTGTAAGATGGAAACGTTTGTACAACGAAATTGCTGTAACTAAAGACCATTATTCTCGTGAAAATTTATGGAAAATGTTTGCTGTTTGGGCAACATTAAAAGGGATTGAACTTCCAGATTGGAAATACTTTGAAAATACTCCTGTAAGGCGTATTAAAGGAAGGTTTGATGAACAACAAGATATTAGAAAAATAAAAGAATCTATTCCAGATTGGATGGATGAAATGGCTGTTAAAGAAATTGGTGAGAAAGTTTGGGCAACAGAGATTGCTTCAATGAACCAAAAAGCCGAAGTAATATTAAGAGTCAATACCTTAAAAATTGATATTTCAACGCTACAAAAATTCCTAAAGAAAGAAGAAGTAGATACTGAAACTGTTAGAGATCATCCAACAGCCTTAAGATTGGTAGAGCGTAAAAACGTATTTTTAACTGAAGCGTTTAAAAGAGGGTATTTTGAAGTACAAGATGCTTCTTCTCAATTAGTTTCACCTTTCTTGGAAGTAAAACCTGGAATGAGAGTTATTGATACGTGTGCTGGTGCAGGAGGGAAAACCTTACATCTAGCGGCAATGATGGAAAATAAAGGGCAAATTATCGCCTTAGATATTTATGCAGGTAAATTAGCACAGTTAAAAAAACGTGCTAAACGTGCTGGAGCACATAATATTGAAATGAGAACTATTGAGAGCACTAAAGTTATTAAGAAATTAAAAGAATCTGCAGATGCCGTTCTAATTGACGCGCCATGTAGCGGAATTGGAGTTCTAAAAAGAAATCCAGATTCAAAATGGAAGTTACAGCCTGAGTTTATAGAAAATATAAAAAAGACACAAGCAGAAATTTTAGATACATATTCTCAAACTGTCTCTTATACACATCTCCGAGCCCACGAGACTAGGCATGATCTCGTAT
>OJBS01000387.1_pt1 | contig 10681 bp, 11 predicted proteins | sample 1590941 | NCBI WGS metagenome assembly OJBS01 (sample SAMN05416785, study PRJEB24817) | seawater metagenome | isolation source: Sea water | place: Canada:Atlantic | collected 2013-11
CGAGATCATGCCTAGTCTCGTGGGCTCGGAGATGTGTATAAGAGACAGGTTTGTATATGTCCAATCTTTTTTACATCCAATTTTAGAGAATCCAGCCTTATTAAATAATTGGATACTCTTAAAATTATCTTCAGTTATATTTGCATAAACTTGGTGTAAATCAAGATGAGTAAAGGTATAATCAATAATTAATTCTAATGCTTCGGAAGCAAACCCTTTATTTTCTGATATTGGTTCAATAAGGATTCCAATTCCCGCTCTTTTGTGTTTAGGTTCAAAATCAAAAAGATCAATCATACCAACACAATTATCAGTATATTTTTCTATAATAACTAGTCTTAATTGTTTCGCTTGATACATATCTTGGTGAGCAGTTTCTAGATATTGTTTTAAAATGAATTTTGAAAAAGGTTTTTGAGTATTGCTAATCGCCCAAAAATCTTCTTTATTTTCTATTTGATATAAAAAATCTAAATCATCAGGTTCTAATGCACGTAAATAGACGTTATTTCCATTTAAAGTTTTCATATTTTAAAAGTTCCTTTAAATACAAAAGTTGCTTTACCAGTTAAAAACACATCTTTATATATATAGTTTTCTATTTTGAAACGTACATTTAAATTTCCTCCAAGAGTTTCTATATCTATTGAATCACTCATTGATTTTTTTGATGTACTTGCGGCAATTGCAACAGCGGTAACACCAGTTCCACAACTTAATGTTTCATCTTCAACACCTCTTTCGTACGTTCTAACTTTAAAAGTATTTTCATTTACTTTTTCAGCAAAGTTCACATTTGCACCTTCTTTATAATAAGGTGCTCCAACACGAATATCCCTTCCAATATTTTTCACATCAATATTTGAAATGTCAGAATGAAATTCTACATGATGAGGAGATCCAGTATTTAGAAATATATGAGTATCGTAATTGTCTGTAATTTTTACATCTATCATTTGTAGACTCACAATATCATTTGTAATTGTCGCACAGTGAAGTCCATCAATTGCGTCAAATGTAGTGGCGTTATTTATTACGCCTAACTTATTTGCGAAAGCAACTATACATCTACCACCATTTCCACACATGGTACTTTCATTTCCATCAGCATTAAAATATACCATTTTAAAATCTGAAGTATCTGAATTTTCTAATAATATTAATCCATCAGCACCAATACCAAACTTTCGATCACATATCTCATTGATCAACTTGGTGTTTCTTTTAGGGAAGAAATTAGTTCTGTTATCTATAATAACAAAATCATTTCCAGTTCCTTGGTATTTATTAAAAAGTAAATTCATCATTGCAAAAATAACATTTTAATAGTAATTCTATCGTGTTAAAGTTCCGTTAATCTGTTTTTATGATTAGAATAAATAAATAATTTTGAATGTTATTGATGTATTAAATAAAGCGAATCAGAAGAAAAGTTTAAGTTTATTAGTTGTTTCTACACTTGGTGGCGCAATGAGTCCCATGATTTTTTAAAACCGATTGAGTTACTGTTCTTTTGTATTGGTTTTTTTTATGCAATAAAAATTTACGAAAACGTTGTAGTTTTTTATACATTTGCAAAAATTTTATAAACCTAAAGTTATATAATATGTCTGAAAATATCTACGAACAAGAACTTGCTTTTCAAACAGATAGGCGTAGAGCATCAATTGAATTCATTAAGCTTATAAGTGATTTATGGTATGATGATACTATTGAATTAATTTTTTTTAGAAATCAATTAATTGATAGAAATGTTAGTGAAATTTTAAATTTATTGGAGTATGCAACTGATTTTGTTGGAAAACCAATTTCAATTTTTGATGCAGTTGAAGTCGCAAAAACAATCAAACAATTAAAATTACCTCCGTCAAAATTAGACATTGGAAAATTAGTATATGAATATCAAATAGACGCAAATGACAATATTTATAGTTTTTTAAATAATAAGTTAAAAGGCGCAGATAAAACAGAATCTATCAAGCCAAAAGATGTTATCTTATATGGTTTTGGTAGAATTGGTCGCTTGGTTGCTCGTGAATTGATGAGTAAAGCAGGAAAAGGTCAGCAGATGAGACTTCGTGCAATTGTCACTAGAGGTGCAATTAACGAAACAGTATTAGAAAAAAGAGCATCTTTATTAAAGGGAGATTCAGTTCATGGAGATTTTTCAGGAACAGTTAGAGTAGATGTTGAAAAAAAGGCATTAATAATAAATGGAACTACAGTTCATGTAATTTCTGCTAATGCTCCTGAAGAGATTGATTATACTCAATATGGAATAAGCGAAGCATTAGTGATTGATAATACAGGTGCTTTTAGAGATAAAGAAGCGTTGAGTCGTCATTTGGCTGCCAAAGGAGTAGACAAAGTATTATTGACTGCACCTGGAAAAGGTATTCCAAATATTGTGTATGGTGTAAATCATCTTGAACACCCTTCAGACACTACAGATATATTTTCTGCAGCGTCTTGTACTACAAACGCGATTACACCAATATTAAAAGTTGTTGAAGAAACTTTTGGAGTTGTAAATGGGCATTTAGAAACAATTCATGCATATACAAATGATCAGAATTTGGTTGATAATATGCATAGTAAATATAGAAGAGGTAGAGCAGCAGCTTTGAATATGGTAATTACTGAAACAGGTGCTGGAAAAGCAGTTTCTAAGGCATTGCCATCTCTTGAAGGGAAGTTAACTTCAAATGCTATTAGAGTTCCTGTTCCAAATGGTTCGTTAGCAATATTGAATTTACAGTTAGAAAAACCTGCAAGTATTGAAGCGATGAATGCAGCAATGAGAAAATCTGCATTAGAAGGTGCTCTTGTTGAACAAATTAAATACTCTTTAGACAACGAATTAGTTTCTTCTGATATTGTTGGTTCTTCTGCTCCAGCAATATATGATAGCAAGGCAACAATTTCTACAGAAGACGGTAAAACAGTAGTGTTATATATATGGTATGATAATGAATATGGTTATAGTCATCAAGTTATGAGATTAGCGAAGCATATTTCTAAAGTAAAACGTTACACCTATTATTAATAGAGAATCGATTAAAATGTAAGCCGAAGCATTTGCTTCGGCTTTTTTTGTTTATTCAGTTTAGGAACACGTAAATTTAATCCTTATTTTTATGCGAGAATTTTGAGTACACAATGAGCAAAGAAATAGAAGAGAGAATAGACTTACTGAGAGAGGAATTGCGTCAGCATAATTACAATTATTATGTCTTAGATAATGCGACTATTACAGATTATGATTTTGACATAAAACTGAAAGAACTTCAAGCATTAGAAGAGCAATATCCGCAATTTTTTGATGTAAGTTCTCCAACGCAACGAGTTGGAGGAGAGGTTACTAAAAACTTCAATACAGTTGCACATAAAAACAGAATGTATTCCTTAGATAATTCATATTCTATAGAGGATTTACATGATTGGGAAAAGCGAATTCAAAAAAATATTGAAATAAACTCTATTGAATATACGTGTGAATTGAAATATGATGGTGCTTCTATAAACTTAACATATGAAAACGGAAAATTAATAAGTGCAGTAACACGTGGAGATGGTTTTCAAGGCGATGATGTTACAGCAAATATTAGAACTATTAAATCAATACCATTACTGTTACAAGGTAAATTTATTGATAAATTTGAAATTAGAGGTGAAATTATTTTGCCGTTAGATGGTTTTAATAGGATGAATGAGGTGAGAATTGAAAATGGTGAAGATCCTTATAGAAATCCTAGAAACACAGCAAGTGGAAGTTTGAAGTTACAAGACAGTGCTGAAGTTGCTCAACGCCCTTTGGACTGTTTGTTATATCATATAGTTGCTGATAAAACAATTTATAAATCACATTATGAAATTCTTGATAATGCTAGAAAAATAGGTTTTAAAGTTCCGAAAGCGATTAAAGTTTGTAGATCAATAAGTGAAGTCTTTGAGTTTGTTAATTTTTGGGACAAAGAAAGACATAATCTTCCTTATGAAACGGATGGTATTGTTGTAAAAGTTAATGATTTACAGCAGCAAGAAGAGTTAGGTTTTACTGCAAAAGCACCTCGTTGGGCAATTGCGTATAAGTTCAAGGCAGCGCAGGAAAGTACAGTTTTAAACGAAATCACATATCAAGTCGGAAGAACTGGAGCGATTACTCCTGTTGCAAACTTAGCGCCTGTACAATTGGCTGGTACTACTGTAAAAAGAGCTTCTTTACACAATGCGGATCAAATAGAAAAGTTAGATATCAGAGTAAATGACACTGTATTTGTAGAAAAAGGAGGGGAGATTATCCCTAAAGTTGTTGGTGTAGATTTGAATATGCGTCCATCAGATTCTAAGTCTACAAGATATGCAACCCATTGTCCTGATTGTGAGGCTGCATTAATAAGAAAAGAAGGAGATGCTAAGCATTATTGTCCAAATGGATATGGTTGTCCGACTCAAATAACTGGACGAATTCAGCATTTTATAAGTAGAAAAGCAATGAATATTGATGGTTTGGGTGCTGAGACTGTTGAGTTACTTCATAAAGAGAATTTAATTTTTAATTATGCAGATTTGTATGATTTAAAAATGGAGCAAATAATTCCTTTAGAGCGAATGGCTGAAAAATCTGCTCAAAATATTGTTGATGGGATTGAACTTTCAAAGAAAATTCCTTTTGAAAAAGTATTATTTGCATTAGGGATCCGTTTTGTTGGAGAAACTGTTGCTAAGAAATTAGCGAAGCATTATAAATCTATTGATAATTTAATGTCATCTTCTTTTGAAGATCTAATTACTGTAGATGAAATTGGAGATAGAATAGCTCAAAGTATTGTTGATTTTTCTAATGATTTGAGAAATATTCAATTGGTAGATAGATTAAAAGCGGTTGGTTTGCAGTTAGAAATATCAAAAGAGATATTAGAAAATCAAACTGAAAAGTTAAAAGATAAAATAGTTGTTGTTTCAGGAGTTTTTCATCAAATGACAAGAAATGAACTGAAAAAATCAATTGAGGATAACGGCGGAAAAGTTTCTGGTTCTATATCTAAAAAAACGACATTTGTTGTAGCAGGAGATAATATGGGACCAAGTAAGAAAGAAAAAGCAGACAGTCTTGGAGTGAAAATTATTACAGAACAAGATTTTATTCAACTATTGAGCCAATAAAAGTATAAAAATGAGAAATAGAAAATTAATTTTCGGAGTGTTTGTTTTGGTAGTAATACTAGATTTAATTGGAATTGTTACTGGAAATCAATTATTGAGATTCATTTTTAAACCGATGATTATATTGTTGCTAATGACCTACTATTCTTTAATCATTGAGCCTGAAAATAAAATGTATCTCGCAGCATTATTTCTATGTTTTATAGGAGATGTTTTGTTGTTGTTTGATTCGAAATTAAATTTCATGTTAGGTTTGGCTTCTTTTTTAATTGCTCATTTGTTATTTATAAAAATTGTTGCAGGAAGATTAATAAAGTCTAGTATGTCACAAAAAATAAAAGCAATTATGCCTTTTGCATTTATAGTTACCGCATTAATTTTTTTGTTAAAAGATACTTTAGGAGATTTATTAATTCCAGTTATAGTATATGCTTTAGTGATTACTTCTTTTGGAGTAATTTCGGTATTAAATTACATGACCAAAAGGAATGTTCCAAGTTTATTTTTAGTTGGAGGTGCAACGTTTTTTATCTTGTCAGATGCAACATTAGCAATTAATAAGTTTTATGAACATCAAGAATACTTTCCTGTTTTTGTTATGATTACTTATGTATTCGCTCAATATATGATTTGTAAGTATATGATAACTCAAGAAAATAAAGAATAAAAAAAGTGCTTTTAAATATTTAAAAGCACTTTAGTTTTTTATAGTAATTAACTATTTATACAGCAAGTTTTGGTTTTTCAACCCATTTGTCATTTATTGACTCACCAAGAATTGTAATATCTTTAATGAGTTTATATTCAGAAACTGCATCAAGCATTGCTGCTCTATCATCTCTTCTAATTTTTATGCCATTTCTAGCACCTTTATTACGGACTTCGATATAAAAACCGTCTCTTAACTTTGCTGGACGTGTCGCTGGTCTACCCATGTTTGTATAATTTTAAAAAGTTTTTAAATGTACACATTTTTTTGTTAAGTACAAGCTAAAATTTTGAACCAATAATTGTAAGCCTTTTTCGCTGGTCAAAAAGGATGATTCCATTTAGAATAAATGTGGCAATTGCAATGTAAAATAAATTTCCACCGTCATTATTTATTTCTATTCCAAGTTTTGTTACGTGCATCATAATAGCGCCTCCAATAATTCCAAAAGTAAGTAAAGTCCCTATCCATATGGTTTTAGGGGTCGTTAATAGAATTGCAGAAATCAATTCTAACACTCCAATTCCAATCCTTCCATAAGGTTCTAAGCCAACTTTCGTGAAAATATAAACACTATCTTCATGAGCAGTAAACTTAAACCGTAATGTCTGAATTAAAATGATTGCTACTGTAATTCTTACTGCTAATAAACCGTTTTTATTCATTGCGATAATTTATTTAAGGATGTAAAAGAGCATTTTTCGAGATATTACAAAGATAAAAAATAAAAATAGTTATTTTTGTAGATCTAAAATAGGGTTAATGATTCTGAATAGAATTAGAGAAGTAAGTTTACAAAAGAAAATTGATAAAGAACTTAAAAATAGTAGCGTTGGATCTAACAAAAAAGTTGAATCAGTACTAATTTTATTTGATGAAAATGTTGATGCTGAAATTTGTGAATTGATCCTGAGAGAATTAGAATTTGATAAGCAAAAAGTTAAGGAAATTATTTTTTGTGATACATTAAATAATGAAGCTCAGAATTTTCAAACTAAGATTTCTAAAAAACAATTTAGTTGGTTTGGAAGAGTGAGAGATGAAAAAGTAAGAGATTTAATAAATTTCAAGTTCGATTTATTAATTAATCTAACAAAGGGTAATTTATATTTAGATTATTTGACTGTTTTATCTAACTCACAATTTAAAGTTGGTTTATCAAATTCAGATATTAGATTATATGATTTTATGATTTCAACTGATTTAGAAGAGAAGACTGTTTTTAGTAGTGAATTAAAAAAATATTTAAAGATTTTAAATAAAATATAATGCAGAAATTTTTTGGTACAGGAGTTGCTTTGGTAACACCATTTAAAAGTGATTTGAGCGTAGATTATGACGCGTTAAGCAAACTTATTGAATATAATATTACTAATGGAACTGATTATTTAGTGATTAGTGGAACTACTGGAGAGAGTGGTACAATCACTAAAAGTGAAAAGAAAGAAATTGTAAAAGCAATTATTGAAACTAATAAAGGGCGCGTTCCTTTGGTTTTAGGAATTGGAGGAAATAATACGGCTGAAGTTGTTGCTGAATTAAAATCAACTGATTTAGATTCAATTGATGCAATTTTATCAGTTGCTCCTTATTACAGTAAACCAACACAAGAAGGTTTTTATCAGCATTTTAAGGCAGTTTCTGAGGCGAGTCCTAAACCAATTATATTGTACAATGTTCCTGGAAGAACTTCGAAAAACATGTTACCAGAAACTACTTTGCGATTGGCTAGAGATTTTGAAAGTATAATTGCCATTAAAGAAGCAGGAAATAATACGCAGCAGTATTTAGAGTTGTTAAAGAATAAACCAAAAGATTTTTTAATTATTTCTGGCGATGATGATTTGGCAGTAGGAGTTATACTAGCTGGAGCAGTAGGAGTTATATCAGTTTTAGGTCAAGGTTTTCCAAAGGAATTTTCTAAAATGATAAGACTTGCGCTGGATGGGAAAGCAAAAGAAGCTTATGAGATACATTTTAAGTTAATGGATGTTATTGATTATATTTTTGAAGAGAATAATCCAGCAGGAATTAAAACAGTTTTGGATTGCCTTGAAATTTGTAAAAAAGAGGTTCGTTTGCCGTTAGTAATTGCAACAGAAGATTTACAAGTTAAAATAGCCGATTTTATAGCTAATTATTAACGAACTAATTATTAACAAACAATTATGACTGACCAATACTAAACAAAAGATTTAGCAGTTATTTTTGTATCAATAGAATGAACTGAAAAATCATTTTAATTATCCATAATTAATAACTAATTTTGCCAAATGCAAAAAATGAAGAAAATAATAGTTTTATTTTTAGTGACGATAACATTTTTATCGTGTAGTGAGTATCAAAAGGTATTGAATAAAGGTACTGTAGCAGATCAATATAAGATGGCAACATCTATGTATGAAGTTGGAAAATACGGTAGATCAATAACATTGTTTGAAAAAGTAACGCCAAGTTATAGAGGGAAACCTCAAATGGAGCGTATTCAATTTATGATTAGTGACGCTTATTTTCAAACAAAGCAATATTCACTAGCGTCGTATTATTTTGAGAGGTTTACAAAGAACTATCCAAAGAGTACAAAAAAGGAAGAAGCTGCGTTTTTATCAGCAAAAAGTTATTATTTAGATTCGCCAATTTTCAGTTTAGATCAAAAAACAACGCATGAGGCATTAGACGCATTACAACAATTTATTGACACGTATCCAAATTCGGATAAAGTAGAAGAAGCAAATAAATTTGTTAAAGAATTACAATATAAAATTGAAAAAAAGGTTTTTGAAGTAGCAAAGCAGTATTATCATATTGAAGATTATATAGCATCAATAAAATCATTTGATAATTTAATTTCAGATTATTTAGGAACTTCTTTTAGAGAAGAAGCTATTTTTTATAAATTGAAAGCGTCATATGAATTAGGGATTAAGAGTGTTGCTTATAAGAAAGAAGAAAGATTGGATGCAGCAGTTAAAGTGCATGATAAACTAAAAAGAAATTATCCAAAGTCAGAGTATACTGAAGAGTCTGATAAAATGTTAGAAAGAATTAATAAAGAATTAGCGACTATAAAAAATATAGTTGCAAACTTAGAAAATTAAAAAGATGGACTATAAAAATTCAGAAGCACCATTATCTACAATAACTTATGATAGAGACGCAGTTGAGAACTCAACTGGAAATTTATATGAGGCTATCGTAATAATGGCAAAAAGAGCTGCTCAAATTAACGGCGACTTGAAAAAGGAATTGATTGATAAACTTGATGAGTTTGCTACTCATAATGATAGTTTAGAAGAGGTTTTTGAAAACAAAGAACAAATCGAAGTTTCAAAATTTTATGAGCGCTTACCTAAACCAACGGCTATGGCTGTTGAAGAATGGTTAGAGAGCCGTACATATCATAGAAATCCAGATTCAGAAGAAAACTAGTCTGATGTCAATCTTAAGCGGTAAAAATATATTACTTGGCGTAACCGCTGGAATTGCTGCTTATAAAACTACTTATTTAGTAAGACTTTTTATAAAAGCAGGTGCTCAAGTACGAGTTATTATGACACCTGCTTCTAAAGATTTTGTCACACCATTATCATTATCTACACTTTCTAGAAACCCTGTTTTATCTACTTTTTATGACAAAGAAGATGAAAATGAGTTGTGGAATAATCATGTAGATTTAGGTCTTTGGGCTGACTTGATGTTGATTGCTCCCGCAACAGCAAATACACTTTCAAAAATGGCTAATGGTACAAGTGATAACTTATTATTAGCAACCTATTTATCTGCCAAATGTCCTGTATATTTTGCTCCAGCAATGGATTTAGATATGTTTAAACATCCATCTACAAAAAAAAGTATTGAGAGTTTAGAACGCTTTGGGAATATATGTATTCCTGTTGGAAGTGGAGAACTTGCAAGTGGATTGGTAGGAGAAGGCAGAATGGCAGAGCCAGAAGATATTGTATCTTTTATTGAAGCTGAAATTGTTTCAAAATTACCACTTAGAGGAAAAAAAGTATTGATTACTGCAGGTCCAACATACGAAGCGATAGATCCTGTACGTTTTATAGGGAATCATTCTTCAGGAAAAATGGGATTTGAGTTAGCCAATGCCGCTGCAAACCTTGGTGCTGAAGTTATTTTAATAACAGGAGTTTCAAATGAAAAAATTAAGCATTCGTTTGTAAACAGAATAGATGTTGTGAGTGCACAAGAAATGTTTGATGCTGTTCATAAATGGTATGCAACAATTGATATTGCAATTCTTTCTGCAGCAGTTGCAGATTTTAAACCAGTTAGTATTTCTTCAACTAAGATTAAGAAGGAAGATGCTAAAATGGTAGTTGAATTAGAAAAGACAAAAGATATTTTGGCTTCACTAGGAGCGCAAAAAAAGAATCAGTTTTTAGTTGGTTTTGCTTTAGAAACCAATAATGAATTAGAGAATGCTAAAGGAAAGTTGAAACGTAAAAATTTAGACTTAATCGTTCTAAATTCATTAAAAGACAAAGGCGCTGGGTTTAAAAAGGAAACAAATAAGGTGACAATTATTGATAAATCAGAAAAAATTTCCGAATTTGCTCTAAAATCTAAAGCAGAAGTTGCTGTAGATATTTTGAACGAAATAATCAATAGAATACTATAGATGAAAACACTTTTTAAAATACTGATTATCTTTTTGACCGTTACCCAAGTAAACGCTCAAGAACTAAATGCGTCAGTAACTATAAATTCTGATCAAATTTCGGGTTCTAATAAACCTGTCTCTTATACACATCTGACGCTGCCGACGAATAGAGAGGTGTAGAT
>OJBS01000388.1_pt1 | contig 10677 bp, 9 predicted proteins | sample 1590941 | NCBI WGS metagenome assembly OJBS01 (sample SAMN05416785, study PRJEB24817) | seawater metagenome | isolation source: Sea water | place: Canada:Atlantic | collected 2013-11
GAGATCATGCCTAGTCTCGTGGGCTCGGAGATGTGTATAAGAGACAGGACGGTGATAAACGTCTAGCGCCGGAGTGGGCCAGCTATGGCTCGGTTCATGAAACCTGGGGCACGGATCTCAACTGGCAGTTTGCGGATTACTGGAGTCTGGAGCTGGCCCACCGTCAGTCCGACAGTTACCGTATCTTTCATTTGCCCGGTATCTTTGCCAATGCAGCAGACGACTATTCGGCTTATCTCTACAATTACAATAACCATTTCGAAAGCGAACAATCGCAGCTGATGCTCACCGGAGAACTCACCACGGGTTTCATCCTCCACAACCTGGTTATTGGTGCCTCCCATACCGAGACGGTATCGTCCAACAGTGGACCGTTGAACCGTTTTGTGGGCCTGGGGTCGGGCAATCTCGACAACCCCGAGGAGTTCCTTCGCCCCTTTGGCCGCTTGTCCAGGGGAGATGCGGATATCTCGGAGTACTCTCGTATCAAGCGCCGCGAATGGTTTCTGTCCGATACCCTGCATATCGGCGCACAGTGGGACCTGATCATCGGTCTGCGTCACGGCAACCTCAAGGAAGAATACGGTGACTACGATGAGAGTGAGATCACCCCAACCCTGGCAATTGTGCATCGACCAGTGGACTGGGTGTCGCTCTATGCCAGCTATGTCGAGGCACTGGAGCAGGGTGCAATAGCACCGGAGACAGCAGCCAACGGGGGAACAGTGTTTGAGCCCCTGGTTAGCGAGCAGTACGAAGTGGGCATAAAGATGAACGCCGAACGTTGGACAGCGAATGCGTCCCTGTTTCAGTTGCGCAGGGGACTCACTTACACCGGCCCAGACAATGTGTTCAAGCAGGATGGTGAAGCTCGCTTTGAGGGCCTGGAAGTGTCGACCAAGGCCCGCATTGGCGATCGTTGGCTGCTTGCGGCGAGCGCCTTGTGGCTGGATGCACTCAACAAAAAAACCGCGGATGCGAATCTTGAAGGTGAAAAAATCCAGGGGGTCGCCCGCGAGCAGTTCAGGCTCTACGGAGAATTCTCAGTTCCAAAGTTACCACTGGTGTTGAGCGCTGGTGCCCAATACGTGGGCAAGCGACCGATCGACCCGATTGGCCAATGGCACGTCGATTCCATAACCCTGTTCGATCTCGGCGCACGGTACGAAGCCACGTTTATAGGCCGGCCGGTCACCCTTCGTCTGAATATCGACAATATCACTAACGAGTCATACTGGCTTACGTCTACGGGCAGCACCTCGCTGGCTCAGGGAGCACCAAGAACCCTGAAGCTGGGTGTGGAAATTGCCCTTTAGTCTGGTTAGCGGCGGGGAGAGAAGACCTCGGTGTGTCTGCGTACCCGTCGCTGGAAAGGATATTGCCAATCAGCGGTTGCACCCCTGTCGGGATTTACCTAGAATGCGAATGATTCTCATTAATATTTTGTAAAGGGAATTACTTTCTGATTCTAGGAGCATTTCGTGCCTGGCGGCGAGCTGACTCAACAAGTCCAAATCCATACCCTGTACAGCGACCATCATGGTTGGCTGCGTGGCTGGCTGGGCAAGAAGCTCGGCTGTACCGAACGAGCCGCGGACCTGATGCATGATACCTTCCTGCGTCTGCTGACCCAGGACAAACTGCAGAACCTCCAGCAGCCCCGTGCCTACCTGTTAACCATTGCTCGGCGGGTGCTGGTGGATCATTGGCGGCGCGAGCAGGTGGAGCGGGCCTATCTGGAAGCGCTGGCGCAGCTACCGGAGCAGTATGCCCCCGGGCCAGAAGAGAAGTACCTGATACTGGAAATCCTGCTGGATATTGATCACCGTCTGGCCGGCTTGCCAGTGGTGGTCAAGCACGCCTTTCTTCACGCCCAGTTGGGTGGTCTGAAACAACAGCAGATCGCCGACGAGCTGGGTGTCTCCTTAAGTACAGTGAAGCGCTACCTGACGCAGGCCTACACCCAATGCTATTTCGCATTGGAGGCGGGTGGTTGATGATGCCGGAATCCCCTGCCGTCCCGGATGTGCCACCCGCAGTGGCCCGGCGCGCTGTAGCGTGGATTCTGGCGGTGCAGAGCAGTGATGACCCCAATAGAACGGCAGCTGAGCTGGAGGACTGGTGCGCCCGCCATCCCGATCATCAGCGGGCCTGGCAGCATATCGAACAACTCAATCAGCGTTTTGGCCTTTTGGCCGAGCCGGGTAGGGCAGCAGTGGCCCAACATGCCCTTGATGCTGCCGGACTGTCCCGCCGCCATGCCCTCAAGGCTTTGTCTGCCCTGCTGGTCGTTGGTGCTACCGGTTATGGGGCAAATGAGGGTGGCCTGCTCAACCATTGGCGGGCCGATTACCACACTGTGACTGGCGAGCAGCGCAGATTGACCTTGGCCGATGGCACGGAAATCACTCTCAACAGTGGTAGCGCTATTCGGGTGGGGAACAGTGGCGTAGAGCAGCGCGTCCATCTTCTGGAAGGCGAAATTCACGTTGCCACTGGTCAACGACATTCTGTTCCCCTGTTCATCGAAGTGGAGCAGGGCACTGTCCAGGCCGTGGGTGCCCGGTTTGCCCTGCGGCAACTGGGTAAGCAATGTCGGTTGGCGGTCTACCAGGGGCAGGTCGAATTGCGTCCACGGCAGTCGGTGGGCAGCTGCCTGCTTAATCCCGGTGACAGTACGCTATTTACCCAAACCGGCTGGGCGCCATTGCGTCCGGTCAAAACTGACGAAGCCGCCTGGACCGAGGGTGTAATCGTGGTCCGTGCCATGCCTCTGGGGAAGTTTATCGAGGAACTTGGCCGCTACCGCCCCGGTATTCTGAGGGTCGATCCAAGGGTGGCGGAACTGACCGTCTCCGGCACCTATCCTGTCACAGAAACCGACACGGTGCTGCAAAGCCTGGCGGGCGCATTGCCGATACAACTGCGCAGTGTGACCCGCTACTGGGTGACACTGGCTCCGGCTTGAGTCGTCGACAGCCTGCCGAGGTTGTACCCACCAATACATCCCGTCCGAATATTGGAAAATCATAAAAAGTCTGAGCTGTTTGCTGCACTCATCCGACTTCAAGGGTAGGTACCAATATTAATTGGCGATATTCAACCCTTGAAAAGGAACCCACAATGCCATTACGTAACGCGCTCCCTGCTAACGGTTGCAGAGGTTTTAGGCTGTTTGCACTCGCACTGGCTATCGTCCTCCCGCTGACCTTGCCCGCCATCGGCTATGCTCAACCCGCGTCTCCGCAAGCGCAGCAAAAGCAGGAATACCAGATTCCCGCCGGCACCCTGGAGCAGGCTCTAAACGCCCTGGGCCGCCAGGCTGGGATTGTTTTGATGTTTTCCAGTGAATTGGTCAGTGGCAAGAGCAGCAATGGCCTGAATGGGCATTTTGCGCCAGGTCAGGCGTTGGAGCATTTACTCAGTGGAAGCGGCCTGGTGGCAACGCCGCAAAGTGGTGGGGGGTACAGCATTGCCCTTGAGCGACAGGGGGTGACGACCCTGCCGTCGGTAAAGGTGAGTGCTGATAGTATTGGCAATACCACGGAAGGTACTAATTCCTACACTACCAGATCGATGAATACCGCAACTCGCTTGGGATTATCTATTCGTGAAACGCCACAATCAGTATCTGTTGTTTCGAGGCAGATGATTGATGATATGCAGCTGGAGTCACTGACCGATGTAGTCGATACCGTAACGGGTATCTCTTCAACAAATCAGGATAGTTCTAGAAATAGTTTTTCAGCCCGTGGGTTTAATATTAATCATTACCAGATTGATGGCGTACCAACAAGTTGGCAAAGTGGTTGGTCCGCGGGAGAATCGCAAATAGACACGGTGATTTATGATCGTATTGAAGTAGTGCGTGGTGCCAGTGGTTTGATTTCCGGGGCAGGTAATCCTTCGGCGGCGATTAATTTGATACGTAAAAAGGCCGATAGCAAAGAATTTACCGGGCATGCCTCTATCAGTGCAGGAAGTTGGGATCGCTATCAGGGTACGGTGGATATTTCGATGCCTTTAAACGAGGCAGGAACCGTACGCGGTCGAGTGGTTGGTAGCTATTTAGATGAGCGCTCTTTTATCGACTTGCTGGAAAATGAAAAAAAAGTGTTTTATGGCACATTAGCCGCCGATCTTACTGATAACACCTTGATGAACATTGGCATCAGCGAGCAGCAAAACAAACCAACTGGCTCAACTTGGGGTGGTTTACCTGCCTGGTTTAGTGATGGGAGTAGAACGGATTGGTCCCGTTCAAAAACAAAAGCTACTGATTGGGCGGAGTGGAGTTCAACCCAAACCAATTACTTTGCCAATGTTGAGCATATTTTTGATTCCGGACTAAAACTTTATGCTGGCTATTCTAAAACGAAAAATGAAGCCGCTGAACGACTGTTATGGCTAAGGGGGTTTCCTGATCGTACAACGGGACTGGGAATGACAACTGGCGGTCCTGCTGGGTACGATGTTGATAGTGAGCAGAACGATATTGATATCTATGGCACATTACCATTTGATTTTGCAGGTCAAAGTCATGAGTTAACGGTCGGTCTTTTACATAGTAAGCGGGACTTTGTTACAGAGCGACTTACTCTTTTGAGCGCTGTTGCACCAATAGGCAATTTTTATGAATGGGATGGTTCTTATCCTAAGCCTGAGTGGGGCGGAAAAACTATCAACACTAGAGAAAAAACCAAACAGGTTGGTGGTTATGCCGTAGCAAGGATATCGTTGGCAGATTCGTTGAAGTTGATCTTGGGTAGTCGCATCACTAATTGGGAAATGCGGGGCATGAAATCAAATGGTGAGCAATTTAATATTGACCATCATCAAGTGGTCACGCCTTATGCTGGTTTGATCTATGACATCAATGATGTGTATTCGGCTTATGTCAGTTATACCGATATCTTTAACCCCCAAGATGCTCAGGATAGAAATGGTAACTATCTGGAACCATTGGAAGGTAAAAACTATGAGACTGGCATTAAGGCCGAATATCTACAAGGTCGAGTCAATGCCATGTTCTCAGTATTTCGTATTGAACAGGATAATCTTGCTCAGGGCGATGTCGGATTTTTTGTTCCAGGTACCACGACTCAAGCTTCATACGCTGCGGAAGGTACCACCAGTAAAGGCTTTGAAGTAGAAGTATCAGGTGCTATGACTGATAACTGGAATCTGTTAGTGGGTTGGTCGCAGTTTCAGGCTGAGGATGTTGATGGTACAGCGGTCAATACCAATTATCCGCGCCGTACCGCGACGTTATTCACAACTTATCACTTGAATCAATTAACATTGGGTGGCGGGGTGAACTGGGAGAGCTCAAATTACACATGGGCGACCAATCCTCTTAGCCAAACCGAAAAGTTAAAGCAAGAAAGTTACACGCTTGTAAGACTGATGACCAAATATCAGGTAACACCAGTATTAAGCGCACAGCTGAATATTAATAACCTGTTTGATAAAAAATATTACATCAATAACGGTTTTTACAGTCAGGTAGCCTATGGCACACCACGTAATATAAACCTGATGTTAAAATATGACTTCTAATTGACCCGGAATACCAGTCAAGAAACAAAACAGACACTAATTTTTACGAAAAAATGGGGGCGTATTTATTTTCCTAAGGGGTCAACGAATACCCCCCAATTTCTTATTCTGCCTGTACGTCCAAATCTTCTCATTTGCTGTTAGCTCGGAACGTTGAGGTGACGGGGGCGGCGCCATGACCATCTAGTCGGTCGAGTCTTTGTGAAGTACCTCGGGTAGGCGAGTTGCTTGAATTCCCGTATCTACACAATCCACACAATCCACACAATCCACACAATCCACACAATCCACACAATCCACACAGGCGTGCCAGGGGAGAGGAGGTATCCGTGCTATAGCGGTGAACTCTTTTGATCTTCGCGAATTTGCCTTTGTTTGCCCCTTGCCATAGAATGCGAATAATTCTCATTAACTCTTGTATGTAGACTTATTTCGTAATACAAGGAGCATCCCGTGCCCGGCACCGAGCTGGCTCAACAAACCCAAATCCATATCCTGTACAGCGACCATCATGGTTGGCTGCAGGGGTGGCTGCGCCGCAAGTTGGGCAACCACTGTGATGCGGCGGATATTGCCCAGGATACCTTCATGCGACTGCTTGGCGGCCGCCGGGATGCCGCACGGTTAGGGGAGGAGCCCCGTGCGCTGCTGACGCATATTGCCCGCTGCCTGGTGATAGACCATTGGCGGCGGCAGGATGTAGAACGGGCTTATCTGGAGACTATCGCCCATCTGCCGGAGCCAGAGGCGCCATCTCCAGAAACTCGCTGGCTGGTGCTGGAAACGCTCTACCGCATCGAGGCGATGCTGCGGGGGCTGCCCCGGCTCACCCGGCAAATTTTCCTGTTGGCCCAGCTGGATGGTATGAAGTATCGGCAGATTGCCGATCAGATGGATATTTCATTGCCCACCGTCAAGCGGCATATGCGCAAGGCATTTTTGGCCTGCTTGAGTTTGGAGTAACAGGATAAAGCCATGCCTGAATTAGCACATCCGTTCCCTCTATGCCGTATTGAGCCCGCCGTCCTGGAGGAGGCCGCGGACTGGTTGACGTTGCTGCGCTCCGGGGACGCTACGGACGAGGATCGATCAAGCCTGGAACATTGGCGTTGCCAGAGTGACATGCATCTGGCCGCGTGGCAGCGAGCGGAGTCAGTGATGGGGGCCTTCGGTCAGGTATCTGCTCCCGTAGCTCGGGGCACTCTTTCCCAGCTGGAGAACGCGGGTCGGCGTCGGGCGCTGAAAGCCTTCGCACTGGTACTCATGGTAGCTCCTGTCACTTGGGTCGCTTATCGGCAACAGCCCTGGCGGGAATGGCAAGCCGACCTGCAGACCGCCACTGGCGAGCAGCAGTCCCTTGACCTGGCGGACGGCACCCGACTGGTGCTGAATACCTCGACCGTGGTGGATGTGTCCTTCACTGACAATGTGCGCAGCCTTGCCCTGTTGCAGGGGGAAATCCTGATTACTACTGGTAAGGATCCTGCCCCGGTTGCCCGCCCGTTCCTGGTTCGTACTGGGCAGGGGCAATTGCGGGCTCTGGGTACCCGCTTTGCCGTACACCAATCGGATGGCCAGACTCGTCTTTCGGTGTATGAGGGCGCTGTGGAGATTGTCCCTTACGATGCCATTGGCAAAGTTGTGGTGGTGGCAGGGGAGCAGCGCCTGTTCTCTAGCACCCGGATTTATCCCCCGGAACGTGCTGTAGATAACGCCGAGCTTTGGGAACAGGGCATGCTACTGGCCAGAGAGATGCATTTGGGCGAACTGGTGCGTGAGCTCGGCCGCTACCGCCGCGGTGTGCTGCGCTGTGCCCCGGCAGTCGCCAGCCTCCAGGTTTCCGGGGCTTTTCCGGTCAACGACACCGATGCCAGCCTGACTCTTTTGCAGCAAACCCTGCCGGTGCAGGTGAGCCGCATTACACCCTGGTGGGTGACGCTGAAAGCCAGATAAAGCAATGAGTCATGGATACCTGGCTGGCGGGCTGTAATCATTTTTTTCAACAAGTGGTGATACCTTTTTAAATCCAGTCCGGTGTACCTGTCAGATACCTTTATTTCAAATCAATACATCGACAGGAACACCCATGAAGACAAAGCAGAGCCAGCAATCCAACGACAAGTCGACGCCCTATTCAAAGGCAGTCACTCCCAGGCCCAGGTTAATCGTCCTGGCTCTGGCCTTTGCCCTTGCGGGCGCCACCTCCTTTATTTCCTTTGTGCCACACGCCGCCCAGGCACAGGAAACGGTTGCAGAACGCAGCTATTCCATTTCGGCGGGCAAGCTCAGTGATGTGCTGGCCCGGTTTGCGGCGGCGGCGGGGGTGCCCCTGTCCTTTGATCCGCAATTACTGGAAGGCATGCAAAGTGATGGGCTGGAAGGCCTCTATACCGTACAGGAAGGGTTCTCGATCCTGCTGGCCAACAGCGGCTGTCAATTGGTGAGTACGGGTGCTGGAGGCTATTCGCTGCGCAGGATTTCCGGTGACATTACCTCGTTACCCGCCGTCAAAATCAGCGCCTCATCCATTGCCAGTGCCCAAAGCACGGTGGGCTATGGCCGTGACGAGATTGAGGCACTGCAACCTCAGGATTTGAAGGACCTGTTTCGCAGGGAATCTGCCGTCTCCGTCGGTGGCTCTATTCCTATCAACCAGAAGGTCTATGTGCGAGGCGTGGAAGAGACTGCCATGTTAGTGACAGTGGATGGTGCCCGGCAGAACAACAAGGTCTTTCACCATAATGCTACCAACCTGATTGACCCAGCCCTCCTCAAGGCTGTTCGTGCCTCGGCTGGGGTCGCGGCGGCTGATGACGGGCCAGGCGCTTTGGGTGGCAGCCTGGTTTACGAGACCGTGGATGTGGTGGATGTGCTAGACCCTGGCCGCTCCCTGGGTGGTTTTGTTAATAGCCGATATGCCTCCAATGGCGACCAGGTGACAACTGCCGGATCGCTCTATGGGCGCAGCGGTGGCTTTGAATTTTTGGGCTATCTCAACCATACCGACGGTAATGATTATGAAAATGGCGATGGCGATACGGTGCGTCATACTGCGCCGGGCCTGCTCAGCGGCCTGGGGAAGATAGCCTACGAAAACGGGCAAGTCGGTCGCTTTGAGCTATCCCACGAGTATGTCAACGACGAGGCCGACCGACCCTACCGAGCGAATTTTGTCGGACTTAGCGCTGGTCGTCCGGTACCAGAATCCCGTGTTTACGACCTGACCCGGCGCAACACCAGTTTTAACTACAGCCGGGAAACAGGCTCGGGTTACTGGAACCCCAGCGTCACTATTGCCAAGAGTGAAACCGAGCTGGATACACGGGAAAAGCCACTGAGTGATCCTACCCAGACCATTGTCTACACCGGCATAACTGAGAGTGTTTCTGCCACCGCGAAGAATACTCTGCACGCAGGTTTTGCCGATATTACGGCGGGCCTGGACTACTACGACGACAGTGCCGTATTCCAATTTTCCGGCGATCCGGATCTGGAAGAACAGGCGGAAAACATGGGCGCTTTTATTCAGTTCCGCCAACCGTTAGGCGATAAGGTCAATCTTTCCTACGGTTTGCGCTATGACCGCCAGGATTTTACCGGCACGGATGATTCCAGCCACGACGATTCGGGCGTGAGCGGCAACCTGTTCGGGGAAGTCCGTCTGAATGACTACATTACCCTGAACGCCGGCTACGCCGAAGTTTGGGGTGGTGCTGCGCTGGCGGAGAATTTTATCCTCAACGGCGCCTGGAATTACACGGGTCTGAAAGCCGTTGAAGCCAGCAACCATACCCTGGGCATACGCGGACAGTTCAATGGTTTTGTGGCCGAGGCCAACAGCTATCGCACCCGTATCGACAACGGGCGCACCCCGTCCTGGGGCGGTGGCGCGGAGCTGGTGGCGGACTTCGATATCGAAGGCTACGACCTGTCCTTCGGCTATATCGGCAGCCGGGGTGAGATCAACCTGAAATACGCCAATATTGACTCAGAAAAAGATGGCGAACCTGCCACTTCCTACGACGGAAACTACTTTACTGTGCCCCTGGGGGAGCTGATTACGGTCAGCGGGGTACTGGACTTCCCTGCTTTTCGGCTGTCCCTGGGCCTGAACGCGGAAGTGGCGCTGGACAACGATGACATCGAGAGCAGCGGTGCCAAGCAGGAAGGTTATACCGTGGTCAATCTATACGCCGATTATGCCCTGTTGGAACATCTGTCCCTGCGTTTTGCCGTGGACAACCTAACCGATGATGACTACACAGACCGTGCCAGCTATGGACAGGAATTCACCACCGTAAAGCCTCTGCTGGAGCCGGGCCGTTCATTTGTCGTTAGCGCCCGGTACAGCTTCTGATTTCAGGCTTATTGGTGCAAGTGTAGCCAACATGGGATTGCCCCTTTTTTTATTTTCATCCGTCTTTATAGGTAGAAGGGAAAAAAAGGGCGATATGCCCGGCAGGGATGCCGTTTTTCGCTACCCCGGGTGCCTGCGCCAGGGGTGGTTTTATGTCTGCGGTAATAGATAAGGTAACTGAATAATGGGATTAACGGGGAGGCGCTTGGCATCTCTGGTGGCGGCCGCTCTCGTCGGGGGCTACGCGCTGGCCACGGCGGTGGGGATTTTCCTCGGCGGCATCTTGCCCATGTCCCGGGGTGAAGCGGCGCTGGTTGGCAATCTGCTCAGCTTTGCTGTCTATGCCGGTGCGGTGATCTGGACATTTGTGGTACGTCGCCCCGTCAAGGTCTGGTTGGGTCTGATGATACCCGCCTGTACGTTGGTGACTGGCGGACTGTTACTGACGGGTCGGGCGGGATGACGCGTACTTCCGTGGGCAAGGGTCTCGGCGGCTCTCCAAAAGCTGACGGCTCCTCAAAAGCTGACGGCTCTCTAAAAGCTGATGGCTCCCCAGCAGGTGGTTTCCGTCAGGCCATGTCGTGGTTGCATACCTGGGTGGGACTCACGCTCGGGTGGGTGCTGTTCTTTATCTTCCTGACCGGTACTGTCGGCTATTTCGATACGGAGATCGACCGCTGGATGCAACCGGAATTGCCCCAGGCGCAAACCCTGTCTCTTATACACATCTGACGCTGCCGACGAATAGAGAGGTGTAGATC
>OJBS01000390.1_pt1 | contig 10639 bp, 8 predicted proteins | sample 1590941 | NCBI WGS metagenome assembly OJBS01 (sample SAMN05416785, study PRJEB24817) | seawater metagenome | isolation source: Sea water | place: Canada:Atlantic | collected 2013-11
GAGATCATGCCTAGTCTCGTGGGCTCGGAGATGTGTATAAGAGACAGTTATTTTTTTGTGTGTAGTAAATAGTTGGGCTCAAACCGATTACTCTAATAATTGGGAAGATTTTTTTTCATATAACAATGTAAAAGATTTTATAAAAGTTGATACTAAAATTTATGCAGTGGTAGATAATGCTGTTTTTATTTATGATGTTTCAAATGGAGAAACCAAAAAGTTATCTTCTGTAAATGGTCTTTCTGGAGAAACGGCTACGAGTATTTATTACAGCAGAACTTATGAAAGATTAATTATCGGTTATGACAATGGCCTTCTTGAAATTGTAGATCAAAATGGTGAAATAACGATAGCACCAGACATTTCTAATTTTTCATTATCAGCAGAAAGGGAAATATTAAATAGTACAGAAAGTAATAATAAGTTATACCTCTCAACGCCATTTGCGATTGTAGAGTATGACATAGAAAATCTAGTCTTTGGCGACACTTTTTTTATAGGAAACAATTCATCAGAAATTAGAATTAATGAAATAGCAATTTATTCAGATAAAATTTATGCTGCTACTGAAAACGGAATTTATGTTGCAGATATAAACAATCCAAACCTTATTGATTTTAATAATTGGACACAATATTCTACAGGAAATTTCACATCAATTCAAGTTTTTGAGGATAGAGTGTTTACTTCAAAAAGCAAGTTTTTATTTGAATTAACCCCAACATTTAATTTAGTCACTATTCAATCTTTTTCAACAAATATTGTTAAGTTAAAATCATCAAACACACATTTATCAGTCGCGACTCAAAGAGGGGCGTCTTTTTATGATCTCACATTAAATGAAGTTGCAAGCGTAGTTTCAGATATAAACTCTGATTATTATTTTGACTTAAACGCTTCTTTATTACAAGATGATTTAATCCTTCTAGGAACCAAAGAATTTGGGATACTTAAAATGACACTTCAAGATATATTAACTTTTGAAGAGATCCATCCAGATGGACCAATATCTAACACTCTATTTTCAATAAGCGTATTAAATAATAATTTATGGGTAGTTTATGGAGGCTATAGTGACTCTTATGGGCCTTTAAATAAAAAGGTAGGCTATAGTCATTATAATGGAGACGGTTGGACTAACGCTAAATACGACCCTGCTTTTCCGGCGAGTAATCTAGTACATGCTACTATAGATCCTTTTCATGAAAATAGAGCTTATTTAAGTTCATGGGCTCAGGCAGGCTCTAACTCAAATGCTACAGGTGGAATGTTAGTTGTTGAGAATGACGAACCATCAATATTTTTAAATCACACAAATAGCGGTCTAGAGGATTTGGCTCCAGCCTCTCCTAATTATACTAGTATTAGAATCAATGGTAGTGCTTTTGATAGTCAAGGAAACTTATGGGTTGCAAATGCTTGGGTAGAAAACAAATTAAAAAAGTTAAATTCATCTGGATCTTGGTCTTCATTTGACTTGAGCTCAATACTTACAAGTGGAGCGCTTGGTTTAAATGAATTAATAATAGACAAAAGCAATAGTATTTGGATTGGCTCTAGAAGAAATGGAGCATTAGTTTATAATGAAAACGGAGATAGAAAAAGAGCGCTTACCACCGAACCTACAAAAGGCTCTTTACCCGACCCAAACGTTAGAACGATTGTTTCAGATAAAAGCAATCGAATTTGGATAGGGACTCAAAAAGGGATGGTCGTCTTTTATAACGCATCAGGACTTTTTGAGGCTGATATTTATGATGCTGAACCGATAATTATTTTAGATGACGGAATTCCAAAGAAACTGTTAGGAGACCAACCAGTAAACACTATTTCTATTGATGGCGCAGATAACAAATGGTTTGGAACTGATGGCGGAGGGGCGCTCCAATCTAATCCTAGCGGTAGAGAGACATTGCATATTTTTAACTCATCAAACTCTCCCTTGCCCTCAAATAATATTCTTAAAATAAAAGTAGATACAAGTAACGGTAAAGTTTATTTTGCTACCGCTAAAGGGATCGTTGCTTTTAATAGTGGTGTTGCTGCTTTTGGAGACATTTTAGCCGAAGTTTATGCCTATCCAAATCCTGCAAAAAGACAACATGAAGCTATAACTATTGATGGGAGAAATGGGACGCATTTACCACAAGGAACAAATGTAAAGATCTTAGATACGGCAGGATATTTAGTTTATGAAACGAATGTTATAGAAGGTCAAGAACTACAAGGAGGAAAAGTAGTTTGGGATAAAAGAAATTTAGCAGGAACAAAAGTTGCTTCAGGAATTTATATTGTTTTGCTTTCAAATAAAGACAATACCGAAACTTCAAAAACAAAAATTGCGATTATTAATTAATATCTTATGCTTGTAACAACGAAAGCGATTGTTTTAAATGCTATTAAATATGGGGACTCTAATTTAATTGTCAAATGCTACACTGAATTAGAAGGCTCAAAATCGTATCTATTAAGGGGTGTTTTATCTTCAAAAAAAGGAAAATTAAAAACGGCGTATTTTCAACCCTTAACACAACTAAAAATAGTTGCTAATCATAATAATAAAGCAGCCTTAAACAGTATAAAAGAGGCTCAAGTTATAAACCATTACAAAACGGTTTTTACAAATATTACGAAGCAATCAATAGTCTTTTTTTTATCCGAAGTTTTAACATATTCTATACAGGAAGAAGAAAATAATACAGAACTGTATCAATTCTTAGAAGCTTCTTTAGGCTGGTTAGATTCTAATGAAAAGATTGCTAATTTTCACCTTTATTTTTTATTAAACTTAACGAAGTACCTTGGGTTTTACCCAGAAACAAATAATTTTAAATTTGAATATTTTGATTTGACTGAAGGTAGTTTTGTTAACACGCCTCCTAAATTTGAATATATTTCAGGAAATGATTTAGATGCCTTTAAAAAATTATTAGGCATACATTTTGATGCTTTAGATAAAATAGAATTTAATGCCAAAACAAGACAGCAAGTTTTGACTATTTTAATTCGATATTTTGAATTACATTTGAGCGGTTTTAGAAAGCCAAAATCATTAACCATATTAAAATCTGTATTTAATTGATTAAGAGCAGTTTATCATTATTATTCATCTTCTTTTGCACCTCCTTTTTAGCGGCTCAAGAAGTAGTTGTAATCGATTTTGAAACAGGGTTTCCGATACGAAATGTTACAATATATGCCGAAAACAATCCAAATGTAACTTATACAGATACAAATGGTAGGGCAGATATTTCAATATTTAAAGAGAATGAAATAATTTTAGTTAATCACATTTCCTATATTGATGTTGAATTTTTGAAAAGAACATTAAAGAAATCAACCCCAAAAATATATCTTCACTCTATTGCCGAAGCTTTAGACCAAGTAATTCTTTCTACAGGTCATCAAAAGGAATTAAGAAAAAGAGTTGCGGAACATGTAGAGGTTAATCAAGCAAAGGAGATAAAAAGAAAAGCACCTCAAACAGCTGCTGATTTGTTAGCGACAATTCCTGGAATTAAAGTTCAAAAATCTCAGTTTGGTGGCGGAAGCCCCGTTTTAAGGGGCATGGAAGCGAATAGAATTTTATTGGTCGTTGATGGAGTGAGAATGAATAATGCGATTTATCGTTCAGGACATTTGCAAAGCTCGATCACCGTTTCCCCATCAATTTTAGATCGTTCGGAAGTTATTTTTGGACCTTCATCAGTAATGTATGGCTCAGATGCGTTAGGCGGTGTTATTCACTATTATACCAAAACACCTAAAGTACATAAAGAAAAAAAGGTTGATTATAATTTAATGTCAAGATATTCAACCGTAAACGATGAGGTTACAAATCAAGGTAGTTTTCAAGTTTCCTTTAAAAAATGGGCCTCATTGACAAGTTTTTCTTATTCTAAATTTGGCGATTTAAAAATGGGGAAGAATAGAAATCATGGATTTGAAGATTGGGGAAAAGTGTATGAATACTCTAATAATATGTCTGATTTTTATAACTCAAATGCAATTATAAATTCAGATCCAAATATTCAAAAAAACACGGGATATAATCAGTCAGATTTTTTACAAAAATTTTATTTTGAAGTATCAAAAGAAACAAATTTAACGGTCAACCTCCAGCACTCAATATCTTCAAATATACCAAGGTTTGATAAACTTACAGAAAGATCAGGAGGAGAGTTGAAATTTACTGAATGGTACTATGGACCACAAAAAAGACTATTGCTTAGTTCACAACTAAATATTAATCCAGCTAAAAAATGGTTAAATAAAGGTGTAATTACGGCAGCATATCAAAATTTAAAAGAATCTAGAGTTCAAAGAAAGTTTAACAGTTTAGAAAGGTTTTACAGAAAAGAAAGTGTCGCTGTTTTTAATTTGAATGGCGATTTTTCCGCACAGCTTTCAAAAGAATCTAACCGTAATTTATCTTATGGTTTTGAAGTTTCTCATAACAAGGTAAACTCTAATTCGTTGGGAAAAACATTGAATGTGTCTGGTAACCAAATTTTAGGGTTTACGAATGATTTTGTAGTGCAATCTCGATATCCAGATGGAGGAAGTAGTTACACAAGTGGAGCGTTATATTCTAATTATAGACAAGATTTAAACGAAAAATCTACTCTAAACTCTGGCGTAAGATATACCTATACAAACTTACAAGCAAGATGGATAGACGAAACGTATATTACACTTCCAAACAACAATATAACACTAGAAAACTCTTCTTTAACAGCAACGCTTGGTTATACATTTAGACCTACAAAAAAGTGGCAATTAAATACCGTTATATCTTCAGGATTTAGATCTCCAAACATAGATGACGTTGGTAAAATTAGAGAAAAAAATGGGATTGTATCTGTCCCAAACATCCATTTAAAACCAGAATATGTATATAATGCTGAAATAGGAGTTTTAAAGTATTTGAATGATAAAAATTTTAATTTTGGACTGAATATTTACTACACTTTATTAAACAATTATATCGCTAGAGAATCATTTTCTATCAATGGAGGTTCTACAATTTTATATGATGATGAAATAGTAGAAACAGTTGCAAACGTTAACCATAAAAACGCATATATAGTTGGAAGTACCTTTAGTTTTAAAGGAAGATTTCAAAATTATTGGAGTACAAACGGAAGCGTTACGTATACCAAAGGAAAATCATACGATTTAGGTTCGCCATTGTCTTCTATCCCTCCTGTTTTTGGGAATCTTGAATTAATTTTTGCTAAACACAAATATGAAGTAGCGCTAAATTACAGGTTCAATGGAACTAAAAAAATAGAAGATTATAATCTAATTGAAGGTATAGACAATGAAGAGCAAACACCTTACGACTCTTTAACTGGCCAATATGTTGGCACTCCAAACTGGAACACATTCAGTTTTTACTCTAAATATAAGATTTCTGAAACTATAGATTTTCAGTTTAGAGTAGATAATATATTTGACCAACATTACAAAGAATTTGCTTCGGCAATTAGCACTCCTGGAAGAAACTTTTCATTTTCAGTTTTTATTAATTAACTATTTTTCAGTGAGTTAATTACTTCCTATTGTTAAAGGTATTCATGATTCTTTGAATTCAGAATAGCGTCTTAGTGTATCGCTATTTCAGGACGGGACAACGGACAATAAAAAAGAGCCTTCAATTGAAGGCTCTTTTTTATTTTTATAAATTTTTAAATACTATTTAAAAGCATTTTCACCAGTAATATCCATTCCGGTAATTAATAAATGAATATCGTGAGTACCTTCATAAGTAATCACACTTTCAAGATTCATCATATGACGCATAATTGAATATTCACCAGAAATTCCCATAGCACCTAATATTTGTCTTGCTTCACGAGCAATATCTATAGCCATAGCGACATTATTACGTTTCGCCATAGATATTTGCGCAGTAGTTGCTTTATCTTCATTTCTAAGGACACCTAAACGCCAAGTAAGTAATTGAGCCTTTGTAATTTCAGTAATCATTTCAGCTAATTTCTTTTGCTGTAATTGAAAAGCAGCAATAGGTTTTCCGAATTGAATACGTTCTTTAGAATACCTTAAAGCAGTATCATAACAGTCCATTGCAGCACCAATTGCGCCCCAAGCAATACCATATCTAGCAGAATCTAAACAGCCTAAAGGAGCACCTAAACCAGATTTATTTGGCAATAAGTTTTCTTTAGGAACTTTTACATTGTCAAAAATTAATTCACCAGTTGAAGAAGCACGTAATGACCATTTATTGTGAGTTTCTGGAGTAGAAAAACCTTCCATACCCCTTTCAACAACCAATCCATGAATACGACCCTCTTCATTTTTAGCCCATACAACAGCAATATCAGCAAAAGGAGCATTTGAAATCCACATTTTAGCACCATTTAAAAGATAATGGTCACCCATATCTTTATATTTTGTTTCCATTCCTCCAGGATTTGAACCATGATTTGGTTCAGTTAATCCGAAACAACCAATAAACTCACCACTTGCTAATTTTGGTAAATATTTTTGTTTTTGCGCTTCGTTTCCATACTTCCAAATAGGATACATTACCAAAGAAGATTGAACAGATGCCGTTGAGCGGACACCAGAATCTCCTCTTTCTATCTCTTGCATTATCAATCCGTAAGAAATTTGATCTAATCCTGCACCACCATATTCTTCTGGAATATAAGGGCCAAAAGCACCAATTTCTGCTAAACCTCCAATAATTGATTTAGGAAATTCTGCACGTTGTGCAAAATCTTCTATAATTGGAGACACCTCACGTTTTACCCAATCACGAGCAGCATTTCGAACAAGTATATGTTCTTCATTAAGAAGTTCATCTAAGTTATAATAATCTGGAGCTTGAAATAAATCTTGAGCCATCTTTTTAATTTTAATTAAAGTTTTGTCAAAGGTACAAATTATTAAATATGACGACCTTAAAAATTTAAATGAAAAATTAATTTTCACCAGATTATTAATTTTAATTATAGACTATTTATTGTTTATCTTTGTTCTGATGAGATTTACATTCGGAAAAGAAGAGAAACTTAAAAGCAGAAAGCAAATAGAACAATTATTTGTTGAAGGGAATTCAATTAAAGAGTTTCCATTGCGTTTGAAGTTTTTAAAGGTTGAGCAAGCAGACTTCCCGATAAAAGTTACTTTTTCAGTTCCGAAACGCAATTTTAAACTTGCAGTCGATCGAAATAGAATAAAAAGATTGATGCGAGAAGCCTATAGATTAAATAAACACGTATTATCCAATAATTTGGAAGGTAATTACGTTATGATGTTTATTTACACGGATAAAGTTGAATGGAACTATGATGATTTAGAGAAAAAAGTGATGTGTCTTTTAAATAAGTTCATAGAACATAAAAAAACAGAAATATAGATTTTGGAAAACATATTAATAACAGGAGGTGCTGGATTTATTGGGTCTAACTTTATCCCATATTTTTTGGAAAATAATCAGAACATCAAGGTTATTAATTTAGACATACTTACGTATGCAGGAGATCCTACAAACTTAAGTGAAGTTGAAAACAACGCTAGATATGTTTTTATTGAAGGAAATATTTGTGATAGAAATTTAGTGGATCAAATTTTCAGAACCTACAATATCAGAGGAGTTATACATTTTGCCGCAGAATCTCATGTAGACAATTCAATTTCAAATCCAGATACATTTATAAAAACGAATGTTTTTGGCACATTCACACTGTTGGATGTTGCGCGTAATTATTGGATGAATTCACCATATAATTATAAAGAGCAATATGAAAACTGTAGATTTCATCATATTTCTACAGACGAAGTTTTTGGGACTTTAGGAGATGAGGGTTTGTTTACAGAAACAACACCATACGCTCCAAATAGCCCTTATAGTGCGTCAAAAGCATCTTCAGACTTTATTGTAAGAAGTTATTTTTACACCTATGGACTGGAAGTTATTACAACCAATTGCTCTAATAACTATGGGCCAAAGCAACATGACGAGAAGCTGATTCCTACAATTATTAGAAAAGCTGTTTCTGGAGAAAAAATTCCAATATATGGAGATGGGAAAAATATTAGAGATTGGCTATACGTTTTAGACCATTGTAAAGGAATAGAATTGGTTTATAAAAACGGAAGAACATCTGAAACCTACAACATTGGGGGAAGAAATGAGAGAAATAATCTATATATTGCAACAACAATTTGTGAAATATTAGATAGGATTAAGCCAAAATCAGATTCGTATAAAGATCAAATATCCTTTGTGACCGACAGACCTGGACACGACTTTAGATATGCAATCGACGCTTCTAAAATAGAAAATGAATTGGGCTGGAAGGCGGAAGAAAATTTTGAGTCTGGAATTGAAAAAACAATACATTGGTATTTAAAAAAATATAATAATTAATGAAGGGAATAATACTTGCAGGAGGTTCAGGAACAAGGCTATATCCATTAACATTAGCCGTAAGTAAGCAATTAATGCCTGTTTACGATAAGCCAATGATTTATTATCCACTTTCAACATTAATGAGTGCTGGAATTCGGGAAATATTAGTTATTTCTACACCTCATGATTTACCATTATTTGAAAAATTATTGGGAGATGGAAAAAAGTTTGGTTGTGAATTTCAATATGCTATTCAAGAAGATCCAAATGGCTTAGCAGAAGCTTTTATTATCGGGAAAGACTTTATTGGAACCGAAAAAGTAGCATTGATTTTGGGAGATAATATTTTTTATGGTACAGGTTTAGAAGAATTACTTCAAGCAAATAATGATCCTGAGGGAGGAATTATTTACGCATACCACGTTCAAGATCCTGAAAGGTATGGGGTTGTAGATTTTAATGAAAATGGAAAGGCAATATCAATTGAAGAGAAGCCTAAAAAACCAACCTCAAATTATGCGGTTCCTGGAATTTATTTTTATGACAATTCTGTTATTGAAATAGCAGAAAACATGAAGCCGAGTCATAGAGGAGAATTAGAAATAACAGACATCAATAAAGAATATTTAAAACGAAAAAAATTAAAAGTAAGTGTTTTAGATAAAGGAATCGCTTGGCTAGATACAGGAACATTTAACTCGCTCATGCAAGCATCTCAATTTGTCCAAGTAATTGAAGAGCGCCAAGGTTTAAAAATTGGAGCGATTGAAGAAGTGGCTTATAGAATGGGTTTTATTACTGATGTTCAATTAAAAAAATTAGCAGAACCATTGATTAAAAGTGGTTACGGAAAACATTTATTAAGTATTTTAAGTGAATAAAATGAAGGTGACAGAAACAAAACTACAAGGATGCTATATTATTGAATCTACAGTTTTTGAAGATAATCGAGGCTGTTTTTACGAATCTTTTAATGCAGCTAGTTTTTTAAAGCACACAAATCAAAAAGTTAATTTTGTTCAAGACAATGAGTCTTATTCTACCAAAGGAGTTTTAAGAGGACTGCATTATCAAAGAGGTGAATATGCACAGGCAAAATTAGTGAGAGTTTCAGAAGGCACGGTATTAGATATAGTTGTGGATATTAGAAAAGAATCTAAGACTTTTGGAGAGCACTTTTCTATAGAATTATCATCAGAAAACAAAAAACAATTATTTATTCCAAGAGGTTTTGCTCATGGTTTTATTGTGCTTAGTGAATCGGCCACTTTTTTTTATAAGTGTGATAATTACTACAATAAAGAATCTGAAGGAGGGATTATTTACAATGATACATTACTTCAAATTGACTGGAAATTAGAGGCGAGTGAAGTTGTGATTTCTGAAAAAGACACACAACTCCCAACATTTGAAAATTGCTTATTATGAAGACTGTTTTAGTAACAGGAGGCGACGGTCAATTAGCAACTTGCATGAAGCGAGTTGTTGAAAAAGTTGAAAATTTAAAGTTTATATTTAAGAACGCTACTGATTTAGATATAACGGATAAAAAACTAGTTACTTTATATTTTACTGAAAACTCAATTGATTATTGCGTTAATTCTGCTGCTTATACGGCAGTTGATACTGCAGAATCAAATTCAGAATTGGCTTTTAAAATAAATTCAGAGGCTGTAAAAAATTTAGCAGAAATTTGTAAAGAAAATCAGTCGATTTTAATTCATATTTCTACTGACTTTGTATTTGATGGAAGCAATGACCAACCCTATAAAGAATCAGATATTCCAAATCCAAAAAGTATTTATGGAGCCTCTAAATTACAGGGAGAGAAAGAAATTCAATTAATTTTAAAAGAGCATTTTATTTTAAGAACTTCATGGCTATATTCAGAATTTGGAAATAATTTCACAAAAACAATGCTCAAACTATCTGAAGAAAGAGATAGTTTAAGTGTTGTAAATGATCAAATTGGAACTCCAACGTATGCTGTAGATTTGGCAAATGTGGTGTTAAAAATAATTAAGGAAAGTTCAAGAGATTTTGGTTTATACCATTACTCAAACAAAGGGAGTATTAGCTGGTATGACTTTGCGAAAGAAATTTTTAAGCAAAGAGATATAAAAATCGATTTAAAACCAATTTTAACGAAAGAATATCCTACACCTGCAAAAAGACCTGCTTATAGCGTTTTAGACACCACTAAAACTGTCTCTTATACACATCTCCGAGCCCACGAGACTAGGCATGATCTCG
>OJBS01000392.1_pt1 | contig 10605 bp, 9 predicted proteins | sample 1590941 | NCBI WGS metagenome assembly OJBS01 (sample SAMN05416785, study PRJEB24817) | seawater metagenome | isolation source: Sea water | place: Canada:Atlantic | collected 2013-11
GAAAAGTACTGTTGAAATTCGATTGGATAAAAAAATATATAACGTTGGGAAAGACATGACCGTAAAAGGTGGTACAGCTTCAGATGTCTTGGATAATGTTCCTTCTGTAACTGTAGATGTTGACGGCGCTATCAGCCTTAGAGGAAATGAAAATGTTCGGATTTTAATCAACGGAAAACCCTCTACCTATAGCACTGATGATGCTTTACGCCAATTACCTGCAGATGCAATTGAGAAAGTAGAAGTTATCACATCGCCATCTGCAAGATATGATGCTGAAGGAACTGCTGGAATATTAAACATCATACTACGAAAAGGAAAAGCACAAGGACTGAATGGTCTGCTAAATTTAAATGCTACAAACCCTAAAGGTTATGGGATTTCTACTAATTTTAACTTACGAGTTAATAAAGTCAACTTCTTTAACAATATAGGATATAGTTATAATAGAGCTCCCGGAAATGCCATTTTCGAAAAAGAATTTTTGCAAACAACTGACAATCCATTTGAGATAGAAAACAGGAATTATGATAGACTCAGAAAAGGATTCAATACTCGTTTTGGAGTAGAATATTCAATTTCTGACAAGTCTTCTATTACAGGAAGTGTTGGCTATAGAGACTCAGATAGAAATACTGATACAGGTATAGAAACATCTGAACAAGATACGAATATGGTTGAGCAAGGATTTTCAACTAGAAACAATGTCGAAGATGAAAAAGACAAGCAATTAGAACTTTCTTTAAATTTTACTCAAAAATTTAAAACTGACGGCCATCAATTGACATTTGACATAAGAACCGAAAAAAGCACTGAAGAACAATTTTCAACGGTTACAAGTGCTGAGATTCTTCCAATGTATATAGCTGGTTTAGAAGAACTCGTAACCTCAATCGAAGACGATAAGCGCTTTTTAATACAAAGTGATTATGTACTACCAATTGGAGAAAACGCACAATTTGAAGCAGGATTTAGATTTAATGATTTAGAAACAGAAACAGATTACACACTAAATCAAGAACAATCGGACGGTTCATTTATGGTAAATACTGATATTTCCAATTTATTTATTTATAGAGAAAAAGTGAGTGCAGTGTATACTCAATATGGTAATAAATACGGGAAGTTTTCAGCGCTTTTAGGATTGCGTTTCGAAGCAACTGATATTGATATTGTAAGTCAAGGTGTTACAAAAAACAAAAATTATACTAAATTATTTCCTACATTAAATTTAGCCTATCAATTAAATGATGATGATGATATTACGCTAGGATACAATCGTAGAATAAGACGCCCAAGACATTGGTATATAAATCCTTTTCCATCAAGAGCGAGTGTAACAAATGTATTTCAAGGAAATCCTAATTTAAATCCAGCCTATACGGATGGAGTAGATTTAGGATATTTAAAAAAGTTCGATAAAGTAACATTTAGCACTTCTCTATATTTTAATCACACAACAGATGTGTTTGAAAGAGTTCAGTCAAGTGAAGAAGTTGATGGTCTTTTAGTAACGACTACAATCCCTTTAAATATAGCGTCTGAAGATAGATATGGATGGGAATTTTCTGTAAATTATAATGCTTTTAAATGGTGGAAATTAAATACAAACTTCAATTTCTTTAAAAGTTCTAAAGATGGTAATAATGTCATTCCAGATTATGCAAATGAAAGTTGGTCAGCACGATTAAATTCTCGTGTCAAACTTCCTGCAAAAATTGATTGGCAAACAACTATAAGTCATAGAGGCGCAAGTGAAAATTTTCAAACCAAATCAAAAGGAGTCACAAGTGTCAACCTTGCTTTTAGCAAAGACATCTTAAAAGAGAAAGCTACTTTATCATTAAATGCAAGTGATCTATTTAACTCCCGTAAAAGAATTTCTGATTCATTTGATGCTTTTTCTAATAGACATACTGAGTTTCAATGGAGAGAAAGGCAAATACGCTTAAACTTCACGTATAGATTCAATCAAAAGAAAAAACATGAAAGAGGTAACGGTCAAAGTCAATATGGTGGTGGTGGCGAAGGTGGATTCTAAAAAACAAAAAAGGTTTCGAAATTCGAAACCTTTTTTGTTTATATATAACTGAGTTATTATTTATTTAATAACTGGTCTTTCTTCTTTTCTATACTTCCACTCTTCTCTTAGGTATCCTACAATCCAATAAGGAATTACAAACGTTAATAAAAATATCATTAACCAAAATCCCATTGTTAAAATAGTTAAGAAAAGTATATATCCCGAAAATTGCGAAAAGTCCATCATAATTGTAATCTTTTAAATACTTCAGCAAAAATAGTATTTATTTTTTATTTATATCAATCAAAATAAAAAAAATTAGGGTAAATTTTTAGTAACTTTGTAATCAAATCTTTTTAGCATGAAATTTAGAACAGAAAAAGACACAATGGGAACTGTTGAAGTGCCTGCAGATAAATATTGGGGAGCACAAACTGAACGTTCTCGTAACAATTTTAAAATAGGATCTTCAGCTTCTATGCCTCTTGAGATTGTATACGGTTTTGCATATCTTAAAAAGGCTGCAGCCTATACAAATTGTGAATTGGGAGTTTTGGCAGTTGAGAAAAGAGATTTGATTGCTCAAGTATGTGAAGAGATTCTAGATGGTAAACATGATGATCAATTTCCATTGGTTATTTGGCAAACTGGCTCTGGAACGCAGAGCAACATGAATGTAAATGAAGTTGTTGCAAATAGAGCACATGAAATTGCTGGTAACGTAATTGGTGAAGGAGAAAAAACGATTCAACCAAATGATGATGTAAACAAATCGCAATCGTCAAATGACACCTTTCCAACAGGAATGCATATTGCGTGTTATAAAATGGTGGTAGAAACTACCATTCCAGGAATTGAAAAATTAAGAGACACACTACAAAAAAAATCAGAAGACTATAAAAACGTTGTTAAAATTGGACGTACACATCTTATGGATGCAACTCCTTTGACTTTAGGTCAAGAGTTTTCTGGATATGTATCTCAAATAAATCATGGTTTAAAAGCCGTAAGAAACACGTTAGCGCATCTTTCAGAATTGGCGTTAGGCGGAACAGCAGTAGGAACAGGATTGAATACGCCTAAAGGATATGATGTGTTGGTTGCAAAATATATTGCAGAGTTTACACATCATCCATTTATAACAGCCGAAAATAAATTTGAAGCCTTGGCTGCACATGATGCGATTGTAGAAACACATGGCGCCTTAAAGCAGGTTGCAGTCTCATTAAACAAAATTGCAAACGATATTAGAATGATGGCTTCAGGTCCACGTTCTGGAATTGGAGAATTGATTATTCCTGCAAACGAACCTGGAAGTTCTATAATGCCAGGAAAAGTAAACCCAACACAATGTGAGGCTATCACAATGGTATGTGCTCAAGTGATTGGAAATGATGTTGCAGTAACTGTTGGAGGAACTCAAGGACACTATGAATTAAATGTTTTTAAACCGATGATGGCAGCAAACCTTTTACAATCTGCTCGTTTAATTGGAGATTCTTGTGTATCATTTAATGATAATTGTGCAGAAGGTATTGAGCCAAACAACGAAGTAATTAAAGAATTATTAAATAACTCTTTAATGTTGGTTACAGCATTGAACACAAAAATTGGATATTATAAAGCCGCAGAAATTGCCAATACAGCACACCAAAACGGAACTACACTTCGCGTTGAAGCCGTTAGACTTGGGTATGTAACAGAAGAACAATATGATGAATGGGTGGTTCCTGCTGATATGACTGGAGGATTGAAGTAAGTTTCTGTCAGTTCGAGCAGAGTCGAGAACAACTTAAATTATCAATAAAACAAAGCCTCTATTTTATAGAGGCTTTGTTTATAGCAACTTTTTGAGGCCATAATACCGTATCGTTGTACTCTAAAGGGTTTGCTTTATTTTTTGTCAGCATATTATTTTGCGCTTTGATAAATTCGCTCAATAATATCAACAATTTTCATTCCTTCTAAAGCATTGGTTGTAATCGCTTTTTTACCGTTTAGCACATCTATTACATTCTGAATCACAAAATGATGGTTTTGTGCAGAGCCTTTATAAGCGCCATAATCATTTCCAGGATTTGTAGGTTCTAAAACTTGCATTTCATAGTTTTCTATATGGCAATATTCGACTTCGTTCATGTATTGACCACCAATTTTCACAGCACCTTTCTCTGCAATAATAGTCATTGAACTCTCCAAGTTTTTATTCCATACTGATGTAGAAAAATTAAAGTTTCCTATTCCTCCATTTACAAATTCGAAGTTTACAATCCCTGCATCTTCAAAATCTGTCATTTTTTGATGATTAAAATCTTTCATCACCGATTTTATATTGGTGATATCACCAAATAGCCAATACATAATATCTATAAAATGAGAAAACTGTGTAAAGAGTGTTCCTCCATCTAATTCTTTATTTCCATGCCAAGAATTGGCAGTATAATAACGTTCATCACGATTCCAAAAACTATTAACATGAACCGAATAAATAGTTCCTAAAGTTTTCGTGTCAATCAAGTCTTTAATCCAAACTGAAGGTGGAGAATATCTATTTTGCATCACCGCAAATATTTGCTTAGACACATTCAAAGCCTTAAAAATAACTGCTTCAGCATCAGCCTTTGAAAGTGCTAAAGGCTTTTCTATTACTACATTGTTTTTCGCCTCCAATGCTTGTATTGCTTGCGAAGCATGTAATCCATTTGGAGTCGCAATCGTCACAACATCAGTTTCGACATCACTGTTTAAAAAGTCATTTAAACTATTAAAAAACGGAATGTCGTATTGATCAATTTTTAACAATTCTTTTGGCCTAATGTCAACTAAAGCAACTAATTCTGCATTAGAGTTTCTATAAATCATTTCGGCATGTCGCTTCCCTATATGTCCGCAACCAACAACTGAAAATCTTATTTTATCTTGTCTACTCAAACTTGTTTTTTCTTGAAAATTATTTTATAAAATGGTCGGTTTCTTTCCTCTGATATCCATAATTCGCTCCATACCAATATCTGTAATTTAGATTTTACTTTAAAAATCATTAAAATAATAGTTATCAGAAAATACAATACAAACTTATTCATTCTTTTATATTTACACCATTGCAATTTATATCAAAACCATTTGTGTATACTGGCAAATATAATTTTTAAAAACCTATTAAAATAATTTTTCTTTTATTTTCGCAATAGAATTTATACCGAATGTATTATCAGATAAAATCATACTTAAAATTTTTACTAAAATCAACAAATCAGCATGGAGTCCACTCTCCATTTGTTTACAATTTAGTGACTACCTGTTTTTATGCAAAAACTGCAAATAAAAAACTGCTTTTAAGCAAAAAATACCGAGCCCTTTTATACCAAAATAATACTAAAATTTCAATCACAGATTTCGGCAAAAGATCACGTGTTTTTAAGACAAACGGACGAGAAGTAGCAAAAATTGCAAAAGTTGCTGGAATTACTAAAAAAAAATCAAAAGTACTCATTAGAATTATTGAGTATTTAAAACCAAAAACTATACTTGAAATTGGCACATCTTTAGGACTAGGAACTGCCAGTTTAAAAATTGGCAATCAAACAGCAAGTATTACAACTTTAGAAGGCTGTCCAAAGACTCTAGAAATAGCAAAAAACCAACTCAACTCATTTGGTTTCAATGACATCAATTTTGTTGTTGGTGATTTTAAAAAAACACTGAATAAAACAATTGAAAATAACACGTATGACTTCATTTATTTTGATGGAAATCATCAAAAAGAAGCAACTATCAATTATTTTGAACAATGTTTAAAGACTACAACTAATGAATCTGTTTTCATTTTTGATGATATACATTGGTCAAAAGAGATGACTGAGGCTTGGGATTATATAAAAAATCATAAAGAAACAACAGTTAGTATTGATACTTATTTCTGGGGAATTGTCATTTTTAGAAAAGAACAACTCAAAGAACATTTTATAATAAGAGTATAATCTCACTTAAATATTTTATACATTTACTCTATGAAAATTTACACTAAAACTGGCGATAAAGGAACCACTTCATTATATGGTGGAACTCGAGTTCCAAAATATCATCTACGTATTGAAGCATATGGAACTATTGATGAACTAAACTCCTATATTGGTTTAATTTCAACACAACAAATAAATGCAAATTCAGCAACTACATTGTTGAAAATTCAAAATGAATTATTTACGATAGGATCTATGCTTGCGACTCCACAAGACAAGGAAACTTTAAAAAGTGGTAAAGAGCGATTGAATATTCCAAAAGCATCTGCAAATTCAATTACGTATTTAGAACAAGAAATTGATACTATGAATGAAGAGCTACCTGCAATGACTCATTTTGTTTTACCAGGAGGTCACCAAACCGTGTCATATTGTCATATAGCACGCTGTATCTGTAGAAGAGCCGAAAGAATAACCGTACAATTAAGCGAAGAAGTTGTTATAAATGAAGTTGTTTTAAAATACTTAAACCGCCTTTCTGACTATCTATTTGTGTTGGCACGGAAATTGACTTATGACAATAATATTGAAGAAATCCCTTGGATTCCGGAGAAAAAGAAATAAAGTTCTTAAATTTATTGAAAAAAAACAGGAAATAACTTGGCTTTCTGCTGAAAAAAATTATTTTTGCAAAAAATTAAAGTATATAACACATGTATTGGACATTAGAATTAGCATCATACTTAGCAGATGCACCTTGGCCAGCAACCAAAGACGAGCTTATTGACTACGCAATTAGAACAGGAGCACCATTAGAAGTTGCGGAAAACTTACAGGACCTTGAAGATGAAGGTGAGTCATACGATTCAATCATTGAAATATGGCCAGACTATCCAACCGAAGATGATTATCTTTGGAACGAAGAAGAATATTAAAAACAGCTATAAAAAATAACATAGAAAAGTCTCTTTTGAGGCTTTTTTTTTGCTTAATTTTGAGCATAGAAATTACGAAATAAATTATGAGTATATTAAATTCTGTCTTGAAGATTTTTGTTGGAGACAAGACCAAAAAAGATCTAAAAATACTACAACCAATTGTTGATAGTGTATTAGCCGTAGAAAGCTCAATAACAGTTCTTTCAGATGATGGATTGCGTGCTAAAACACTTGAATTCAAACAAAAAATTAAAGACGCAATAAAATCAATAGATGATAAAATTACGACTTTAGAAGAAGAAACTAAGACTGCAAATATAGATCGTAAAGAAGAAATTTATACTGAAATTGATGCGCTAAAAGATGCGTCTTATGAAGCATCTGAAAAAGCACTTGAAGAGATTCTTCCAGAAGCCTTTGCTGTAGTTAAAGAAACTGCACGAAGATTTACACAAAACAAAACAATTCTAGTAACTGCTACTCCATTTGATAGAGAATTATCGGCAACTAAAGACAATGTAGAACTTGATGGCGATAAAGCAATCTACTACAATACTTGGGATGCAACTGGCAAACAAGTAGTTTGGGACATGATTCACTACGATGTTCAATTAATTGGAGGTTCTGTTTTACACCAAGGGAAAGTTGCAGAGATGATGACAGGAGAAGGTAAAACATTAGTTGCAACCTTACCAATCTATTTAAATGCACTGACTGGAAACGGAGTTCACGTAGTAACTGTAAATGATTATTTAGCAAAACGTGATGCTGCTTGGATGGCACCAATTTTTGAATTTCACGGATTAAGCATTGATTGTATTGATTATCATCAGCCAAACTCAGATGCTCGTAGAAAAGCCTATAATGCAGATGTTACTTACGGAACAAACAACGAATTTGGTTTTGATTACTTGCGTGATAACATGTCGAACTCGCCAAAAGATTTGGTACAAAGACCACATAATTACGCAATAATTGATGAAGTCGATTCTGTATTAATTGATGACGCTAGAACACCATTAATTATTTCTGGAGCAATTCCACAAGGAGAGCGTCATGAATTCAATGAAATAAAACCAAGTGTAGATAAAATTGTAAACATTCAACGTAAATATTTAGTTGGCGTTTTATCTGAAGCAAAAAAATTAATTACTGAAGGAGATACAAAAGAAGGTGGTTTTCAATTATTAAGAGTTTATCGTGGATTACCTAAGAACAAAGCATTAATTAAGTTTTTAAGTCAAGAAGGTATAAAGCAATTATTGCAGAAAACTGAGAATTTTTATATGGCTGACAACAACCGTGAAATGCATAAAGTAGATGCAGAATTATATTTTACGATTGATGAAAAAAACAACTCAATAGAATTGACAGACAAAGGTGTTGAGCATCTATCAGGAGATCATAATGATCCTAATTTCTTTGTAATGCCAGATATTGGTATGGATGTAGGAAAATTAGAAGCCCAAAACCTATCAGTAGAAGATTTAACCAAAAGAAAAGAAGAATTATATAGAGATTTTGGTGTGAAGAGTGAAAGAATTCACACAATGAATCAATTACTAAAAGCATATACACTTTTTGAGAAAGATGTAGAATATGTAGTAATGGAAGAAAAAATCTTGATTGTTGATGAGCAAACGGGTCGTATTATGGATGGTCGTCGTTATTCTGACGGATTACACCAAGCACTTGAAGCAAAAGAAAATGTAAAGATTGAAGCAGCAACGCAAACTTTTGCAACAGTAACACTTCAAAACTACTTCAGAATGTATCGTAAATTATCTGGTATGACAGGTACTGCGATCACAGAAGCCGGAGAATTATGGGAGATCTATAAATTAGATGTTATTGAAATTCCAACGAACAAACCATTAACAAGAGACGACAGACAAGACAAAGTTTATAAGACTGCTCGTGAAAAATACAATGCCGTAATTGAAGAAATTAACATTTTAGTTGATCAAGGAAGACCAGTTCTGGTTGGTACAACTTCTGTTGAAATCTCAGAATTATTGGGTAGAATGCTTGCAATGCGAAAAATAAAGCACAATGTTTTAAATGCCAAATTGCACAAAAAAGAAGCAAATATTGTTGCTGAAGCAGGAGATCCTGGAGTTGTAACTATTGCTACAAATATGGCAGGACGTGGAACAGATATTAAATTATCTGACGAAGTTCTAGCCTCTGGAGGACTTGCAATTATTGGTACTGAGCGTCATGATTCTCGTCGTGTAGATAGACAGTTACGTGGACGTGCAGGTAGACAAGGTGATATTGGTTCATCTCAATTCTACGTGTCATTAGAAGATAATTTAATGCGTTTATTTAATAGTGAACGTGTTGCGAAGATGATGGATAAAATGGGGCTTGGAGAAGGTGAAGTGATTCAGCATTCAATGATTTCTAAATCTATAGAAAGAGCACAAAAGAAAGTTGAAGAGAATAACTTTGGTATTCGTAAAAACTTATTGGAATATGATGATGTAATGAATTCTCAACGTGAGGTTGTTTATAAACGTCGTCGTCATGCATTATATGGTGAGCGTTTACAAGTAGATATTGTAAATATGATTTATGATATATGTGCTACTTTAGTAAAGGAAAATAAACCTCATGATGATTATACAAACTTTGAGTTTGAGTTAATACGCTTCTCTTCTACTTCATCACCATTTAGTGAAGAAGAATTTAAAAGTAAATCTGAAGAAGAATTAATTGACGGATTGTATGATGTTGTTTATAAACATTATCAGAATAAAATAGAGCGTAATGCTGTTGCTTCATATCCTGTAATAAAAGATGTGTATGAAAAGCAAGGAGATAAATATGAACGTATTGTGGTTCCGTTTACAGATGGTTCAAAAACAATACAAGTTGTAACAAATCTTAAGGAAGCATATGAATCTAAAGGGAAAGTTTTAGTAACCGACTTTGAGAAAAACGTAACGCTAGCCATTATTGATGATACTTGGAAAGATCATTTACGTCAAATGGATGAGTTGAAACAATCTGTTAGAAATGCACAATGGGAACAAAAAGATCCTTTATTAATTTATAAATTTGAATCTTTTGAGTTGTTTAACACGATGTTGAACAAAGTAAATAAAGAAGTATTATCGTTCTTATTTAAAGGAGAGTTACCAAACAAAAATGCAACTCAAGTTTCTGCTGCACGTGATACACAAAGAGAAAAAGTACAGTTAACAAAAGAAGATTACAAGAACCAATCTCAACAAACAAATACAAATCAACAGCAAGAACGTCAGCCAGTTGAGACATTTGTGAGAACAGAGCGTAAAATAGGTCGTAACGATAGAGTAACGATTAAGAACGTGATGAGTGGTGAAAATAAAGAAGTAAAGTATAAACAAGCATTACCTCTACTAGAAAAAGGACAATGGGTTTTAACAGAAGATTAAAACGAATTTATATTTAACATAAAAAAGCCGAAACATACGTTTCGGCTTTTTTATGTTTTATTTATAGTTGTAAATTATTCATCAAAAAAGAAATCATGTATTTCAATAATATCACCTCTTCCAATTTGGACAATATCACCTGTTTCTTTTAAAAACATCCCTAAAGATCTTTCGTTATAAATTAACTTTAATTCTGAAGAATAATCAGTTACAACATACATATCACCCTGTCTCTTATACACATCTGACGCTGCCGACGA
>OJBS01000397.1_pt1 | contig 10465 bp, 11 predicted proteins | sample 1590941 | NCBI WGS metagenome assembly OJBS01 (sample SAMN05416785, study PRJEB24817) | seawater metagenome | isolation source: Sea water | place: Canada:Atlantic | collected 2013-11
ACTCAAGCGGGGTGAACGTCACGCCCGCGGTGCCGTCCGCCCACGGCCGCTTGAAGGTCACTCGGATGAGGCAGCGCCACTGCTGTGTGTCGCCGTTTAGGGTCTGGCGGCCCGCGCCCACTCACATGTCGGGCCCCCGGAAAGGTACGGCACGTACTCGATGTGGTCGGGGGTGTGAAGATGCAGAGAGTCTCCGCCGCGAACCGTGCACCCGAAGACGACGGGCTTGAGTCCGGAGCAAGCCGTGTCGGTCTGTTGCAAGACGGTCCCGTCGAAGGTGACGGCCGAACCGCCGACAGTGCCAAAGTCGTCATTGCAGTACTGTGCGCCGGCGTTGATGTTTCGGAACCCCCACATGACTCCACCCGAACCGTCACGGCCCAGCAGTTGTCGAGCGTTCAGGTCGTATGAGATGTCGAGGGTGGGCGCACAGCCCACTCCTGAACCCACGGTCAGGGTCCATTGACCCTCGAGCGCATCAGGCATGGGCGTATAGTTGGCACACCCAGCGTTACCGAGCACCAATACCGACAAGAAGAACGACAAGAAAACAGTCCATCCAGTCGGCATGCGGCAGCGCCCTCCCAGGCCCAATGAAACATAGAAAACTGCCGCGGCACCTGGGCGTGCACGCACGATGGGTGACGTCAGCCCAAGCTAATTTGGTAACGCACAACGACGATGCCCGAGCCGCCCGTATTCACCGAACCGGGGGGAGGGCAGTGATTGATCTTGTGCGTGCGTCCAGTACTGCCGTCGTCAACACCGCAAAAAAAACCACGACCAATCGACGGGTTCCGAGATCAGGAACAGTGCTGGCCCCTACATGGGCCCTGTACCCGCAGGTTTGCCGTGCCGATCAATTCAGGGGCAGTACGTCCAACTCTTCCTCGGCCTGTGCGATGTCGGCTTTGAGGTCGGAAACAGCGGCCTCCGTGGCTTGGCCAGTCGCCAAGAGCTTGACGAGTACCTTGACTCCACCGAAGAGCTTGCCGAATGTCGCCGTGAATTTGTCGAAACCCTTCAGATTAGACAGGGTGTTGCCAATGTCGTCGACCTTGTCGAAGGCGACCTTCTGGGCATTCCACCAGTCATCAAGTTTGTCGGCGATACCGGCCGTGTCGAGCTCGTCCAGAGACCCGCCGAGCTCGGCCAGCGCGCCACGCGCCTGCGCGGAGAAGTCCATATCGTCCAGCTTGGCCATCATGCTGGCGACCTCTGCGTCGTCCACGTTGTTGAGCACGTCGAGGTCATCTGCGACGTCGACGTCATCTACGAAGTCAAGGTCGAGCTTGCCGCCATCGTCATAGATATCAAGGTCATCCATGCGGCTGGGAGCGATGTCCAGGTCGTCCACCACGTCGAGGTCATCTACAAAGTCCAGGTCGTCGAGTAGGTCCAGGTCGTCCAGTATGTCGAGGTCGTCCAACGCATTGAGCCCGCGGGCCGCGTCACTCGCAGCGTCGACGCCCTTGTAGGCATCGTAGCTGCTCTTTACGGCCTTCCCGGCGCTGAATAGGAACATCGCGGTGCCAAAGGAACCGTTGAAGAAGAGCTCGCCGCGCTTTTCATCGCTGTACTCCTCTCCGGTGAAGAGGTTCTCACCCGTGATGGATTCGATGAGGGCGGTGATACCGATGGCGTCACCGATGCCGGCAAGGCCCGCCAACATGACCTGTCCGAAGTTCGGCGGGTGCCCCTGTGCCGCATAGATCTCGAAGTACCGGATAGTCGCCATGAAGCCAGCGACGATGACCGTCAGTCCCAAGCCAATGGCTCCGATGACCCCCAGGACCGCGCCCACTGTCGCGCCAAAGGCCACGCAGACGGCCGTGATGAGGGCAATGGCCACCACACCCGCAAGAAGCATACCGACGGCCTTTCCGAAGCCAATCCAGAACTCTACGCTGCCAAAGAACTCGCCAATGTCCGCGGCGGCGTTCTTTACCCAAGACCAAGCGCTGTCCAAGCCGCTCCGGCTGTCGATCTCCTCCTGGAGTTGGTCGGCGGCCGTTTCGCACTCGCTCTCCATCTCTCCCTGGACGCCGTCCAGATTGGCGGTAAGGTCCGACACGGCCTGGGACGCTGCGCTGTCCAGCTCGGTGAGGCTCGCCTCGGCGGTCGTGGATAGACTGGCAAGGGCTGTATCGACCTGAGCCGTGAACGTTGCCTCCAGCTCATCGACGGCTCCGGTCTGGCTCGATGCGTAGCTCTCTGCCGCACCATTGATGACGACCTTCGAGGTCGCCGACTCTCCACGAAGATAGGACATAACCCCGATGCGGGACGCGTTCAGCTTGCTCTGCAGCCCCGCGTTGCTCATGCCAAAGTCGGTGTCGAGGCTGCTGCTGCCGGTGTCCATCGCGACCAAGAAGTCGGCCCCGGCCAGATCCAAGCCGGTCAATGCCTGACCACTGGCCTGTACAACGGCGCCGTCGTCGTTGACGCCTTCCTGCGAAGCAAGCCAGGCGGCAAAGCCCGTAGCAGACTCCTCTACACCGGAAATCCCCGCCTGCTCGGCGCTGTTCACGGCGCTCACAGTCGCATCGGTCGCGCCCACGTAGCGTGCTTCACCTGCCGCCAGCAGCCCGTCGGCCGTCGCCAGTTCCTGTGCCTCGGCCGCTTCGAGTGCGGCCAGCAGAGTGGCCTCCTCGGAATCGACGATGGCCAGAGCCTCCGCTGCCCCGTCCTCGATGGCCTGACGGTTGGTGTCGCCGCCAATCCTAAGATCGTCGCGCAGTTCTCCGAGCCCGTCGTGCACCATCTCGGTGATGGGTGTGAAGCCTTCGTTGACCTCGACCTGAGCCTCGTTGAAGCTCGGTATTCCCTGGTCAATGACCTCCGATCTCATTCCGGAGGTGAGGTCGCCGACCGAGTCACAGATGTCGCGATGCCTGCCGCTGTACTGGCTGTTGACGGTGCCCTGGATGGCCGCTGCTTCAGACAAAAACCCGATGCTCGCTGTTTGGAAGGTACTGGCGACGCCAGCCTGTCGCTCCCTCACAGAGTTCAAGATGGGGTCCCCTTCCCTTTGGACGCGCTCCTCTAGCGCCCGCACCACTTCGTCCAGGCGCTTCATCTCGGTGTCGCGGGTGTTGTTGATGAGTACGCGAGCGGCCCCGGCGTCGGTGGTGAGGGTATCTTTCAGGCCCTGGACCTGGCTGCTGATGCCAGCCTTGTGGACCCCAACAATAGAAGCCATCGACGCGATGTGGGTAACGAGCGCTGCCTGGCTGGTGGCGCGCGCACTATTGGCATTGGCCGTCATGCCGCTCGCGGTTTGCTGGGCTTTGGCCGTGACTGTGGCACGGGTCGTGTCGCGGGATTGGCGAGACTCGGCGACATTTGTTGGAGAGGTCCGTTTCTGGCGTTTCCCCACTGGCAGTGCAGCGGCGGTCGACTTGGGCTGGGGCACAGTCAGTGATGCCGAAGGTTTGACCTCGCCGACAGGAGCCAGCTCGGGCGTGGCCTTCATGGGCTGCTTTCCAAATGACGGCATCGAAAACACGCCGGCCCTCTTCTTCCCACCGCCACCGCGGCCGCCGCCCTTGTTGTTGGGAGGGGGTCGAGGCTGCAGCTTGGACGGAGCTGTGCTGGGCCTAGACATATCTACGGAGAGCGGGTCCTTGAGGGGATCCACGAGGGAGTCCGCCGGGGCCCCCTTTCTCCGTGCGTCTTCGGACTCTTTGGGTCCGGTGTCCGTCTGGCGGCGGCTCATCATGCCTGGGGAGTTCAAACGAATGCTCCTTCAAGCCGCTCTGTCGTCAGGAACACTATACAGAAGCGATTCGCCAAGTCAATGCCCAGTTTTCTGTACGTCCTGCTTGGCGCACCCTTCACAGATGCGGGCCACTCTGCCAGCATGTGGCTCAACACCTCGGGCGCCCATGACATTGAACGACACGAAGCTGGATGGGCCGAAGCCCCCTACTCCGCGAAGGTTGAGCGTAGGCTTGGTGTGGGTGTTCCTCTTCGTGGTGCTCGTCGCATCCTTCTGGCTTCTCAAGTAGGCCCTGAGCATGAGCACCACGCCGTTCTGGCGCAACGGCCCCAGAAGACAAGTGGCGTTCTAGACCACGTAGAGCCGTACAGGCCTGATTGTGAAAAAGTCCTGTTGCGAGTAGGCGCAATGCGCTACCTTGAGCCTCTTTCCGACCGACTGATCCTCCCAGACCCGGACGCCACATGAATCGCTCACATCGCCCTAAAGACTCGTCGACCCAATCGTCGTCGGCGTCCTCGCAGCAGACCTCGTCGCCGTCGTCGTCGTCAGACAACTCGCTGATGATCACCTTGCTGGAGACCGCAGTCATCGAAACCGGCGAGTCCGACTCGCTGTTGGCCCTGGGGCCCTCAGAAGACGACGGACGCTACGACTGGGCCGAAGATGATGATCGCAAGCAGCAGAGCATCGCGCTTCCCGGAGTCCGCGAAAAGCACAGCGACAAAGAGTACGCCGATTACGACACCGGTAAGGCCTTCATCAAGGGCGAGGGTGACGCGTCATCGGTCCACGAGAACGACGTGGCCCAGGGTTCCCTTGGTGATTGCTACCTCATCGCCGGCATGGTGGCGGTCGCCCGAGCGAATCCCGCACTCGTCGAAGACCTAATTAACGACCACGGCGACGGCACATTTACGGTCACGCTCTACATCCGAGAAAACCGATACAGCAAGCCGAAAGCGGTCAAGACGGTGATCGACGCTCGGTTGCCCGAGAAGCACGCGGGCACCCCGCTCTACGCCAAGCTCGGAGACAAGTCCGACGGTGCCGTGGAGATGTGGCCTGCGCTTATCGAGAAAGCCGTGGCCCAGCAGAAGGGAAGCTACGACCTCATTAGCGGTGGCAACATCGGAAAAGGGGGCTTCACCTTTAAGGGCGCGTCGGAGCTTCTCACCGGCAACGCCGAAGGCTACATGCGCACGTCGGGACTCGACGAAGACGACGCCCTGCTACACATCGCTCTGGCGCTCGACGACAAGATGCCGGTCACCTGTGATTCCAAGAACATGGCGGATGACGAGGCGATGTCCAAGGAAGCGGTCAAATACAACGTGTACGGCAACCATGCGTACGCGCCAAAGAGCGTCGACCTGGACGGGCGAACGATTAGCTTGACCAACCCGTGGGGCAGCAGTCACGTCACCGACCTACCCGTGGCCGACTTTTTGAAGTATTACCGTGCGATCCGCATCAATGAGGGACCATGAGTGAACCCGTTGAGCCCGAATCCGAGCGCACCGTAGAGAACATCGAAGAGACCACCGCCGGTGACCTCATGGGCACCCGGGTCGCTATGGGCAGCATGTTGTTCGACTGCAGCTACGAGCTGCCGGACGGCTCCGAAGCGCGCGGTATGGCGTGCAACTTGGCCCTACCCAACGACATCTCCATCTGGGTGGGCATGGGAAGCACCTTCGTGGTGGACGACATCACATGGCGCGTCACCGCAATCGAGAAAGAGCGTGGCGAGCTCGGCTCGGTCACACTGACCGCCGACTCATCGGAGCCGAAGCAGTCCCCAGACGCGCTACCGAGTCCATCGCAGCGAGACTAGTGGTTCTTGCTCGACTCGTAGGTGCCATGCAGGCACGCCGCCCGGGCAGGATGCCCCTCCGACGACGTCGGCCCCAACCAGGCTCATCACAACACGCTGCTCGACTCCGTCTCGACCACTGGCCGGAACAACACCTCGTCGCCGCGCAGAATGTCCGCTGCGTAGACGTCGCCACTTAGGCTCCAGGTCAACACGTCGAGAACGTCGCCGACTACGGCTTGCCCTGAATACTTCAGCTCAGCCCTGTGAATGCTCTCGGACCCTCCTCGACGGGAGAGCGCGGAGGCCACGTAGCGCACGTAGTTCGCGGCATTGACATGCTTGAAGATGTCGATGTCCGACGCGCGCACGGTGATGCGGTATTGGTCGACCTCTTCTGGGCGTTCCGTTGGCAACACAAGGTCGAGGGAGCCAGGTCGCAAGGATTCGGGAGGATTGAAAAGAGAGCTGGGGTGCCCTTCCGCCGCGACTCCCCGAACACCATCGAGTTCACCTTCGTAGACGGCTTCCCTTGTCTTCACCGGTAGGCGGGCAAGCCTGCCCGTAGGCCCCATGAACGCACCGCGAATTCGGCAATGCGCGAGCCGAACGCCGTCCTCGCGAAGTACGTCTTGAAGCCCTTCCGCAACAGAGCGGCCTGCATGGGTCATTGCGCAGCGAATCTCACAGACCTGGTCCATGCCAAAGCGGCGGTTCATCGCGATGGACTGGTGCACAACCTAAAAGCCGTGCCCCTCATGAACCGCCTCGACCAGCAACGCTCGGTCGTGGACCTTCAACGCCACCCGCGCCATCAGGCGCTGGTGGTGAACCCGGTCAAAGAACTTCGAGAGGTCCAAGTCTACGACAACGTCGTAGCCTGCCTCCACATGCTGTTGGGCTTCTGCGATGGCCGTATGACAGCTTCGCTTCGGACGGAACCCGTGGCTGGATGGGTGAAATCCTGGCTCAAAGCATGGCTCAAGGCACATGCGTATCGCCTCTTGGACCACCCGGTCCTCCACGTTGGGAATGCCAAGGCCACGCACGCCACCACCCGGCTTGGGTATCTCTACCCGCCGAATGGGTTGTGGCCGGTACGAGCCCGACCGCAGTGCGCGCGACAACTGACGCTTCGTGTCTGGCCAGTCCAATTGGACCTGCCGGACCGTGCGACCATTAGGCCCTGCTACCCCTTTGTTCCGAGCCACATGCGTGAGTGCCTCATCGAGGCACTCCACCATACAGTCTAGGGTTGCGAATAGCGTCTTCAGGGTCTTGGCATCCGCCGTCAGCGCTCCGTTCGAAGACAAAGGCGATAGGTCGCGTTCATCTCGGTGGGGAGCCCCTTGCGGGTGTTCTGCGGTTGCGAACGCCAGTCCAAGTTGGGCTATCTCTTCATTGACCGGAGCTCCCTTCCCTCCCCGAGCACGCTCGGTTGAAGGCGACTTTCGACGCCCTTTCGGTACTATGGAACTCTCCGACTTGTGTCGGGACATCGGCTTTCATCCTTTCGTTTTACGGCCTACCTGCGAACAGGAACCCGACACATCTCTCTGGGTAAGAACAACTGAATTTCGAACCTTGCCCGTCGCCAATACACACGTAGAACCGACAGACATCGGGCGTCGCTGCTACGGGCCAGCTCACCCTCTACGCATGCCTTACGGCGCTTCACTTTCGTTCGGACACGACTCGCACCTATGGCTTCCTTCAGACCAACCCTCGCGGGCGGAAGTGCGGTCACAAACAGACGTGACGTCACAACCTGGCCGGTGCTCCGGCCTCAGCCCTTGCCTCCTCGGTGATGGGTTCCCTCTGTCAGGGCCCCAGGTTAGGATTTGCTTTGCTTCGCTCACCTCCAATCAAATTGTCCATGCCAGACACACCCGCTGCATGAAGTACAGACCCGCCGCACGGCTCCGACCTCCCCTCATTGGTTTCAAGATGGTGAAGGCGCAGGCCAACGCCGAATCGCAGAGTCGTGCACGTTTTCACAGGGCTTCTCTCTCAGGAGTCGCAGGGCGAAAAGTAGCGGCGCGCGCAACGCGCAAGTGCCCTGATTCACGGGCTTTCGGCATTCGGAAGGCCCGCGGCTATCGGCGACTCGGCAGGTCGTATGGGCGAGAAAGTGTCGCGAGCCGGGGCGCCCGTCAAGCCGACACTCAACGGCCAGGCACAAGGTCGTGCGCGTCTTCACAGAGCTTCTCGCTCAGGCTCGGCAGGGCGGAACCTGGCAGGCGTGCGCAACGCACAAGTGCCCTGATTCACGGGCTCTCGGTAATCGGAACGCGCCCGGCTATCGGCAGGCCGTATGGGCGAGAAAGTGTCGCGAGCCGGGGCGTCCGTCAAGCCGGCACTCACCGGCCAGGCACAGAGTCGTGCACGACTTCACAGGGCTTCTCTCTCAGGAGTCGCAGGGCGAAAAGTGGCGGCGCGCGCAACGCGCAAGTGCCCTGATTCACGGGCTCTCAGCAATCAGGAGGCCGCAAACTTTCGGCGGTTCGACAGGTCGCGTGGCGCAGACCTAGAGATGCGGCGGCCTCGGAGCCATTGCATGGCGTGGAGCTCAAGGCCGCCTTCGTGACCGCGGGGACAATCGCAATGCTGGTTCATCATGCAGGCCGCACGCGAGCCAGGTAGCCAAAGGGCAGTGGTCGGGGCGGAAGACTGGTAAGAAACCAAGCCGATAACAGCTGCTTCGACCTGACGAACGGTGCTGCGCACCTCGCTGCGCGTCGCCGGTCAAGCGGGTGTTATCGACATTAGGCGTTTTCGAGCCTACAAATCGTTACCATGCCAAAACCTCCAATATCCACCGCATCAAATCACTCCACAATGCTCGCCCCACTCTAGATGTCAGTGCGCTCTTGGCCGGCTTACACGTCTATACAAACGGCGTCTCCGGCGCATTTTTCTTCTGTCCTTACGAGTAATTGGAAGATAAAAGCAGCAGTGCAAATACGAACGATACATCACTTCAATCGTGCACTCTATCTTCTCCCCTTCCGCAACACCGATGCCAGACAACGTGGTTGTTCCGTACAGCGAATTGGAGGCTTCCAACCATATGTCTCTTCCAACATTGACCCGAAGAGTGCACTCACCGGCAGCATCTGTCACGCACCGGACATTCTGATCGGGAACCGAAACATAGATTCCTGATAATGGAACTTCCTCTAACTCAGGCCTCGGGACATCATCATAGAGCAATGGCCGTTGAGACCTATCTGCAGACCAATCTGATAAGCGCAACGCTGACGCTGCCGTTGCTCCGAAAACACTCACCGTAATAGTACCATAATTTTCAGGCTCATCGGCATGTGCCAACGAAACGAAAATGGCAATGAGCAACCACATTCCAAATCCTATCCAAAACGAATCGAGTGTTTAAGGTAACAAACCAATGGAAGTCGCCGCATCATACCTCATATAAACATGGCCTCAACTGTACTGCCCGTGCAGGGCTGACCACTATCGACCAACTATGACCACGCCCCACTATATTGAAGAGCATTGAAGTGCCCCCGAGTTTCTCTGGACAATTGAAGAGCATCGCCAGGAACGGTCCAAAATGACCAAACTCGAGGGCAATAATGTTGCAGCCAAAAGTAAGTGCGAGGCAGTATATGAACCGTCTCAAAACGAAGCGCCAATCGCCCAGCCAGAGTCGGAAAAGCGAAGCCCAGAACGGGCCGCCAGACTCGTGAAGGCGAAGCCCGGAAAGCGCAGCCAGGGTGGTGAAAGCGAAGCCACAAACCGGATGCCAAGCTCATGACCGCCGACCCACCCCCTACAGGCTATCCTAGCCAATTCAGAGTTCCGGCCTCCTCTCCACCACACTCTGCGTTTGTTCAAGTGTTTCGCCTCCCTCCGCAAGCTCCGCTCGGACTCAACGCTAAGAACAAACCCTCCGTGAGGTCCCGAGCTGACCTCATCGGCGTCGCGTAAGCGTGTCAGGCAAGGCGCCATAGGAGTCGCCGCAAAACCCTAGCAGATGCGCCAAACAACGGGCTCTCAGCGATACACCCACCTACCAGTTGGCCCCATCAACACGCCCATCTCGTCGGCAAACATCACCCTCCACGACGCCCCGCTGCGTCCGCTAATACACGAACACCGTGATTCCATGTTACCACTCATGGGGAGACAGAAATGATTCAGTCCTTCGCGAACCAACTGACGGAAGACATCTTTCATGGAACGCGCTCCAAGAAGGTCAAGAAGGTCAAGAAGCTCGACAATCAGCTCGTTCGCGCAGCCATCCGAAAACTCGACATGCTCAATGCCGCCCACCGAATTGAAGACCTGCGGTCGCCTCCTGGAAACCGTCTTGAGGCGTTGCGTGGAGACCTCAACGGCTTCCACTCCATCCGAGTCAACCAACAATGGCGCCTCGTTTTCCGCTGGGAAGGCAATGGCGCGTCAGCCGTCCAACTCATCGACTACCACTGAAAGGAAGCGAACCATGATTCCAAACAACCGCCAACCGACGCATCCTGGTGAAGTCCTTCTCGAAGAATTCCTGAAGCCGCTTGCCATCACACAAGTGGCCTTCGCGAGTCACATCGGCGTCCCTACACAACGCGTCAATGAAGTCATCCGCGGCAAGCGCGGTGTCACGCCAGAATCTGCGTGGCTGTTTGGCCAGGCACTGGGCACCTCCCCCGAGTTCTGGCTGAACCTCCAGAACGCGCATGACCTTGTGAAAGCACGTCCGGAACGAGAGGTCAGCCCCATGGCCAAAGCGAGCTAACCCTCGCCGCCTTCCACATTCATCTGCCCTTCGAGACCGCGCACCTGGACTGAACGGAGGCAACAGCACTTCACAGACCTGACCTTGGCATCCCGCTAATCGAACCGGTCCGGAGTTCCGGCCCCCTCTCCACCCCACTCTGGGTTTGTTCAAGTGTTTCGCCTCCCTCCGC
>OJBS01000400.1_pt1 | contig 10449 bp, 8 predicted proteins | sample 1590941 | NCBI WGS metagenome assembly OJBS01 (sample SAMN05416785, study PRJEB24817) | seawater metagenome | isolation source: Sea water | place: Canada:Atlantic | collected 2013-11
ACCTTGTCCAATAGCAGATACAGAAACAGTTCAAGTAACAGTTGTTCGTTCACCAACATCAGGAACGGCAGTTTCACCAAATTTAGAGTTGTGTAATACAGCTGTAGCGTTAGATTTAGACACGAGTTTAACAGGTCAAGATACTGGCGGAAGTTGGACTGATGATACAGGTACAGGTGGACTAACAGGAAACCTATTTGATGCAACAGGATTAGCAGCAGGAACCTATGACTTTACGTATACAGTTGTCGCTTTAGGCCCTTGTCCACAATCACAAACGACAGTAAGTATAGAAGTAACCGCTGCACCCAATGCAGGAACAGCAGTTGTGATAGCAGACATTTGTGATACAGAAACAGCGTTAGATTTAGATACGGGTTTAACAGGTCAAGATGTCGGCGGAAGTTGGACTGATGATGATGCAACAGGCGGATTGACAGGAAACCTATTTGATGCAACAGGATTAGCAGCAGGAACCTATAACTTTACATATACAGTAAATCCAACAGGACCTTGTCCAATAGCAGATACAGAAACAGTTCAAGTAACAGTTGTTCGTTCACCAGTTGCAGGAGATGATGCAGATGATTTTTTCTGTATGACAGATGTGTCTAGAGACTTATTTAATACTTTAGGAGGGATTCCTGATACTGGAGGTGCTTGGTCGCCAGTATTAACAAGTAGTACGGGTGAGTTTAATCCAGCAGTTGATCCAGCAGGTGTTTACACGTATACAGTTTTTGGTTTGGGTGCTTGTGTTGATGATACAGCAACGGTTACTGTAACATTATCCGAAGCACCAATTATAACAAGTATTGATATTGTAGATTTTTCGGAAAACAATACAATTACTATAAGTGTTCAAGGGATTGTTAGTGCTACTTTATTCGGTATAGGGGATTATGAATATTCTATAGATGGAGTTAGTTTTCAATCAGAAAATATATTTGAAAATGTTGCTCCAGGAACATATACAGTTACAGTAAGAGATGCAAATGGTTGTATGCCAGATACAGAAGTTACAAATGTAAGTGTAATGGGAGCGCCAAAATTCTTTACGCCAAATTTTGATGGTAAAAATGATACTTGGCAAATAGTAAATATTCAATCGCAACCTAATGCTCAAATTTCAATTTATGATAGATTTGGGAAAATAATCATACAGTTTGATGGGACATCTCAAGGGTGGGATGGAATGTATAATAATCACAAGTTATCATCAAACGATTATTGGTTTAGTGTAATTATGAATGATGTTGCTGGAAATCCAGTAATAAGAAGAGGGCATTTTAGTTTAGTAAGAAGATAATAAATACAATTAATAAAAGTTTAGTAATAAGGAATATCTTAAATTTTTGAAAATTATAATTCACAGAATGAAAATAAGAGAAATAATATTTTTGGCAGCCGTTGTTTTTGGAGGTTTACTTGTAAATGCTCAAGAAACACTTCCTATATATTCTGATTATTTATCAGACAATGTTTATTTAGTACATCCTGCTGCAGCAGGTATTGGAAATTGCGGGAAGATTCGTTTGACTGCTCGTAGTCAATGGAGTGGAGTTGGGGAAGCACCACAATTACAAACACTAAGTTTTCATACTCGTGTAGGTGAAAAAGGAGGTATTGGTGGAGTCATTTTTAATGATAAAAATGGATACCACTCTCAAAAAGGAATTATTGGAACGTATGCTTATCATATTGATTTAGGTCATTTAGATGATGCGAATCAATTATCTTTTGGAATTTCAGCAATGTTAGTTGAAAACAGCCTTGATGAAACTTCTTTTTTGATTCCTGATCCTGTGATTACTCAAATTGTTCAGAGTAGAAATTATGTAAATGCTGATTTTGGTATGGCATATCACAACGGTAACTTTTTCTCATATTTTACTGCAAAGAATTTACTGATGAGTGTACGTAATTTATATAATGATAGATATGAGTCATTAAATTTAAGACGTTATTTAGTTACTGCGGGATATTATTTTGGTAATGAAAAGTCAGTACAATTTGAACCTTCAGTGATGGCGCAATTAGTTGAGAGAACTGGAGAAAAATTTGTTGATTTTAACTTAAAAGCATATAAAAAATTAGATCAAGCTCAAATTTGGGCAGGTATATCTTACCGTCAAGGGTTTGATGGAAATAAAATTGAAGAGTTAAAATATATGACTCCAATTATTGGTGTTAATTTCCAAAAATTTATGGTGTCTTATACATATACAAAACAATCTGGAGATTTCTTATTTGATGATGGTGGATATCATCAAATCTCATTAGGTATGAATGTTGGTTGTAGAGAGCCTAGAGCTGCAGGATGTCCTAATATAAACGCAGCGTTCAATTAAGGAAGTACAAATATGATTAAACAAAAAAGCACACTGTTAAGTGTGATTTTTTGTTTTTAGTATTTTTTTTCGCCATTTAATTTGATACTAATATCTTCATTATAGAGTAGAAATGTAAAGATTTAAAAGTCTAATTTTTTGACTGAATGATTCAATTTGACATCACTCAAAATAGTTTGTAAAATGGCTGTATTGGTGTTTATATAAAATTGATGATTTCCAATTTCATCTGAAGTTGTCTTCAAACTCATTTTTTCTAAAATGGAATTTGTTTGTCTAGCAACTGCTAATCCTGAATCAATAATGGCTACATTTTTCCCAACTATTTTTTGAATCTGAGGGATTAAATAAGGGTAATGTGTACAGCCCAAAACCAAATGATCAATATTTTCTTTAATCATTGGTTGTAAATAAGTATGGAGCAATTCAGTCATTTCATCAGAATGTAATTGTCCGTTTTCAATTAATTGAACAAGACCTTTACCAACCTGCTCAATAACATTAATATCTGTAGTAAACTTCTCTGAAGTTTCAGAAAACAAGGCACTGCTTAACGTTCCTTTGGTTGCTAATATACCAATGTTGTTAGTTTTGGTTTTTAATGCCGCAGGTTTTATAGCAGGTTCTATTCCTATAAATGGAACATCATATTTGCTGCGTAAAATATCAATTGAATTTGTTGTTGCAGTATTACAAGCAACAATAATTAGTTTACATCCTTTACTGAGTAGTAGTTCAGTATTCTTTATGCTGAAGTTAATTATATCTTCTTTAGATTTTTCTCCATAAGGAGCGTTCATACTATCAGATAGATAAATGGTGTTTTCAAATGGAAGTATAGCAGTTACTTCACGCCAAATAGACGTGCCGCCAATTCCTGAATCAAAAATACCTATTGGATGTAACATGTTATACAAAAATAAAAAAATCCCGATGAAATCGGGATTTTAATTAATTATTTGTAAATTTTAATTTACTGTATTTTTAAATATGCTTTAACATCTGCTAATAAATCAATCCCTTCTGTTACAACAAACGTTGGGATAGAAGAATCGATAACGTAATCAATACCTTGAACTTTTGCTACTGCTTTTACAGCATTGTTAGCAATTTCAATAATTGGTTCAATTTTTTTAGAATTTTGATCACTTAAATCTTTTTGAGCAACTTGCTGACTATATTGAAGTTTCTTCTGACCTTGTTGAATCTCTAATTGTCTTCTTTCGTTTTCCTCAGGTGTTTGACTTGCTCCTTCAACTTGGTACTTTTCATACTTTGCTTTTAATGCTGCATCAGCGGCAGTAATATCATCGCTGTAAGTTTTTCCTAACTTAGTTAACTCAACATTCATTGTTTTTGTTTGAGGCATTGCTTCAATAAGTTCTTGCATGTTTATATGTGCCAATTTACTTTGAGCCTGAATAGTGTTAAATCCTAAAGTAAGTACAGCTACTAATAAAAGTGTTTTTAAATTTCTCATTTTTCTATTTGTTGTGTTTATAATTAATTGTTGTTATCTTCGTTTTTGTTTTCTTCTTTGTTATTTTTCAATTGATTTCTTACTTCATCACGTTTTTTTAAACGTTCTATTCTTTTTCTCTCAATTTCAGCTTTTTGCTCTTCACGCTTTTTTAATTTGTCAGCCTTTACTTTTTCAACTTTTTTAATAAGGGCTAAACGCTTCGCATCTCTTTCATCTATCTTTTTTTGAGCCTCTTCACTCAATTCTTTTGTTTGAACAGGATTATTTTTTTGATCTCTTTTTTCAATCGCTGTCTCTGTTTTTTCAGTCCTCAATATACTTTTTAATACTAACTCGCTAATATCAGCTTTTTTGTTAGTGTATATCATTATTACATCTGAAGATTTGTCAAAAATAATATCAAATCCACGAGCTTTTCCAATTGTCTGAGCAGCATTGTATACTTTATCTTGTATTGGTTTAACTAACAATTTTCTATATGAAAATAAATCGCCATTTGAAGAGAAATAGGCTGATTCTAATTTTTTAAAATCATCTTCTCTTATAGAAATATCTTCTAATCTTTCATCAATTAAATCATCAGTAAGCAATGCTCGCTCATTATTTAAATCAGCTTTCATTGTTTCTACCTCACTTTTTATTTTATCAAGTTTTTGTTTCCACTTAACTGCTTTGTCGTTTAATTGATTTTGAGCTTGTCCATATTCTGGAATATTCTCCAAAATATACTCCATATCTACATAACCAATTTTTTGCCCTCTTTGTGCATAAGAGGAAAGGCTTACTAAAATTACGAATGTTAAAAGAACTTTTTTTATCATAACTAAAATGTATTTAGAAAAAATCGTGCCAAAATTTTATATTATTATACAAAGATACTTTTTTTATTAAAACTGCTGCCCAATGATAAAGTGTGTTTGCCATCCAGATTTTACTGTTTCTCCAGGTAGTGGGTCAAATCCATGTGCAAAGTCAATTCCTAATAGACCAAAAGCAGGCATGAAGATACGAACTCCTAAGCCGGCAGACCTTTTTAATTTAAAAGGATCATATTCGCCAAACCCTTCATATGAATTTCCTCCTTCTACAAATCCTAGCATATAAATAGATGCTGAAGGTTTTAAGGTTACTGGATATCTTAATTCAAGTTGAAACTTGTTATAAATTGTTCCTCCATCAATAGATGAAACTCTTGAGTTTTCATAACCTCTAAGTCCAACTGTTTCTCTACCATCTAACTGAAATGTAGCCAATCCATCACCACCAACAAAATATCTTTCAAAGGGTGAATCACCAACTTCATTGTTATATGCTCCTAAATATCCTGCTTCAAAATTTGACATTAAAACAAACTTACTGAAAACAGGTGTATACCATTTTCCTTTGAAGCTTAATTTATAGTATTCTAACCATTTATATTTATCTTGAATTGATAAATTTGGATCGTTATAACCTTTGTTGTTAAATAGAGAGTATGGGAATGTTAATTTTGCGCCTACATTAAATTCAGAACCGTTTTTTGGAAAAATCGGATTTGGACCTGCAGATTTTCTACCTAAATTTATTGAATATGACAAGTTGTTTAATTTCCCATTGCTCAGTAATAATCCGCCAATATTAAATGTATAATCTTTAAGATCATATAGTTGGTAATTTATATTTTGAGATAAGGTAAAATAATCATCTGGACGTTTTAATCTTTTACCTAAACCTATAGATGCACCAACAATATTTAAACGTTGATTTTTATCAACAGTACGTGTTACATTATTAAACCTAAATTGTTTTGACTGAGAGATAGAAAAAGATAATGATTGAGGTTTTTTACCACCAAGCCAAGGTTCTACAAATGAAAAACTTGAAGTTGTATAAAACCTACTTTTTTGCAATCTAAGAGATAGTGTTTGTCCATCTCCCATAGGTAATGGGCTGTAAGCCTCTTTATTAAATATATTTCTCATTGAGAAATTATTAAAAGAAAGCCCAAGTGTTCCAATAAATGATCCACCTCCATAACCACCTTGCAGCTCTATTTGACTCGCTCCTTTTTCTGCTACTGTATAATCGATATCTACAGTTTTGTCATAATAGTTTGGCTTTAAATCTGGAGTTATTGTTTCTGGATCAAAAAACCCAAGTTGCCCTAACTCTCTAATACTACGTATAATTTGCTCTTTACTATATAAATATCCAGGACGTGTTCTTATTTGTCTGTATGCAACATGGTCATTTGTACGATCGTTGCCATTTATTGTAACTTTTCTTATCGTTGCAGGTTCATCTTCATTAATTCTAACTTGTACAAATATAGAATCGTTTTCAACTCTTGTTTCAACCGCATTTACTTGTGAAAAAATATAACCTGAGTTTTGATATAAATTTGCAATATCTTCAGAATCTGGACTTCCGTCACCAGAAACACGTTCTTTTAATACTTTAGAATTATATACTTGTCCTTTATCAATTCTTAAAAGTCTATCTAGTTGTATGTCTGTATAAACAGTGTTCCCTAAATATGAAATATCTCCAAAATAATATTTTTTTCCTTCTTCTAAGCCAATATGGATGTTTATAGATTTATCATCATTCCATGAAATAGAATCACTTAAAATACGAGCATCTCTATGTCCTTTCTCGCTATATTTATCTATAATAGATTGTAAATCTAAATCGAAATCATCTTCTATATATTTAGATTTTTTCCAAAAACGCCCAAAAACAGCTTTTTTAGTGTTTCCCATTGCTTTAAGCAATTTCTTATCACTTACTTCACTATTACCATCAATATAAATATTCTTGATTTTAACTTTTTCGCCTTTATCGATATGTAATAACATATCTAAACTGTTTACATTTGATGTATCAATTTTTGTATCAACACTAACTTTAGCATTAAGAAAACCTTTTTCTTGATATTTTTTTCTAATATAATTTTCTGATGTTATTAATAAATTATCAGTTAGCATAGCACCTTTTTCAAGGTCAGTTTCTTTTTGAAGTTCTTTTGACTTGCTTTTTTTAATACCATTAATAGTTACTTTGTTTAACTGTGGTAACTCTACAACATCAAATTCTATATAAGCTACATTGCCATCTATTTTGACAACATATGCGTCAACATTACTAAATTGCTTTTGTCCATATAATTTTTTTATTGCACTCGTCAATTTGTCTCCAGGAAGTCTAACAAGTTGCCCTATTTTTAAGCCTGAAAATACTTTTACTGCTTGCTCACTAAATTTTTGTAACCCATTAACAGTAATTCCCCCAAGTTCGTAGTTTTTTCCTTTTTCAAAACCAATTGGAGCTGTGTTAACTAGGTTGTCTGTTTTTGTTTGCTGAATAGAATCAACTTGAATTGTATTATTTTCAAGATTTTGATCTTGTGAGAAAGTATTTATTGTTAAAAATAAAAAAGTAAAAAATATTAAGGATAATTTATATCTCATTTGTTGTCTTAATTTGTTCTCCAGTCTTGCCGAAGCGTCGTTCTCTATTCTGATATTCTAATATCGCGTTGTAAAAATCATTTTTTGTGAAATCTGGCCAAAGTACATTTGTAAAGTGTAATTCTGCATATGCAATTTGCCATAAAAGGAAGTTGCTTATTCGTTTCTCTCCACTTGTTCTAATCATTAAATCGACATCCGGCAAAGTAAATGTATATAAATGATTATTTATAATATTTTCATCTATTTCTTCTATAGAAAGCTCTTTATTAACAATTTTTTTAGAAATGTTTTTGAAAGAATTAACAATTTCCTCTCTAGACCCATAACTTAATGCAATAGTTAATGTTAATGCATCATTGTTTTTGGTTTGTTCAATAACTTTATTCAGCCCTTTCAGGACAGATTTCGTCAGACTTTCTTGATCGCCAATTATTTGAAACTTAATATTATTTTTGATTAACTCCTTTACTTCGCTTTTTAATGAAGTAAGGAATAAGGCCATTAAAGTTTTTACTTCTGCCTTTGGCCTGTTCCAGTTTTCTGTAGAAAAAGCATATAATGTTAAAGCTTTTACTCCAGCATTTCCAGCGGCTTTTATTGTTTCTCTTACCGATTTCACACCATTTTTATGACCAAACACTCTTGGTTTTCCTTTCAGTTTTGCCCAACGTCCATTACCATCCATGATAATTGCCACATGATATGGAACGTTTTCTTTATTTATTTGATCAAGTAAGTCCATTAGTTAGTTTGGCGTGTTATAACAGGCAGGTCTACCGAAAGTGTAAGTTAAATGGATTCCAGAGAATACATACCAATCATTATTGTTTGGGTTTCCAAACTGTAAAGAGGGGATTTCTATATGATTAAAATCTAAATCATCTTTGAAAGTATATCTCGCTCCAATTTCTAAACTAAGCGCAAATGATTCAGCAATTCTAGTTTTGTATCCGACACCAAAAGGAATAGAATATGAAGTTTCATTTTTATATGTATATTGGTTTGGGCTAGTTTCTGTTCCTGCAGTTTTATAATTGTAAGCGGCGAGCTCTAAGAGTAAATAAGGGGTGTACGTTTTATCGTCTGATGCTAAATTGTATTCGAAATAAGAAAACTCTACTCCGACTGCAAACTCTTTAATATCATTAGTGAAATTTAAATCACGCAACTTTCTACCATCATTATTTGAATCTGCATCTTCTGAAGCAATTTGTGCGTATGTGAATGTTCCTCTCAAGGCTATTCTTGGATTTAAATTATATTTATAAACAATACCTCCCGCAAAATTATTTGGTAATATATAATTAGTTGGGCCAATATCTCCAATGTAATTACTTCCTCCTGCGAAAATTCCTACTTCATGAATTTGTGCTGAGGTTGCAGCTGTGGTTAATAACATAGCAATAAATAAAAACTTTTTTACCATAATAAAATAGCGTGCAAATATAGTTGTTTCTGTTCAGTTAAAATAAGATATTATACACTTTTTGATAACTGTTTTTATTCTAAAATATTGTGATAAAAGGAATTGTAGAATTTATTTGTTTCTAGTGTCTTCTCCCCAAAGAAGTTTTTTTCTAAGTGTTTGAATAAATGTTTGATTGTTTAACTCAATCATTTTGATTGTAAAAGGGGCCTTTTCTATAAAAATTTCAGTTTTACTATCTATAGTTGCAATTCTAGAATCTAATGAAATGAAAAATGTATTTTCTCTACCGTGAACCTTCATCTTCAGTTTTGTATCATCAGGAATTACTAGAGGTCTAGCGTTTAGGTTATGAGGAGCAATAGGTGTTAAGATAAAGTTTTTGGCTTGTGGTGAAATAACAGGCCCTCCACAACTCAAAGAATAACCTGTTGATCCTGTTGGAGTCGCTATTATCAAGCCGTCTGCCCAATATGAAGTAAGATATTCATCGTCTACATAGGTCTCAATTGTAATCATAGAAGTGGTGTTTTTTCTACTAATTGTTATTTCGTTTAGAGCGTAATTAAATTCGTCTATTTCATTAATTTCAGGCTCTGTTTTAACGGTTAATAGGCTGCGTTCTTTGATCGTGTAGTTTTTGTTATAAAGGGATTCTATAACCTCAGAAATTTCTTCTTTGTTTACGGTTGCTAAAAATCCTAAGCGCCCAATATTCACTCCAATTACAGGAATGTTGGAGTCTCTTAAATACATAATAGAACGCAATACTGTACCATCTCCACCAAGTGTGAACATGAAATCAAAACTACTGTCCAAATCACTATGGTTATTATAAGTTTTGTAATCTACTGAAATGTCAATAGAAGATTGAATGAGTTTTGAGAAGCGCTCTTCAATATGAATCTCTGAGTTTTTCAGTTTCAATGCCTCTAATAATTCTTTTATGTATTTTTCAGCATCTTGACTGAAATAATGTCCGTAAATTGCTATTTTCATGCGTTACATGTTTAAATATTTTTGAAGATAATCTGATCGATCTTTTAATTCTTCTAAAAATAAATCTTCCTTATGTTTGGTCAATAAATTATAACCATATCTTCTAAAAGACTGTATAATTTCGTTAATTTCTTCAGATGAAATTTTAAGTGTAATCCTTACCAAACCGTTTTTATATCCTGAAATAAAGATGCCAACTAATTTTGCATCGTTAGACTCTACTATTTGTGATATTTCACTAAAAGAATAATCTCTTTCACCTTTTTCTATTACAAGAAAAAACCCATCTTTATTCAAAAGAGGTGTGTCGTTAAAGTAGTGCAATACATCAGATAGTTCGTAATAACCAGCATATTTGTGATCCTCAGAAAGGATAGGTAGAATATTGGTTTCGCAAGCCGAAAATTTCTTCAAAATATCCATCCAATTATCATTAATTCCAATGTGGAAATTCTCAATAATATCTTTATAATCTTCAATTTTGTGAGTGTCATCTTCAATGGCTCTGATGTCACTTTCCATAATACACCCAACTAAAAAATCACCTCTTATTATAAGTATGTGAGAAAACGAAAAACTATTTAATAGTTTTTTGGCATCTGCAATTGTACTATTAAAAGTAAGTGCTTCTATGTCTTTTGATATGTACTCTGATATTTTCATATATTCACGAATATACTTTAAATAAATCCTGTCTCTTATACACATCTCCGAGCCCACGAGACTAGGCATGATCTC
>OJBS01000401.1_pt1 | contig 10384 bp, 8 predicted proteins | sample 1590941 | NCBI WGS metagenome assembly OJBS01 (sample SAMN05416785, study PRJEB24817) | seawater metagenome | isolation source: Sea water | place: Canada:Atlantic | collected 2013-11
TCTACACCTCTCTATTCGTCGGCAGCGTCAGATGTGTATAAGAGACAGCTTTAGTATTCACACTAACTCTCAAGATTTAAACAAAACTAAATTAGATTCTATATATGCCTTAATTAATAGCAACATAGAAAATAGGGAATTTAGTATTGCACAAAATTTAATTAATAAAACAAGATTAGAGAATGTATTAAAAGATAAAATTGATTTTTTAGGAATTGATTTTTTACAATCAAAAATTTATATAAAAAAAGAAAAAGACGAAGAAGCTCTTGATATTTTATTAAATGGATTTTCTGAAATAATTGAGCAAAAAGAGTATAACTTATATTTTAATTATTCTCAAGAAATAGGGAGGCTCTTTGGAAGGGTTAAAAATTACGAAAGAGCCGTTATTTATTTCAATTTCGCTTTAGAAAATGCATTGGTAAGGAAAGATTCATTGGAGATTTGTGAGGCTAATTTTAATATCGGGAGCGCTTATCAAATGAATAGAGAAATGGACTCAGCTCGCTATTTTTATAATAAAGTTATAAGTAATTTTCCTCAAACTTCTGTAAATAAAAATGTGCTTGCTACAACCTACAGTAATTTTATTGGAATTGCTGTTACAGATGATGACTTTAAGCTTGCGGATTATTATGGTAAAAAATCATTAGATATTCATAGCCAAATGAACGATACTCTAAAAATGGCAGGATTATTAACAAATCTTGGCGGAATAAGTATGTATTATAATGATTTAAAAAAATCTAATGAGTATAGTTACCGCTCATTGAAATTATTAGAAAAAAGGAGTGATTTTAAATCTAGAGATATTAAAGCAATAACATTAGATAATATTTCTCAAGTATATTATTTACAAGGGAATCATAAAATCGCGTATGATTTATTATTTGAAAGTACTACCATAAATAATAAAACAATTACCGATAACTTACAAAGTAAAGTTACAGAAATTGAAGCTAAATATAACCTTGCAAAAGAAAGTGAGTTAACTAAAATTGAAGAAAATAAGAGGCAAAGAGTTGAGTTTTTATTCTTAGTTTCTAGTATCGGATTTGTAATGATATTAGGTTTTTTATGGTTTTTGCATAGAGAGAGTAGATTTAAAAGATTGAATTTGAAATTAGCGTATAAGCAAGAAAAAATTGATGCTGAACGAAAAATGGATAAAATAAAAAATGATATCCAAATAAATATTTTGAATGCAACGTTAGATGCAAAAGAAACTGAACGTAAATACATTGCAGGGATTTTGCATGATAGTGTAAGTTCATTATTGTCTTCTGCAAATATGCATTTGTATGTAGTGAAAGCAAAACTGAAGAAAAATTCTCCAGAAGAATTAAATAAGGCTGAAATTATAATAAGTGAAGCAGCAGATAAAATAAGAGACCTTTCTCACAAACTTATTTCTTCTGTTTTATTGAAATTTGGATTAAAAGAAGCTATTGAAGATTTGTGCGGAAAATATTCTAATTCACAACTAAAATTTATTTGTGACTCTAATAATATTAATCGTTATAACCAAAGTTTTGAAATAAAAGTATATAGCATTATTGAAGAATTAGTGAATAATATTTTAAAGCATAGTAATGCGGATAATGCATCTATTTCTGTTGAAGCGGCTAACTTAAATTTAGAGATCAAGATTGAAGATGATGGAGGTGGATTTATTGTAGATGAAGTATTTGAAAAAGACGGACTTGGATTAAGTCAAATTGATACCAGAATTAAGAATATGAAAGGTGTGTTTACTATAAATTCGTTAAAAGAAAAAGGAACAAAAATTTATATAAGTGTTCCCTTAATGTCAAAATAAACAGTCTATTATTTATTGTTTTATTAGTCTCATAACTCCAGAAGAATTATCGCTTTTTACACTAATTATATAAATTCCAGAAGCTAGTTTACTTATATCAATTTGCTTCTCTAAATTCATTTCTGATAAATCAATATCTTTTAACAAGCGTCCGTTGATATCATATAATTTAGCACTTACTAAATTAATTTCATTTGTTTTTTGTACTGTTATTAAGCCATTTGTTGGGTTAGGGTATATTTGAACACCCTCTAACATTTGATCAAATTCATTAACTGAAAGTGCTGCGCTACAATTATAGATTGTTATTTCATCTACAAACCAACCAATGTCAGTCCCATTACATCCATCAGTTCCCAATTGCCATCTAAGTTGAACAGTTGAATCTGGTGTAACCCCTAATGAGGATAAGTTTATTGTACTTTGTCCCCAACTTCCGTTATTAGATCCTCCATCTGAACCTGTAAATGCTTCTTGACCTGCTAGAGGATTATCATTCCCATCATCTGTAGTTTGTAATGTGCTATTATATGGGTTGGTTGTAAAGGCTGAAGTTGAAACTTGAACCCATCTTGCGCCAGATAATTTATATCTTAAATTTCCACCATCCCAACCAGTTTCGGTAGCTATATAATGATTGAAACTTAATTTAAATTCGCCGGTTGTTATATTAGGAATAGTAATCACAGGGCTCTCTAACATTATAGTTCCATTCTCAAGGTCAGAAGCACAATCGCCATTAATTGGATCTATAGCAAATATTGCTTGTCCAGTTCTATTATTTGGTAATGAACTAGTGATCACCCAATCTCTAGAAGTCCATGTGTCTGGATTTGTTGGTAATTGTTCAACTGTCCAATCTCCAATTCCAGACTCCCAATCTTCATAAAAAAGAGGGTTGGAAGTTGCAGCCTCACATAATTCCTCTGTCGAGGCTAGTATAGGGGTGAAGTTACAAGCGTCAGGATTAACTCTAAATTCAACTGCTAATATTGCATTGGTAACTTGAGTAAGGTCATTTAAAGAAAGTATTTCTCCAGAGGGTCCTGCAGGTGTTTCTGAGGTTGATAAACCTTCTAAGTTAATACCAAATAAATCAGTACAAGAAGCCTCTAAAGCATCTGCTAATGTAGAAAAATCACTTGTAGCGGATAAATATACACTTTGAGCTCTCCAAAAAATATGAGCTGCCTTTGTAAATCCAATTGCACTTATTGTTTGCCCGTTATATGTTCCGCCATCTACTAATAAAGCGTACGCATGATTTGGTATACCTGAATTAATATGAACTCCTCCATTATCTCCAGTACTACACCAATATTCGTTATCTGTAACTTTTCCAGGGTCTCCTTTGCACGTTGGGTCCCACATATCTCTAATTGATCCGCCAAATCCTGTTGCATCTTCTCCTTGTTGCCATCTATCAGAACTACCACAACCAGTTCTTAGAGACAAGTCTTCATCATCATCTTCATAACCATTTAGTAAATCAATTGTTTCTCCCCAAATATCAGAATATGATTCATTCATGGCTCCAGATTGCCATGCGTAAATTAAACCACTTGTAAATTGAGTATATGCATGTCCCCATTCATGGCCAACAATGTCATCTGTTGCTGTACCTGTACAATAATTTGCTGTCGAGCCATTCCAATTGGCATTTGGGCATGAAATACCTGGATTATTATTGATAGTTCTCATTTGAGCATCTGCACCATTATATGATACATATCCAAATGCGTTATTAAAAAGATTATACATATGTCCTGAAGCAACAACTTCGTTTTGTTGCCATTGATCTAATGATCCAGGAAAATCATCTCCTTCAGTCCAGATGGTAGTTGAAGTGTTCCCTTCGTATAATACTCTATCAAGAGAGTGAGCCATCCCTGTAAATTGCTCGACTAAAGAACCTGTATGAGCATCGATATATAAAAATTCTCTAACATCAAACTCATTTCTAATCTCTACTTCATAAACTAGAAAATTACCATTATTAGATCCTTGAATTAATCCTTTTTGAAAAACAAAAAGTTTATTTGAAAATATAATAAGTTCTTTTTCTGACGGATTTATATTTTGAGTTTCAACCATTTCTAATGCAATAGAATTTGCACCTGAAACACTTAATGTTGCTGTAGCGTTTACTTTTATAAATGGAATGAAATTTCCATTTATAGCAGTCAATTTATCTTCAGAATTAAAGTGAAAACGTAATTCAGCATCAAATACTGGAACGCCATTGTGAAGTTGTTTTAAGATTAAGTTTTTTAAACCATAATTATCAGTTTTAACCTCTATAAACTCTAAAGAGTTACTGACGGAAGTTAAATTATAGATAGATTTATATTGATTTAAAAAATGATTTGCTTTATCTTGAAGTGAATTGCCTTGTAATGATAGAGGTCTATCAAATGGAAACTTCACAAATTCTGCAATACTATGGTTTTTATTTACTGTAACAATAGCGCCAGTTTGTTCTTTTAGATTCTTTATTGTCTCTTGAGAATTTTGGGCATGAAGTAAGATTCCGAAAAGGAATACTATTAAAGTTAAGATTTTTTTGAGGTTTTTCATATTATGCTAAAATAACAACAATCTATTAATATTTGTCGATTAATTCCTTTTTCCTAACTCAATGATTTCTAAATTTTTAATTTCTTCGCCATCAATAACAAACCTAAGCATAGTACGGACATTATGAAATCCATATTTACCTGCAGCTCCAGGATTTAAATGCAGTGTGTTTAACTTTTTGTCAAACTGAACTTTAAGTATGTGTGAATGGCCACTAATGAATATTTTAGGAGGATTTTTTTTAATTTCGTCTCTAATTCTTTGATCGTATTTGTCAGGGTATCCTCCAATATGAGTCATCCACACATCGACATCCTCAATCATGAATCTATTGTCTAAAGGGAATTCTAACCTTGCTTCTGAATCATCAATGTTCCCGTAAACTGCTCTTAGAGGCTTAAATTCTTTAAGTTTGTCGGTAACATTTAAATTTCCAATATCTCCTGCATGCCATACTTCATCAGCTTGTTTAACAAATTTTAATATTTGTTCATCTATATAACTGTGTGTGTCGGAAAGGAGTAAAATTTTCTTCATCAGATAAAAAAGGGATCTAAAATACTAACGTATATTTGTATTCCACAAAAATAAGTTTTTAGGTTGAGATATTTTTTAGAACTTTCATATAACGGTAAAAATTATCATGGTTGGCAAGTACAGCCAAATGTAGTGTCTGTTCAAGAAAAAATTAATGATGGACTGTCAAAATTATTAAAAACACCTATAAATATAATGGGTGCTGGTAGAACAGATACAGGTGTTCACGCTTCTCAAATGTTTGCTCATTTTGATTTTGAAGGAGAATTTGACAAACCTACTCTTATAGATAGATTAAATTCTTTTTTACCAGACGATATTGTCATATTTTCTATTTTTCCAGTACATCCAAAAGCACATACTCGTTTTCATGCAACAAGTAGAAGTTATGAATATAGAATATATTTAGGAAGAAATCCCTTTCTTTTAGAGAGTACTTGGCAATTGTATAGATATAAATTGGACATTGAGAAAATGAATGAAGCTGCAGCATTATTGTTTGAATATATAGACTTTAAATGTTTTTCAAAATCTGCGGATGTGAATACATATAATTGTGAAGTGACTGAAGCAATTTGGAAGCAAGAAGACAATATGTTAGTTTTTCATATTACTGCCGATAGATTTTTGAGAAATATGGTAAGAGCAATTGTTGGGACTTTAATTGATGTTGGATTGGGTAAAAATTCAATTGAAGGTTTTCAAAAAATTATTGAAAGCAGAAGCAGAGCAGAAGCAGGTTTTTCTGTCCCTGCAAGAGGGTTATTTTTGACTAAGATTATATATCCAAAAACGATACTAGAAGATGAGTAAAAATACAGGAAAGGCATTTGATGTAAAGATCTTTAATAGATTGATGCAATATATTAGCGAATACAAATCATACTTTGTAATTGCTTCTCTTTCTGCTATTTTATTAACATTTTTTGCTATTGCAAGACCTCTATTACTTAAAAAGATTATCGACACATATTTGGCTGAGAAAGATAAGGTTGGTCTAATAAATTATTCAATTTTAATTTTTGCTGTTTTGATTGGAGGAGTTTTAACACGATTTGTATTTATTTTTATTGCAAATAAGTTAGGCTTTAGTATTATAAAAGACATGCGTATGGAATTGTATAAGCATATGCTTAATTTTAAGATGTCTTATTTTGATAAATCTTCAGTTGGTCAATTAGTGACTCGCGCCATAACTGATATCGAGCGTATTGCAAGTTTTTTCGGACAAGGTTTATTTATGATTATCAGTGATTTGTTAACCATGATAGCCGTTATTGTTACGATGCTTATTATAAACTGGAGATTAGCATTGATTACACTTTGTGTGCTGCCAATAATAATTTATGCTACAAAATTATTCCAATTGGCAATGAAAAAATCTTTTAAGGAAATTCGTTTACAAGCAGCAAATTTAAATGGTTTTGTACAAGAAAGAGTGACAGGAATGAATATTGTTCAATTGTTCAATCGTGAAAAAACAGAGTATAATAATTTCGAAGAAATAAATAATAAGCATAAAAAAGCATGGGTTAATACAGTAATGTATTACTCTATATTTTTCCCAGTAGTTGATATTTTAACTTCTGTTGCAGTTGGATTATTAGTTTGGTATGGAGGGATACAAATTATTGCTGAAGGGTCAACCTCAGGAGTTGGAGATATAATTGCATTTATAATGATGTCGCAAATGTTATTTCGACCTCTAAGACAAATTGCTGATAAATTCAATACACTTCAAATGGGAATTGTTGCAGGTGAACGTGTTTTTGAAATTTTAGATACCCAAAGTCATATAGATGCAAATGGAACTATTGAAACTGATAGTTTTAATGGTAGTATTTCATTTAAAGATGTGCATTTTAGTTATATAAAGGACGAAAAAATTCTGAAAGGAGTTTCGTTTGATGTGAATAAAGGTGATACTGTTGCTATAGTAGGAGCGACAGGAGCAGGGAAGTCTACCATTATTAATTTAATAAATAGGTTTTACAAAATTGATTCTGGAGAAATTTTAGTCGACAATCAGAATGTAAAAAACTATACATTACCAACTTTAAGAAAAAACATAGCTGTGGTTTTACAAGATGTTTTTTTATTTTCTGAAACTATTTATAAAAACATTGTTTTAGATAAAGATGTTTCTTTAGATGAAGTGAAAAAGGCTGCAAAAAAAATTGGAATTCATGAGTTTATTATGAGTTTGCCAAATGGTTATAATTATAATGTAAAAGAAAGAGGTGTAATGCTTTCTTCTGGTCAGCGTCAATTGATTGCTTTTTTGAGAGCGTATATAAGTAAGCCAAGTATCTTAATTTTAGACGAAGCAACTTCATCAATAGATTCGTATTCAGAACAGTTAATTCAAGATGCTACAGATACAATTACACAAAATCAAACATCAATAATTATTGCACATAGATTGGCAACAATTCAAAAAGCAGATAAAATTATTGTGATGGATAAAGGGCTTATTGTTGAGCAAGGAAATCATAAAGAACTACTTTCTAAAGGAGGATATTATAGTAATTTATATGAAATGCAATTTAAGAAGGAAGCTAGTTAATTGTTTTTACGTCAAGTCACTTTTTAGAGTTTCAACCAAACTAAAAGTGCTGTCAAATAAAACAAAGTCACCATCTTTTATATAAGATATTTTTCCTGTTTCTTCTGAAACAACTAAACAAAGAGCATCAGTTTTTTCTGTAATTCCAACAGCAGCTCTATGACGTAGACCAAAACGTGTTGGTAAATCTTTGTTTGAAAGCGGAAGTACAACTCTTGTTGCTACAATTATATTATTACTTATTATTACTGCGCCATCATGAAGTGGACTATTTTTAAAGAAAATACTTTCTAAAATTGGCTGATTTATTTCTACATTCATAGAATCTCCAGTTACTTTTACAAACTCTAAACTTTGGCCTCTTTCTAATACAATTAAAGCACCTGTTTTTGATCTTCCCATTGTTTCGCAAGCATTCACTAAAGTATCTACATCGGTTTCAATTTCAGCTTCAGACTTTAAGAATTTTAGTTGTTTCAGGAAGTTGCGTTTTGAGGTAAAATTTGTTGTGCCTAACATCAATAAAAATTTCCTTATTTCTTGCTGAAACACAATAATAAGTGCAATAACTCCACCGCCAATTAATGTTCCTAGAATTCCACTCAACATTTCCATTTCCAATGCTTGTGTTATTTTCCAAATTAGAAAAATAATAGTAATTCCAATAAATATATTAATTGCGACTGTTCCTTTTAGTAATTTGTAGATATAATAAAGTAAAACGGTAACAAGCACGACATCAAGAATATCTAGAAATGAAAAGTCTAAAAAATCGAGCATAAAAATTGTTTTTTGGTAAATGTAATAAAATTATGATTAAGAAACTTGTTCAACTATTTTTATCGATTCCATTGCTTCTTTTACATCATGCACTCGCAATATGCTTGTGCCGTTTTGAAGTGCAATAGTATTTGCAATACTTGTAGCGTTTAGGGCTTCTTTTGCGGATGTGTTTAATAGTTTATATAACATAGATTTTCTTGAAACTCCAGTTAAAATAGGGATGTCAAAGGTTTTAAAATGCGATAAGTTTTTAAGTAATTCATAATTGTGTTCTAGTGTTTTTCCAAAGCCAAAGCCAACATCTAAAATGATATCATTTACTTTTTCTAATCTTAAGGCTAAAACTTTTTCAGAAAAATATTTTAAAATATCTTGAGTAACATTTGTATAACTTGGTTTTACATGCATGTTTTGAGGTGTCCCTTGGATATGCATTAAAACGTACGGAACTTTTAATTCGCCAATTGTTTTGAACATGTTTTCGTCTAGTGTTCCTCCAGAAATATCATTAATCATACATGCGCTAACTTCAATACTTTTTCTTGCAATTTCACTTCTAAATGTATCAACTGAAATTAAGATTTCAGGAAAATTTTTGATTAGAATTTCTAAGATTGGAATCAAACGATTTAATTCTTCATCACTATTAATATGCGCTGCATTTGGTCGAGAAGAATAAGCACCAACATCTATAAATGTAGCGCCATCATTCAACATTTTTTCAGTCTGATTTAAAATAGTAGCATCTGAATTGTATTTTCCGCCATCATAAAAAGAATCTGGTGTAACATTTAGTATCCCCATCACTTTGGGACTTGATAAGTCAATTAATTTTCCGTTACAGTTTATCGTCATATTAAAATTTATTTTTTGGCAACAGTATTTACGATTTTAGTCATTTTTGGCGCTTCATATGTGTTCATTTGATTGATTAAATCTTCAATAGCATCAGATATAAGAACCATGTCTCTGTTTTCTTGTTTTAAAAAGCCTTCTTTGACCATTAAGTCTAATTGCTGAATAATTGGGTTGAAAAAATTATTGGTATTTAAAAATCCAATAGGTTTACTTTCAATACCAAGTTGTCCTAGAGTCAATACTTCAAAAATTTCATCGAGTGTTCCAAAACCTCCAGCCAATGCTATGTAACCATCTACTAGACGGCTCATTTTTACTTTTCGCGTACTCATTTTTTTGGTTACAATCACTTGCGTGATATCTGAGTGAAGGACTTCTTCGTGCTTTAATAAGTGCGGGATTATTCCTATAACTTCTCCATTGTATTTTAACAGTTCATCTGCCAAAGCGCCCATCATTCCAATCTTTCCAGCACCATAAACCAATCCTATGTTATTTTTACCAAAATAAGCCCCTACATTTTTAGCTTCAGTCTTATAAATCGGATTGAATCCAATGCTTGCACCGCAAAAAACAGCAATTTTTTTCATAGATTAAAAGTAAATTTTTTAATTCGTTAAATTTAACCGAAATTTACGGAAATATTTAGAAATTTATGCAGAATACCTCAAAACAATATGACGAAGTAATAGAAATATGCCGTTCATTGTTTATCAATAAAATGAAGGATTATGGTAGTGCCTGGAGAATTTTAAGGTTACCATCATTGACAGATCAAATTTTTATCAAAGCACAGCGAATTCGTCAATTACAAGAAAATGGTACTCGTAAAGTTGATGAAGGAGAAAGGTCTGAGTTTATTGGAATTATAAATTATTCAATTATGGCACTTGTCCAATTAGAAAAAGGGGTCGTTGAAACACCAGATTTAGATTCTAATGAGGTAACGGAATTATATGATAAACACATTAGTATTACAAAATCACTAATGGAAGATAAAAATCATGATTATGGTGAAGCGTGGAGAGATATGCGCGTGAGTTCATTAACAGATTTAATTTTACAAAAACTATTGAGAGTTAAGCAAATAGAAGATAATAAAGGTAAAACTATAGTTTCAGAAGGCCTTGATGCAAATTATCAAGACATGATAAATTATGCAGTTTTTGCTTTAATACATATGAATTAAACTCTGTCTCTTATACACATCTGACGCTGCCGACGAATAGAGAGGTGTAGAT
>OJBS01000406.1_pt1 | contig 10246 bp, 5 predicted proteins | sample 1590941 | NCBI WGS metagenome assembly OJBS01 (sample SAMN05416785, study PRJEB24817) | seawater metagenome | isolation source: Sea water | place: Canada:Atlantic | collected 2013-11
TGACATCCAGGGTGCCACCGTGGAAGGAGAGCCCGGCCGAGCGGTGGAGGCCGTCTCCATTGGAGTCGGACAGGCCGTCTCCATCGGTGTCGGACGGCGGCGTTGTAGGGCTCCGTGTCTACGTCGGTGTCGCCATCCCCTGAGCAGGCCATTGACGCGATGAAAAGGCAATCCAACCATGAACCGCGCATGTCCACTTCTGTGCGACCACACTACCGCATTTGGCCATTGACGTTCTGAGCCAAGACGCCCGAAGAGTGCTGGACTCTCGGGCGTCGTGTTGACCGCCGCGTCTCCCTCAGGATGGGTCGTTCACCCCACATCCACCGGGGCTGAGACGCTCAGTCAACCGTTGGCGTGCCCGACACCTGGCCGAACTCGTCACACGCCCAGTTCCCCACAATCACCCCCGAATATTGAGCTCGTCGTCTGGGGCGAGCACGAGCTCCACCTGACCGCCTTGCGTGCGCACGAGATCGGTTCGCACGCCTGCCATTGCGAGCTTGCTGCGAACGGAGAGCAGGCCCCGGTCCCAGCGTCGGCGCAGCTTGTCGCGCTCGACAATGTGAATCCAGACTTCGTTGGCCGCCACTTCCCAGTGAACCGGTCCGCCGAGCTCCGCTAGGGTGGTCACGATTCGGGCGGCGATTCCCGAGAAGCGCGCGATGGGCAGCGACGGCCGGTGAATCAGTACGCTGTCGTACTGGGCTTCGATTCGAAGGGGACGCGCGCCGCCGGCACCCGTGGTCCCTGCCACTGTGGCCGCATCCAACGACGTTCGCCGCAAGCAGATGTCCAGCCCTGCGACTGTGACCTGGGCGTCGATAGCCACAGAAACTGGAGGCTCCGTACCGGCTCGTGCGAACCACTGCTCGCCGTTGTTCCAGACGGTGGCGACCGCGTCTACATGGTCCGGTTCAACGACCGATTCATTGGCCAGCACGCTGACGACGTCCGCCAACAATGGATGGGTACGCTTGCCTACCTGCAGCTCCATGATGTGGTCTGGCACGATGACTTCGACGACGTCGAGGTAGATCCCAGGGGCCAGCTCAATGCGTTGGCCGGCCGTCAACGCCAGCGTGCGAACCAGCATTCCGTGGAGGCGAACGCTGCCGCGTAGTGGGAGCAGCGTCAAGGCTCCGTCGCGGATGGAGAGGTACGCGTGAAGCTCGCTGATGGCGGGGGCGTTGACGAATAGATCTGCGGACCACAACCGACCGATGATGTCTCCGGCGGAGAGTGCGAGGCGCTGATCGTTGTATTGCAGCACGGCCTGGAGTTGGGTCATGGGTGTTCCTGAAGGTTGCAGAGCTGGGAGGGGGCCCAAATCGACTCTTCGGAGGGGTAGGGGACGACGGCGATGGGTTGTAAGGTGTCGCGGCAGATGCGGATGTTGGTCAGGGCGCCGGTAGCGTTGACCGTGGAGAGGTCGTTGAGCAGGGACGCTGCCTGCCAGCGAATTCGAACGCCTTGGCTGTCCAGAGTGACAGGACCCTCATCATCTTCCCAGCGCACGTCCACGGCGTCATGATTGGCGATTCGCATGCTGCGTCCTGCGCCACTTTCGTCGAATAAGGTCAGACCGCCACTGTCGTCGCCGGCGGCCAAGAACCTCCCGTCTGGTGACCACGCCAAGCTCGCCACTTGGGCGCCAATGGGTGCGCTCCATGCGAGTTGGTCTGCGTCGAAGACATGCACGGTGCCGTTCCATCCACCGACCGCAATACGGTCTTCATGCGCGTCGACGGCGTTCACAGAGCCGTCGATGGGCCCCAGTACCTTGTCCACCACGGGGGCATCGCCGCGCCAGACCAAGGTGTGTCCGGACCACGTGCCAACCAAGGCGCCGCCATCCGCTTGAGGGGCGATGACGGACACGCCCACTGCATCGTTGACGTCGTGGGACAGCGGGGTCAGGGTCAATGACGCGTCTAGGCGGGACACGACGGCGGTCTCGTCGCGGCCGGTTGCTAGCCACAGGGTGTCGCCTGTTAGATTGGCAACCACGGCTTCAAGTTGAGACAGGGTGCGCAGCGTCTCTTCATCCCCGTGGTGCACGAGCAAACCGAAGCTAGTGACCTCCACGAACTGGTCGCTCAGAATGACGGGATTGGTGCGAGGCCAGACCCGTCCGGCGTGGGTACCGCTGGGCAACACCTCGCCGTCTACAAGGGCGTACAGGCTGGTCCGGCCGAGCGCGGCGACACCTGGACCTGCGTCGCCATTGATGAGCAGGATTTCCTCCGGCAGGGTGACCCATTCCTCCACCTTGTCCACGTTGGTTCGCAAGACGGTCGCGCCTTCCGCCCACACCACGTCGGTGCCGGTGCCGAGCCACGACCCGTTACGCGCGTGTTGACGGCTTACCTCGCCCGTGATGTCGCTCAACGCAGGCCAAGCAGAGACGCCACGCCCGAGTCCACTGGCTGCCAGTAGGCCAGTTTGGGATTCAGAGACCGACAAGATGCGTCCGTTAGTTCCTGCGTAGCTGGTGACCACGTCGCCGTTGTGCCGCTGAACAGTGCCGTCGCGAAGACCAACCACTAGCGGCACGGTCTGGCCAATGCCCCACTGCACGAGTCCGGGGATGTGTTTGACGCGTCCGGATGGCCCGTGAATGGTCCAGCCACTTGTGGTGGTTCGACCGATGAACAACCCGGCGTGGGACAGGGTCGCGAACATCTCTAAGGCTTCATCGCTCGGACGGAACCAACGACGAGTGCTGTCGCTGGCAATGAACTGCACAGCGCCGTCCGCAGGTACATATAGACCGTCCGGCGTCGCGCTTGCGTTGAAGGCGTCAACGCCCTCGTAGAAGGTGCTTGGACCGTCGAAGTAGTCGACCTGAACCCCGCCATTGGATGGGAAAATCCAGTAGCTATCGCCGCATCGTGCCCAGTAGTCGCCGGATGGACCCAGCGGCGCTCGCGCAATGAGCTGTTGGCGGTCGACCGTCCAATGGGGGCTGTTGAGCACGCTCAGCTGGACTTGTCCCTCTCCTGTGATGGTGGAGACGCATGCGCGCTCGCCGCTGTCCGCGCCGATCGCGGTGCTTACCGTGTCCGCCATGGACGCGAGGGGCCGTCCATCTGGCAGGCCACGCACCACCACGTGGCTGTCCGTACCTCCGAGGTAGGCGTCGGGACCTATAATGAGGTAGTCGCCGTCGAGATTGGTCCGGGCGTTCGTGGGCACGCGCATGCCGAGGTCGAACTCACCCAGCAGGTCGCCAGACGCGGCTTCCCACACGGTGACCTGACCTTCGGCGGACGCCGCGACGAGCTGGTGATTGGCCGCAACGATCGTGGTGTACGGTGTCTCTGCGGCCGGGAAGTGCCATGCCGCTCCGCCTTCCTCGATTCGCTGGGCGACCCAGCGCGGGTCGAGCGTGGATTCTCCGCGTAGTGATGCTGCAGCTCGTGCGTGGGCGATGGCGTGACTGGGGTGTGTGTCGGCTCGTTCCGCGAGCAGCTCGTGTTCCGTTGCTTCGAGGCGCAGCCCGAGGTCATTGTTGGCGACCCACGCGTACCCGACAAGGACGACGCCAGCGCAGCCTGCGACAACGAAGATGCCCCGTGGCCAATTGGCTGGCTTTGGCGCTGGCGCCGGTGATGTTGTTGGCGTCGGCCCGTCGCCGGACATCGCGTCGAGAACCTCCCGTGCGTCCGCCGGACGGGATGCGGGGTCTGGGTGTAGGCAGCGGGTGATGAGGTCGCCTACCGACGAATCGCGCAGGGCAGCAGGTCGCTCGAACGCGCCTGTTCGCATGGCTCGAATGACCGCCGACGGGTCTCTGTCTTCGAAGGGGTGCCGACCTGTGAGCAGCTCGAAGCCTAGAATACCGAGAGAGAAAACGTCGCTCTGCGAGCTGCATTCGCCGTTCTTGTCGAACTGTTCGGGTGCGGCGTAGCCGAAGGTGCCCATGAATCCAGCGCCGGTCAAATTCGAGCGAACCCCGGGGGCCTCGGTGACCAAGCCGAAGTCCACGACTCGCGGGGTTGGGGGAGTGGTGTTGACGTCCAAGAGCACGTTGGCCGGCTTGAGGTCGCGATGCACCATGCCAGCGGCATGAGCGGCGGCGACCCCGGCTACGATGCCTCGCCACAGGGCAATCGCATCGTCGCTGGCGGGGCGCGCCTGGCTCAAGAACTGGTCCATTGTGGGACCGTCCACCCGGTCCAAGATGAGTGCCGGCCGGGTGTCTCCGTCGGGACCCGTCACCTCAATCACGTCGTGAATCGCAACCACGTTGGGGTGATGCAATTTGGCGAGCACGGTGCCTTCGCGAACCAGACGCTTGGATTGCTCCGGACTCGACGCATTGACCACTTTCATGGCCCGATCTACGCCCAAGGCGGTATGCCGCACAGCATAGACAACGCCAGTAGCGCCCATGCCGAGAAAACCCACGATCTGGTACCGGTCGACGACGGCGCCCATGGTTAAATAGCCATCAAACGAACCTTGCAATGAACTTTCCCTACTGGGCAAATCTACCATATGATTGGCTCGGTCCCGGAGGGGCGATGATGTCTAGGTTTTCGCGGGGCTGTGCCCATGGTTGGGCGGAGAAACAATAATAATCAATACCCAAGCGTTGGGCATCCCAATTGCAGCGACGCCTGCCGTATGCGTTGTAGGGTTGCGGCGCACTTTGGGGGGAGCTTAGGGGGAGGTTGCTTGCAGCGTTGGTGGCTACAGTCTGGTGCACCTGGAGCTTGTCATGCACACTGAACCACCGCTTAAGGAAGGAGAGGAACGCAGGGTTGAAGAGCCGACCTCCAAGTCCTCGCAGGCCGAGCCTCTCTCTGATGCGCTTCAGGCCCCCTTGTCTGACGCGCTTCAGGACCCCTTGCTGCCGAAGAAGGACGAGCCATTCGAACTCAAGAGGAGTCACGAGTGGGCCAACGAGAACACGAGCGAGTTTGGGACTACTTCCGAGCTCACGACCGCCGCTGAAGCGAAGCTGACTGCCAAGAAGCTGTCCGGCTCGTTTGAAGCAGGAAGTTCCATCGCGAATAATGAGCGCGGTCTCGCCAAGACCAACTCCGTGTCGGCTGATGCATCGCTGGACAAGGACAGCCTAGAGGCATCGGTGGGTCGCTCGGAGAAGCGGGTGAACAACGGTGCGACAGCCTCTGAATCCCAGAAGGCATCGATGAAGCTGGGTGAGCAGACCTCCGCCACGTACACCACGGCCAGCGCAGAACAGGCGGCGGACGGTAGTGGCAGCTCGTCGGAACGGACCCGCGAGCTTGTCTATGAAGACGGTGACCTTCAATACGTCCGGAGCGACACCGATCGCACGGAGGACGAGGGGGGCTCGTTCAGGGAGGAGTCGACCGAGACGGAGCTTGGTACGAATGGCTTCAAGGTTGTGAAGGCCGTTGAGGATGGCGGGAAAGATTCGTCGACCCGCAATGAGACCTCCGTTGGATTCCAGGATGGCCAATTCAACTTGGGTGCTGTGGGAACGGACACCAATAGGGTCGGCGACGCTACCAACGTGAAGACGAACTCGGCGTCGCTCAACGCGGGTCCAGACTCCATTGGCTACTCCCGCAGTAATGGGGACAAGACAACCAATGCCGACAAATCCAGCAGTGGCACCACCAACACCACGGACGTGAGTTGGGGGGCTGATGGGCCCAACCTTTCCCAGGGTAGAATGAGCGAGACGGTGGATGCGGACGGCAACAAGAGCGTGTCAGGCGTCTCTGGGTCGATTGGCCCCAATAGTGCCCAAGGTACCGTCACGGCAAACAACGTTTCGATCACGGCTGGCATCACCCCCGACTCGGTGAATCTAGGTGTGGGCGGTGAGAAGGGCGGCGCCTCCATCACTGCTAGCAAGGACGCTACAGCACTCGCAGCCAACGTGAAGGTGAACAAGAAGCTTGCGGTGAGCGGCAGTTTGACCCGCATCCACAAGGAGTCGGCAGAGCAAGGGCACGAGACCGTGGCCGGCGAGCACATTTATGGCGGGACTGAGTCGGCCACGAATGGTGTGGACGCGTCGTTGACCGTTAGCCATGGAGCGTTGTCCGCGACGGTTGGAGGAGGGATGACCGACACCGTGAAGCGCATCGATGGGTTGGTGGTGCCTCAAGCGTCTCGCGGATGGGGTGACCGGGAGTGGGCCGCGTTCAATGAGGCAGCCGTCGCGCTAGCCTCCGACCCCGTCAAGCTGCGCACCTTGGCGTCGATGTGCGATGGCCAGGCCACGTTCGCGAGCTTCGGCGAGGACGCGTCGCTTCGCGTGAGCTTGTCCGTCCTAGGTCTGACCGCAGGCGCTAATGGCACCTGGAGCTCCGCCAACTCTCGTGGGTATGTGAAGACGGCGGACGGGGGTAAAGGAGAGTCCACGACCTCCAGTGGCCATTCGGAAGGTACCAATGCCAAAGCATTCGGTCTTGCCAAGTACACGGACACCAACATTGAAGAGCGCCTGGAAACCTACGGATTCAAGGTGACTGAGCCCCTGACACCTGACGCGGAGGCCGCTGTGGATCGCTTCTTGGCCACTGGGCTCCTTCCGGGCGCGGGCATGACGGCGAGTGTGTTCGACTTCCGGATGACCATGATCGAGGCTACCGAGATGGAGCTGCTGGCGCTGAAGAAGAAGATGGAGGCGCCCGAGCCCGAACAGGAAGAACCGGCGGACGTTCTGGGGCACCTTGAGGCCGGAATCGGGGCGTTCATCAGCGCAACCACGCAGTCCGATGCGGACCGAATTGACGAGCTCCAGCAGAAGATGTCCGACTACGTGGCCGACTACAACGAACAGATGGACTTTGCGGTTGGCGATGAGCCGGTGCCGGGGATTGTGTACACAAAGCACGTGATCACCGACAAGACCACTCACGCGTACGAGCAGAGCGGATTCTTGGTGGACGACTACTCAACGAGGTCCACGGAATCCGAGTCTGTCGAGGACTACCAGAACGACAAGGACGAGACCCACCGCAAGTACCACTACAAGAAGGACGACTACTGGTCGTTCGCTGGTTCCGAGAGCGTGGGTGCTACCGCGGACACGGATCGTTCGAGCAATGCCGCGCTCAAGCTGACGTCCAAGCAAGACTTCCGCAAGTCGGAGCACGGTGATGACCTGGGGCTTTCCGGAAGCAATGTGCCTGGGGACTTGGTGGGCGAAGCAGGCGAGCACGCCGATCGGATTGGCACCACGGTGACGCTAGATGCAGCCACCTTGGACGGTGTTGGAAAGTCGCTCAACCGTGAAGGCGCCGCGACGCTGTGGCGCGAGATGGTCGAATCTGCGACGTGGTTTTGGACCGAGCGCATTGCCGGACTCTTTGAGATGGCCACTATCGACTGGACCGAGGTCCTTCTTGGCCGGGGTTTGATTGGGGAGATCATGGATATGGTGGTGCCCTCTCCCTCGCTTCAGACGCTGCTTAATGTTCCCAATCCACTCCATGAGCATGCGCCGGAGTACCCGGCGGCCAAGGAGTTCATCAGCGACTTCGATGGGGCCACTGAACGGCTGGCGTTGGCCCTTGAAGGGCCCATGCTCCTCGACCAGGAAATGGCGTCGACCATCGCCGGTATCCGTTCGCCGGATGAGTTCTCAGCCCATCCCGAAGCCGTGCAGATGGCCTTCATCGCGTCCGTGTCTGTGAGTGCGGAGTTCTTGGGTACCAATGCCTTCGATGCGTATGCAGCGGTCTCTCTCATCCGGGATGATGACGTGCGGGCCAAGACGTACGTGCAGGTGGCGAAGCTGGCCAAGACAGCCATGGAGGCCAGGCCGTACTGGGAGCTGCCGAGCGAAGACTTGGCAACCGAATGGCAGTCCTTTGTAGAACGGCGGCTGGGCCAGGAAGGGGATGCCCTGCGGGAGAAGACAACCTCTGTGGACGTGACGTCAGATGAGCTGGACGCCCTACGTGCGATCAAAGAGAGCAACGTGCTTGCCAAGTACTTGCTCGACCCGATCCTGCCCGGGCAGCCTGGATTTAAGTACTTCTCGAGTCCGGCCGAGCAGGTGTTGCACGTGCTTCGGGCCGCCGAGTACAACGGCTGGGTGGACAACATCATCCAGATATCCGGCGCCAGCACTATGGATATCGCCGACCTTGTAGCGGGTAAGGGCTCGTTTCATGAGAAGTGGATTCTAAAGATCTTGGCAATGAGCTGCCTTGCCGATGAGGTAGCGCTCTTGGCAAAACCTGATCTCTCCGGCTTTTTGTCGACGGAGGCGCGCGCAACCGCCTGGGAAACGGAAGACGATGGACTCAAGCTCACCGCAGAAGGGCGTTCCCTGCGTGCGGCGTTCTCTAGATCCCTGATGGGCTTCAACGTGGCGTTGGGATTTACCCGCCTTGGGGGCGGTGCCGAGCGAGTGGCGAGTCGTCTGGAAGCGGCAGAGATCACCGCGAGCGAGATCGCGAAGGCGTTCGACGGGGATTTGCTGATGTATGCGCAGCTGATGTCGTCGGCGGCGCTTGCAGGCGTTCCCATGGCTGCCAAGGTCAAGCGGGCCATGGGCGTGCGGATGGCCAAGGGGATCCAGACCGCTATGGCGGAAGAGGACGTCGACGGGCTGCTCACCGCCTTTGAGGCTGCCAACGACTTCGGCGTGCTCAAGGAGGCTGCGAACCGGACCCCGTCGCTTGGTGGGCAGGCTGCACGCACCATGCTCGAGTACAACACCAAGGAGTCGGATCTGCGGTCGAAGTACCAAGAGCTCTCCGGCTGGCTCGCCCGAGCCGGCAAGGGCGGCGGCTTCGAGAGCCTTGTAGCCGTCCTGCGCGAGCTGATTGAGCGGGAGCTGGAACACATGGGTGAGCGCGGCGCTAAGCGATGGGTGGACCGAGCAGAGTTCTGGGGAATCGACCCTGCGGTGGTGTGTCGTGGCCTGATGCAGGTCCCAAGGCCGCAAGAAGAGAATGCTGACAATGACGACCAGGGGTGGGGCGACCCGTTCGGTATGGTCAAGTAGCGGCAGCGCTGGCGGTAGCGCTGGCGGTAGCGCGGTGGTTTGTCGGGGGAATGACGTTGCTGGCCAAGTATGCGGGGCCGTCAGTGCTCGGCACGTCGGACAGCGTACCGGAGCTGTCATTGCCCCAGCAGTTCGCCTCTACTCGCGTTCTTCGACCTGTTCAGCAAGGTCCGGGTATCCACCCACGCGCTGCGCATGTGCCGACGGTGTGGCGCCGCTCGACATCATCAAGACCAGCAACTCGCGCTTTTCTGGAAACGCAAAGCTGGAGAAGACACTGGAATAGTCACCGCTTGAGGGGGCTCGTCCGGCGTCGATTGAGGTCGCGACTGCGGCGAGGTCGTGGCGTCGAATGGCTGTGGTCAACAGGTCTGGGTTTAGGCGGAGGCCAAGCTCGGCGAGTCGCAGGTCTTCGGCGGGGTTTGAACCTCGTATGCCACAATCCAAGAATGTGTCCTAGCTCATAGGCTACCACCGAAGGGAGGTATGCGGTGTCGAGCTCCCCTTGGAATGTTGGTCTACGAAGACCTGTATGTATGGGTCCGCCAAACGAGTGGTGCTGCGAGCTGCGAGTCCTACGCCCTTGAGGACGAACTCACGTACTCCGACGAGGCCAGCGACAGGGGCGGAATGCGTCTCGACATGTGGACATCCCGTGTGGGACCTTACGGATTCCACGTCTGCCAAACGGCGAAGGCTGCGGTCGGACTCAGTGGGGTTCCCGCGGGGTATGACCCCCAACCTCCGTACACTTTGACTCGTGCGTAGGACCGCCCGTAGGCCGGTTGTGTCACGGACAGCCGAGCATCATAGACGGTTTGGCCCGAGTGCACGAGGCCTGTGTCTCCGAGGTTGGTAAGGGCTAGGGTTGAGAACGGATTGCCGACGCTTGAAGAGAAGGTCTCGACCAGGACTCCCCCAGTGGTGTGGTTTCCATTGCCGCAGAAGTACTCGTAGCGTCGAATCGCCGGCCTGTAATAGCTGGTTACAAGCTCGATCTGGGCGTAGTACGAGCCCCAGTGGCCACTACAGCGCATGTCGACCAAGGTGTAGGTCAGTGGACCTGTAGAGGGCGCTATTTGGATATCTGTGGTGAACTCCCGGTAGCCGTTGCTCCCGTCCATTCGGTCTGAAACGAGCCAGCCTTCAACATTAACCGACGTATCGTTTCCACTGCCTGAGACGGTCAACGCCCCTGCGGAGACTTGGTTGAGGCTGGCCGCGACGGATAGGTGATTCCAACGCCCTTCGCTCCGTACCGCGGGCGGCCGACTTGCG
>OJBS01000408.1_pt1 | contig 10167 bp, 8 predicted proteins | sample 1590941 | NCBI WGS metagenome assembly OJBS01 (sample SAMN05416785, study PRJEB24817) | seawater metagenome | isolation source: Sea water | place: Canada:Atlantic | collected 2013-11
GTATGCCCGGTGGTGTGAGAGGACGGGGGAGGTAACTCCCCCTCCTACTCGATTTAGTCGCCTCCGCAATGGTGCTTCATCAATGAAAATCCCGCGAATTAACCGGTAACGCCTGAATCAGATGGCTCAAATCCGACAGCCTCCCTGCCATCACGTGAACAATATCGCCTTCTCTTTCCAGAATCCCTTTCACATGTAACAACCGAGCCGTTATCAACGGCTTGCGCTGCCGCCGTGCGGTTTCCAGCCAGACCACCACGTTTACGTTTCCGGTTTCGTCTTCCAGGGTAACGAAGGTGACGCCGGAGGCGGAGCCGGGGCGTTGGCGGCCTGTGACAAGGCCAGCAACCTGAACCGGTCGGCCAGGCTGGATATTCTTGAGTTGTTCTGCACTGAAACAGAACTTCAGGTGTCCCTGTTCCCGGAGCAAGGCCAGGGGATGGCGCTGCAAGGTCAGGCCCTGGCTGGCGTAGTCGGCCAGTACGTTCTGGCCTTCCGTGGGTTCGGGCAACTGATAGCAGTGTTCTGGCTGGTAATGAGCCGCTGTTTCTTTGGCAAAGAGCTCCGCGGGCTGTTCGTGCTCAAGCAGTTGCCAGTAAGCCTGATGGCGATTAGTGGTGAACGCTGGCATGGCATTAGCGCCTGCGAGCAGTTCCATGTCGCGTTGGTTCAGGCCTGCCAGGTGACGTAGTTCGGCGGTGGACCGGTAGCCTTCAGCCGGGCGGTTGTTGTGCAGGCTCTCGGCGCCGTTGGCAGAGAGACCCTGTATGAGCCTGAGCCCCAGACGTAAATGACGATTGGGCGACTCCAGGGTGTGATTCCATTGGCTGTAGTTTACATCCGGTGGTAGCACGGTGACGTCATGACGACGGGCGTCCTGGACCAGTTGCGAGGGTGAGTAGAACCCCATGGGTTGGCTGTTGAGCAGGGCGCAGTAGAAAGCGGCTGGGTAGTGGCGTTTAATCCAGGAGGACACATACACCAGCAGCGCAAAACTGGCGGCGTGGGATTCCGGAAAACCGTAACCGCCGAAACCGCAGATCTGCAGGTATAACCGTTCGGCGAAATCGGCATCGTGGCCGCGTTCCAGCATGCCGTTGATCAACTTGTCCCGAAACGGCGTCAGGTCGCCGTGGGACTTCCAGGCAGCCATCGCACGGCGGAGTTGGTCGGCTTCACCGGCAGAGAAGCCAGCGGCCACCATGGCCAGCTTGATCACCTGCTCCTGGAAGATAGGCACACCCAGGGTGCGCTCCAGAACGCTCCGTACAGCATCGTTGGGATAGTCCACTGGCTCCAGGCCATGCTTGCGACGCAGATAGGGGTGAACCATGTCACCCTGGATAGGGCCGGGGCGAACAATGGCCACCTCGATCACCAGGTCGTAATAGGTTTCCGGTTTCAGGCGCGGCAGCATATTGATCTGCGCGCGGGATTCCACCTGGAAGACGCCGATGCTGTCGCCTTTTTGCAACATGGCATAGGTGGCAGGATCTTCCTGCGGAATATCCTGCATGGAAAAAGGGGCACCCTTTTCCTCACTGATCAGGTCCAGAGCCTTGCGGATGGCCGTGAGCATGCCCAAGGCAAGCACATCCACCTTCATCAGGCCCAGGCTTTCCAGGTCGTCTTTGTCCCACTGTATGACGGTACGATCCGCCATGGCGGCGTTCTCCACTGGCACCAACTCGGCCAATGGCCCGGCACTGATGACAAAACCACCGACATGCTGGGACAGGTGGCGAGGGAAGCCCAACAGGGTATTCACCAGGGTAAAGAACTGGTCGGCCACTTTCGGGTTGCGGGTGAGGTGTTTGTCGAGAATCTGCTGGCGCCAGTTGCTGGCCTTGTCCCGCCAATCGATGCCTTCCAAAAGCTGTTCTACCATGGCGGGATCAAAGCCCAGGGCCTTGCCTACGTCCCGGATGGCGCTGCGCGGCCGGTAGCGGATTACCGTGGCGGCCAGGGCTGCGCGTTCCCGGCTGTAGCGCCGGTAGATGTATTGGATAACCTCTTCCCGCCGTTCATGCTCGAAATCCACATCAATATCGGGTGGCTCTCCGCGATCCTTGGAGATGAAGCGTTCGAACAGCAACTCCACGCGAGCCGGGTTGACCTCGGTTATGCCAAGGCAGTAGCACACGGCAGAGTTGGCAGCCGACCCGCGGCCCTGGCACAGAATGCCTTTGCTGCGGGCAAAGGCGACAATGTCCTGGATAGTGAGGAAGTAGTGCTCGTACTTCATCTCTGATATCAGGCTCAGTTCCTTGCGTATCAGCCTCTGAACGTTCGATGGCGTGCCGTTTGGGTATCGCCGGCGTTCACCGTCTTGGGTCAGTTGTTTCAGGTAGGCCGCTGGCGATGTTCCGCCCGGCACCAGGTCCGGTGGGTATTCGTACCGCAAGCTACCCGGTTCGAAAGTACATTGCTCTGCAATCACCAGGGTTTCCCTGAGCCAGGCTTCCGGAAACAGGCGATCAAGAACCGGTAATGGTCGAAGGTAGCGCTCCCCGTTCTGGAACAGGCAATGGCCGGCGTTCTCCAGGTTGGTGTGGTTGCGCAGGGCCGTGAGCACATCCTGCAACGGTTGCCGCTCGCGGCTGTGCATATGCACCTCTCCGGTGGCGGCTATCGGACAACGCAGGTGGCCTGCCAGCCAGCGTGCCCGGGCCAGTTGCTGCTCCTCTCCGGATTCAAGAGTGCGGGCTGCGGCTATCCAGAGATTCGGCTCGAACAGGCGCTGAAGCCATTCACCACAGGCCAGGGCCTGGTCTGCATCTGCAACCGTGGGTGAGGGTGGCAGCCACAGGCACACACAATCGTCCAGTGAATGGGTTTCGATATCCCGGAAGAATAACCGGTACTGGCCTTTCTCCGCTTGCCGGCGACCAGTGGTGGTCAACTGGCAAAGCTGACCATAACCCTTGCGGGTGCGGGCCAGCAGGATGAAGCGGGGAGTAACCGCTCCGGGCGGAGCGTCCTCAAGTTCAAACCAGCTGCCGGTGATCAGCTTTACCGGGCTGTCTTTCAGTGCAGCCCAGGCCCGAGGAATGCCAGCCACTGAGCAGGCATCTGTGATGGCCAGTGCAGAGTAGCCCAGCTCCAGTGCTTGCTCGGCCAGTTCATGGGGGTGTGAAGCCCCGGTCAGGAAGGTGAAATTGCTGAAGCAGAAGAGTTCGGCATAGCTGAAGTCGCTCATCAGCCAAACCAGCCATGCACAAACCAGTCATCCCGCACATCCCGGAACACCCAGGCAAGCTGGCCGTTGGACAGTTCGGCAATGTAATAATCCCGGTGAACCCGCTGGCCGTCCCACCAGCCCCCACTGATCCGTTCCGGGCCCGAAAACCACATGGTCGGAGCTTCGGCCAGCGGTTGTGGCCCTTTGAGTAACCATAAAGGACGACGGGGTAACGGGTCGGGAGAAGGAAGGCGGGTATGATTTTTTTGCTGCACCTCGGAGGCCGACCAGGCCCGTTCGGGCCGGTGATCTGCTTGCGGCGATAACTGCCGTAATGAATGTCCGCCAAGCCGTGCCTGCAGGCGGCTGATCAGGGTATGCCAGGCTTCGTTCAGATCCTGCGTTTCACCCAGGAGGTCCTGGCCAGAGGCCGCTTCCCGCCCCAGGAAGCGTTTAACGGACATCGCTAATGAGATTACCGGAGCCCTTAACGGGTGCTGCTCAAACCGTAGGCGAATAAGATTCAGAAATGCTTCGGCCCGATGCTCGGGACCGGAGGTGCGAACCCGAATGCGGGTAGGCTCCTGATGCCGGTGCCGCAGGACCAGCAGCAGGCTGTCGGTATCCTGCTGTCGCCAGCACAGGTCTTCCTCCAGCTCTGACAGAATGCGCTGCAGGGGGAACAGCAGGCCCTGGGACTGCTCAATCTCCTGCACAAAATCCGCCTGCTGACGAAAGGTGTGGGGCGGTTGCCAGGGTGTTTGTGGGTCCGCGCGGCTACCCTGGATTTTTTGCACATACGCGAGGGTTTCCGGCGACAGACGGCGGGCCAGTTCACCGGCAGGCAGTGCGAAGACCTCATCCAGGGTGTTCAGGCCGAGTCGTTGCAGGCGGGTACAGGTTTTGTCATCGAACTCTGCAGTCAGCAGGGGCATCTGCCCCAGTGTGCGCAGGATATAGCCTTTGTCTGCCGTGCATTCGCCCTTGCCGGCCCGGGCAATCAGCCGGGCGGCCAGTGGTGTGTGGCCGATGGCAATCCAGGCGTTAAGCTGGCGTTCATCCAGCCCCTGTTCCACAGTCTGCCAGACGGCGGCCAGTCCACCATAAAGCCGCTGCAGGCTGCCCACTTCCGCCAACAGGCCATTCGGGGGTACCAATACGATATGAGCCGCGTACCGGTATAGCCAGCGCGCCTGGTCTTCCAGTATCCGGGCTTCCTGTTGGTGGTCCGCCCTGAGCATACCCAGTTCCGGTACCAGGCTGATGGCGGTTTTCAGGCGCATGCCAGCGCGTACTCCCTGGGCATAGGCTTCCGGGCAGGCCTGGATAATCTTCTGGCCGGAGCCTTCCACAACAGCCAGCGCTCCCTGGTTTTCGCGGGAGCGGCGAATATGGTCCAGCAACAGGTGAGGAAAGTGCAGGTACAGCCAGAGCATCATGATACGCCTTATCCGGTCTTGCCAGCCCAGGGGCCCTGGACCACCCGGGGTGCTTCCCGGAAGGCCAGATCCGCCCGGTGCTCCATGGCTACGGAGCAACATTGGCCGGGCCAGCTGCCGCGACGTTTCAGAACATTGACCTTGAGCGCCTGTTGGCTTCCTGCCGTCAGATCCAGGCGTAGTGACGCCGGGGAGCTCTGTTCGGCATGGCGCCGTTCGCGGAACAGCACGCACACATTGCTGCCGGCCTCCGCGGCCAGTTGCAAGCGCCGTATGTCACGGGCGGCCAGTTTTCCGGGCCAGGCCATCACCAGGCCGGTGACCGGTGAACGCAGACAGTTTTCCAGTGTCCACAGGAAGTCGCCTTCGTCTTCAGTATTGATCAGTATGACCTGGTCCAGATTGACCCCTTCACGGGCCAGGGCAGGGGCGTAGGGTGTATGGGGCGGGTTTAGCCAGAATACGGTTTTACCCGCCTGAGAAAGCCGTTGCATCAGGGGCAGTAGCAAGTGCAACTCACCGATGCCGGGCTCATCCAGCAGGCACTCACTCAACGCCCCACGGGGCCAGCCAACACCACCGAGCTGGTTGTCCAGCACCTGGTAACCAGTTGGCTCCGCTGGCCGGCTGGTACGGATATGCTGCTGACCCTGCCATACACGGGCGTCTTGCATCAGCGTGTTCAGAATCTCGCTCATGGAAAGCTCTCAATATACTGTTTAAATATACAGTATTCTGAAAAAGACAGGATTTCAAGCAGTGGGTTGATAATGTGGCGGAACGAACCCACGCTTAGTAGTACAGCCATCTAGTAGTACAGCCATCAACCATGGAGGTTGAAATGAGTGAACTGACGAAACAAAGCTGTGAAGCCTGCAGCGCAGATGCTCCCACAGTCACTGCTGACCAGAAACAAGCCCTGGGTAAAGACGTACCCGACTGGCAGGAGATTGAGCTGGACGGGGAAGAACAGTTACAGCGAGTGTTCAAGCTCAAGAATTTCGCCCAGGCCCAGGCATTCACCAACAAGGTGGGCGATTTGGCCGAAGAGGAAGGGCACCATCCCGCCATCCTTCTGGAATACGGCAAAGTGACCGTACGCTGGTGGACCCACAAGATCGGCGGTCTGCACAAAAACGATTACATCATGGCGGCGCGCACCGACGCAGCCTACAAAGACATGCAATAATTCACCAAACCCACCGGAAACAGGGTGTGTAATGGCTGAAGACCGTACAGATAACCCACTAACCCTTCGGTTAGGCCATGAAGAACTGGTTATACGGCGCCGTTACGAAGTGCTCAGTATCATCAATGATTTCCTGATCGCCATCTGGTTTCTGGTGGGCAGCATCCTGTTTCTGTTTCCCGAACACGAGAAGGCGGCCATCTGGCTGTTCATTATTGGCAGTTTCCAGTTCCTGATTCGCCCCACCATTCGCCTGATCGGGCATATCCACGTACAGCGCATTCCGGAAAGCCGCTGGGAAAGTTAGAAGGCCTCGTCTATCGGGCTGCGTACTCCAAAGCCTCCTTTGCGAACCACGTGTGTGTAATAGAAATTGCTCCACCTCTGTTGCCGAACCAGTGTGCGCAACTGATTCATGAAGCGGGTAGGGTTGTCTGGCAAATTTGGAGGGACATCCAAAATCATCGGCTCAGCCTCCGTGCTGTTTATTTGTACAGTATTTTAGGCCTGATTTTGGGTTATTTCACGGTGAAAAGCGGAGATATACGACAATTGTCGCAAAACTTCGTAAATTTCGTGCCAATGAGCTGACAACTCTATGAAAGATATGAAATAGTCAATGAGGATCTATTTTAGATAAGCGAACAGGTGTACTGGGTGAAATTTGACAATTGACGCTTATTTTCAGACTGGTCAGTTGTTGAATATTTTAATTTATTGAAACTAAAAGAAAATTATGGTCAATGACATCTAGGCTTCATGGAAGTAGGCGTGTTTTGGGTAAATGTCATTTGTCGTTGAATTAGCTGTTAGCTGTAACTAAGCTCATATATCAAAGGTACAGAGTAGAATGAAAACAAAAACGGTAGCAAGCATCGCGTTGATCCTGTTGGTCATTGGCGTACTAACGGTGTTGCTTGTTTTATCTTTCTCGACTCTAACGACTCGGGAAACAGGATTGATGAGCACTATACTCACATTGCTGTCGATTCTCGCCACATGGATAGTTTCTTTCCTTTACTCTGAATCGATCCACAGGAATTCCATCTCGGAAGCTAAAGAGTCCCACCAAGAAAACCTCAGAACTTATGCCTTAAAAGCGTCTGAGAAAGTGACGAACCTATCTGATCAGTTATCCCAACTGAGCGCTTTTTTAGAGGAAGAACTCAACGCCAGTGACTTTGAAACTATTCAAGAGCTAGTCAACAGTCGAGAACAGCGCATAGTAAGTGCTATACAAATGCTAGCAATGTTAAAGTCCGTAAATGATACGTCGTTAAGTGATTGGCAGGGAGTAATTGGTGAAGAGCTAGAAGAACAAAGGGAAGAGAAACAGGAGTTACAAGAATACGTTCTTGAGCTCACCGATAGGCTTGAAAGGGTATTGGAAAGAGAGGCTAGCCAATCTGAGAAAAGTCAAAAAGAAAAAGAAATTCAACTACTTTCGTTACGAAATGACCTATCAAAAATGATAAATGAGGTCTCTGGAAGGCGTCCAGTACCAAAGATTGCAAGAAAGTCAATCCGTAAAGATATATCTATGAAATGCCCCAAGTGTGAATCGGAATTGGGCTACCGACAAAGGGCAAAGAAAAACTCCGCAAAGAAAGTGGAATGCAGTGAATGTAAATCTAGATATGTATCTCTTTACGATGAGAGCAAAGGCAGCTTCTACCTTGAAGTAAGTAAGGATATTTCGGAGGAAATTGAGTGTGAAGATTGCTCGTCAGTGATTACTACCACACTCAACTCCTTCCCAGGGTCAGTTTCAAATGTGGATTGTGAGCAATGCGAAGCTAAATATAGATTAGTTCGTTATCACAACGGTGAGGTGAGGCTGAAAAGAATAGGCATAGCTCCTTCCAGCGGAATGAATCTAACCGATGAAATTATCGATAAAGTTAGATTACAGCTTCCAAATCAACCATGGCCACGACATATCCACAAGACCGTTGCTCAGGAATTAGGAATATCGAATGGAATGGCTCAAAAGGCCATTCGAAGACTGATTAACAAAGGTGTTTTTAAAGAACAGGTGAACGGGCAGCTATATGAATTGCGGCCGGTTTCTGGCGATGTCTGCTAACAAGGCCATAAAGGTTGTTCCGGGCCAATGGCCCTACACCGGACGCCCTTGTCAGGGCGCCGCTTATGGCTGGCGTTATAAGTCACAGGGAGTCTTCGTTTGAAAACTGAGTGGCAATTTCGCTTTGAAGCGATCGACTTTCACTTTTCAAAAGAGCACAAGTACAAAGGTTCGGCAAATGATCCTGTGGACTTTGGTGACGGTCCAATAGACTGCCTTGAGTTCGAGGTACGAATTGAACCAGAAAACGGGAAAGATTGTTCTCCCGGTGTAGAACAAGTTGGGACCTTGTACATCACCCTTGCTTATGGTCAGGAAGAAGCAAAGCCTATTGCTCTTTGGGTTGCCCAGTACATGGCGCAACAGATTTCCTTTCAGTCAGGCAGGTTTACTGTCCAATACGGAATGACAACGTGCAAACGTATTGCAGAAACGGAAGAGGAAGAACGAGAGTTTGGCGACGAGCTTTACTCTGTAGAGCTTAACCTTCAAGAAGTGGTCCCAGTTCCAGCATTCGATTCAGACAAATTTCAAGAAAACTTAGGTAAGCCGGTTGATATGCGGCTTCTTTCGCAATTCAATGATGCTGCCGAAGATAAAAGCCCAATAAAAAGGTTCCTTGGGTTCTTTCGGATCCTTGAAAGCTTGTTTTCGGGAGCTAAAAAGCTACCGCTAAAATTAGCCTTCAAAGAGTCAGAAAAGCTCAGAAGCAATTTTTACAAGCTAGCCCCAGAAGGCGATTTTGAAGGCTTCGTGAATGAGATCGTTAATATTCGTCATCGCTGCGCACATTTGAAGTTGGACAAATCTTTTGGGTATTCACCTATCGATCCAAAAGTTGACGAGGAGGTCCGTCCTTACCTCTTCGTGTTGGAGGAACTCTGTGCCAGCTGCTTGCGCGACTTATAACCAGGCCATCCACCGGGTGCCAAAACCTTCGCTCTGCTACGGTTTCGCCACCGGTGATGGCGGGCGTTAACTTCTAAAGACAGGGAGGAAATATGATTGTTGGTTCCGAAGAGCTATACGAGGAGACCAAGGAATCTCTAGTGCGAATGCAAGAGTTTGATGTCAGTACTCTGCCCAGGGAAGGAGACTTAGGTAACCGTTTGAATTTTTCCGACGCTGTGCCTGCGGCAGAACAACTAATCGACTTATACAATCGCCTTTCTGTTAGTGCCCTACAAGATTTCCCTGATCAGATTCTCACCAAGATTCGCGATACCGCAAACGGTAATTTCAATTTGTTTTCGCAAATACTCCAGTTTGATTTGGGACAACAGAATCCTGTAGAAGCTAGAGATAAGATAATTGATCAAATATCTTCTGCGTACCCTGCCACATTTAACGCGTTACATCAGTACATCGCGTACTCACTTCATCGATCCGCTGACTTTCAGCGACTGGACTCTGAGGCGCGATCAATGCTTCAGTCGATTTCGGATCAGTCCGAGAAAATTAAAGTCAAACTCGACGGGCATGAGGCTGACGCGCAGCGTGTCTTGGACGAGATCAGACGTGTTGCTGCAGAAGAAGGCGTCACCAAGCAAGCGTCACACTTTAATGCTGAGTTTGAACATCACAGTCAAGAAGCACGCACTTGGCAAACATACTCAGTCAGGCTAGCGATCGGACTTGGGTTGTTTGCGCTCTTGAGTTTGTTCATCCACAAATTTTCATTCTTGGCTCCCGAGAATACGTACGACACTATCCAACTTTCCATCAGTAAGGTTTTAATATTTTCAGTTATTGCATATATGCTTTTTTTGTCTACCAAGAACTTTCTCAACCACAAACACAATGCGATTGTGAATAAACATCGACAAAATGCATTGATGACCCATTCCGCACTAGTTGAAGCCTCGGGAGATGAAGGAGTGCGAGATGCAGTTCTGCTCCAAGCTGCTAGTTGTATATTCTCGCCACAGTCAACGGGATATACCTCAGATTCAGAAAGGGATGCGTCGAATCAGAAATCGTTTGTAGAGATTATGTCTCGACCAGTGGCTCAGGCGGCTAAAGACGTTAACAAGTAGCGGCACTCGGACACGCTACAGCGTGCCGGTGCGCAAGGCGTTAGGCAACATCTATGGTGACGGTATTTGAAGGAAGCATTGATGATGACTGTGTTCGTTATGAGCATCATTCAATGGTACTTTTCTATTTAGATCAGGCCGAGAGATATGCTGATGTTGCTACGAAGAACCACGCTGATGGCAGACTTCAATCAGATTCAATCTGTCTCTTATACACATCTCCGAGCCCACGAGAC
>OJBS01000411.1_pt1 | contig 10132 bp, 11 predicted proteins | sample 1590941 | NCBI WGS metagenome assembly OJBS01 (sample SAMN05416785, study PRJEB24817) | seawater metagenome | isolation source: Sea water | place: Canada:Atlantic | collected 2013-11
CTACACCTCTCTATTCGTCGGCAGCGTCAGATGTGTATAAGAGACAGATTATAATATTTATACTCTTCTATTTCTGTCTTTTCTAATTTGTTGATTTCTGCATAAATCGCCTTTAACTTAGAGTTATCAGTTGCTCTAAAGTATTTTCCTCCTGTTTCTTGAGCAATATATTTCAATAATTCTTCATCAATTTCAACTTTCGCATCTTGAAAAATTAGCTTTCCACTCATGTCTTTGGCAACAGGAAATGGAGCCGTTCCATTTGTACCAATTCCAATTGTATATGTTTTTATTCCAAGTCCTTTGGCGAGTTCTGTAGCCGTTTTTGGGTCAACAAATCCTGTGTTATTTACACCATCGGTTAATAAAATAATTACTTTACTTTTTGCTTTACTTTCTTTTAATCTATTAACGGCAGAACCAAGTCCCATTCCAATGGCTGTTCCGCCATCCATTTGTCCCCATTTAATCTTTCTAATTGTATTCTTCACAATTCTTTTATCACTGGTAATTGGAGTTTGTGTAAAACTTTCTCCAGCATATACTACAATTCCAATTCTGTCATTTGGACGTTTGTTTACAAAGTCTATTGCGACTACTTTTAAAGCTTCTAAACGATTTGGCTTTAAATCTTTTGCCAACATACTTGCTGAAACATCAATAGCCATCACAATATCAATTCCTTTATTGGAATTTATTCTTGAGCTTACAGATACATTTCTTGGTCTTGCCAATGCAACTATTAATGCTGAAATTGCTAATAACCTAAAAATATTTAACATCGGTTTTAGACGAGATAAAATAGTTGGCTTGAAAGATCTTGTACTTGACAAAGTCAATGTTGCACTCTCTTTTTTGCGCATCAAGAAATACCTAACTGCCAATAAAGGAACAATCAGTAGTAGCCACAAAAACTGTGGATGTGTAAACTCAAAATTATTCCACATCATCATTTTCCTCTACTTTTTTAGGTTTTAAATCTTTAATAATCAATTCCGTATCAACTCTATGAGATTGTATTTCTCCCGAAACTGGTTTGTGTTTCGCAAACTTGACTAAATCAGCTTCTTGTAATAGTTTTTGAAGGTTGTCAATTGTTTCTTTTGGTAAATCAAGTGTTTTTATTTTATTAAAGTCCTGTATTGTTTCCATCAACTCATCGGTAGTTGATTCTAATGCTGGAATATTTAATTCACGCTCAATATATGTTCTAATAATATCTGTTAGTTCAATATAATATTGCTTTACTTTATTGTTTTGCCATAATTGCTGTTCGTCTAACTCACCTAATCTTTGCATTGCCGTTATATAAGGTGGAATACGGTTTTCTATTGCAATTTGTTCTTTCTTTTTTCTAAAAACAAAATACAATATGATTGCTAAAATCAATGCTAATATTGCTAGGCCTAACCAAATATAATTTTTGTAATCATCAAAAATTATTGGTTGATCTATAACTGTCTTTATTGGAAATAATCTTTGTTTTAAGGTGTCAACTTTAACAGTTGCAACATCAATCAATAAAGAATCAGTACTGTATTTTTTGTTATTAATGAATACTTGTTGACGTGGAATAACATAACGGCCGCTATCGAAACTAGTCAGTAAATATTTTTTGATGTATTTGGTAGGTGTTGTATCAATCTTTAATTCTTCAACGACCTCAACCTTTTTTAAACTATCTAAAACTAATTTAGGGAATACAACGTTATCCGTTTTATCAACCGATATTTTATATTCTATTTGTTCTCCTATTCTGATACTTGTTGTATCTACAATAGTTTCAATAGGGTTTTGAGCAAATAATAATCCGCCACAAAGAAATATAAGATATGTAATAATTCTACTCACGTTTTATGCTCCTTTTCGTTTAAAATATCCTAATAATTTTTTTACGTAACTCTCGTCAATTCTTGTGTTTATAGCTCCAGAACCACTTTTACTAAATGATTTTTCAAAATAATCTAAAGACTCTAAATAGTTTGCTTTATAAGAATTTCTTACTTTTTTAGACATCGTGTTTACGAGTAAAACCTTCCCGCTTTCCGCATCTTTTACTGGCAACATTCCAAGGTTTGGAATTTCTTCATCATGTTTATCATACACGCGAATCCCTGTGACATCATGTTTGTTTCCAAGTATTTTAAGAGAATGATCATAATCTGTATCCATAAAATCTGATAACACAAAAACAATTGCTTTTTTCTTCATCACATTTGATACATATTTCAGCGCTTCTCCAATATTCGTTTTATTGCTTTTGGGTTTGAACTCTATTAACTCCCTTATTATTCTCAAAACATGACTTTTCCCTTTTTTAGGAGGAATAAACAATTCAATGTTATCAGAAAACAAAACCAAACCAACTTTATCATTATTTTGAGTTGCAGAGAAAGCTAATGTTGCTGCAATTTCTGTAATTGTATCTCTTTTAAATTGTTCGGTTGTTCCAAAAAATTCAGAACCAGAAATATCAACCATTAAAACCATTGTCAACTCTCGCTCTTCTTCAAAAACTTTGATGTGAGTATCATTATAACGAGCGGTAACATTCCAATCAATTGCACGAATATCATCTCCATATTGGTACTGGCGAACTTCAGAAAACGTCATCCCTCTTCCCTTAAACGAACTGTGATATTCGCCAGAAAAGATGTGATTAGACAAACGTTTTGTCTTAATCTCAATTTTACGTACTTTCTTTAGTAATTCTTTAGTATCCATTTGTTATTGTTGAACTGTTTAAATGTTTATCTGTTGAACTGTTTTGTCTTTTTACAAAAACAAATCAACGATTTAACGATTCCACATTTTCTATGGTACTTCTACTTCGTTTACAATCTTATTGATAATATCTATTGAAGTGATATTCTCAGCTTCAGCTTCGTATGTTATTCCAATTCTGTGACGTAAAACATCTTGTACAACTGCTCTAACATCTTCAGGAATCACATATCCTCTTCGCTTTATAAATGCATAGCATTTTGCAGCTATCGCTAAATTGATACTCCCTCTTGGAGACGCTCCAAAACTGATTAAGTTCTTTAAATCTGGTAAGTTATATTTTTCAGGGTAACGAGTGGCAAAGACAATATCAAGTATATATTTCTCGATTTTCTCGTCCATATACACTTCTTTTGCTGCTTCTCTTGCTTTATTAATTTGCGCCAACGAAACAACTGCATTTACTTTATCAAAACCTCCTTTTAAGTTTTGACGCATTATCAACTGTTCATCTTCAATCTTCGGATAGTCAATCACTACTTTCAGCATAAATCTATCCATTTGTGCTTCTGGTAAAGGATATGTTCCTTCTTGTTCTACTGGATTTTGAGTTGCCATTACTAAAAACGGATCATCCAATTTAAAAGTGGTGTCACCAATAGTAATTTGACGCTCTTGCATTGCTTCTAATAATGCAGATTGTACTTTTGCTGGTGCTCTATTTATTTCATCTGCCAACACAAAATTGGCGAAAATCGGTCCTTTTTTGATAGAAAACTCATTATCCTTCATGTTATAAATCATCGTTCCAACAACATCTGCAGGTAATAAATCTGGCGTGAACTGTACTCTACTAAAATCCCCTTTTACAGCCTTAGACAATGTGTTAATTGCTAAAGTTTTAGCCAATCCAGGAACTCCTTCTAATAATATATGTCCGTTTCCTAATAATCCAATTAATAATCGTTCGATCATGTGTTTCTGACCAATAATTACTTTATTCATTTCCATAACTAACAAATCAACAAAAGCGCTTTCCTTTTCTATCTTTTCATTGATTGCTCTAATGTCTACTGTTGTATTATTTTCTTCTATCATCATTAAAATTTAAACGCGTGAATATACTATGCTTTCTTTGGGATTGCAAGAAGCACAATTAATTTTTTTATTGCTGTTAAAAATTGGTTAAAAAAATGTTTAAAATCACTTAAGGTAGTTATCCTTCAAAAGTTTTGAGGGTTAATTCTTTCGAGTCAAACACTGCGTAGGTAAAATGAGTAATCCAATCTCCTGTATTGATGTATTTTGAATTTTCTCCAACAGTTATTTCCATTGGTAAATGTCGATGACCAAATAAAAAATAATCGTAGTGTTTATCTTCTAATTTTCGTTTTGCATATTGCACCAACCACTCTTTCTCTTCTCCTAAAAAAAGAACGTCTTCTTCACCAGAAATGAGTTTGTTTTTTACGGATAAGTATTGTGCTAGTTTCACACCAATATCTGGATGAAGCCATCTATAAAGCCATTTTGATATGGGATTTTCAAAAACCTTCTTCATTCTTTTATATCCTTTGTCTCCAGGTCCTAATCCATCTCCATGCCCAATCAAAAAGGTTTTGTTGTGGAATGTAAATTCTTTTGATTGATGATATACTGGAATATTCAATTCTGACTGAAAGTAGTCTCTCATCCATAAATCATGATTACCAACAAAAAAATGAATTGGAATTCCGCTGTCTCTTATTTCAGCTAATTTACCTAAAACTCTAACAAACCCTTTAGGAACAACGGTTTTGTATTCGAACCAAAAATCAAATAAATCACCCAATAAAAAAATTGCCTCCGCATCTTCTTTAACAATGTCTAACCAACGGATAAACTTTTGTTCCCTTTCTAAACTGTCTTTTGCAGTTGGAGCTCCTAGATGCTGGTCTGAAGCGAAATATATTTTAGTTTGAATACTCATCATTAATACTGTCCAAAAAGAATACTTTTTCAATCATTTTATCATTGGATTGAATCGTTTTGTAAAAACCATTATCATCAAATAGGTTTTGAGCGATACTGGCTTTTAAATATCTTTTTACAATCTGTTTTTTAGTGTTCGGTATTGGTAACGTAATCTCCATTCTACTAAAATACTCATTTAAAATTTCTTCATCTTGATCAAATGAAGAAATAAAATCTTGCAAAGCAATATTTTTTAATGCTTTTCTATTCGTATCTACATATTCAAAAGAAAATCTATTTAATAAATTTGAATTTACATATTTATTTTCAATAAATTGAGTTGTGTCTATTGCAACAAAAACGTCAGGCACAATTCCTCCACCTCCATAAACAATTCTTCCTTTAGGTGTTGTATACTTCAAAGAGTCATTTACTTTGATACTGTCTTTTGAAACCAACTCTCCATTTTCAAATCGCTTATTAAAACTTTCTCTATATTCTTTATTGTGATTTAAGTCATATGGTTTTTGAATAGATCTACCTGTAGGAGTATAATACCTTGCTGTGGTTAACCTAATAGCCGAACCGTCACCAAGACCCATGGTTTGCTGAACTAACCCTTTTCCAAAAGATCTACGTCCAATTATAGTTCCTTTGTCGTTGTCTTGAAGAGCACCTGCAACTATTTCTGATGCTGAGGCAGAATTTTCATTAATCAAAATATAAACCTGCCCCTTTTCAAAGTCTCCTTTGTCTGTAGCAAAATCTTTATCTATTTCACCTTTTTTATTTTTTGTGAACACAATTAATTTATCGTCTTCTAAAAATTCATCTGCAATTTTATTAGCAATGTCCATAAAGCCGCCAGGATTGTCTCGTAAATCCAACACCAACTTTTCCATCCCTTTATTAATTAAATCATCAAGAGCGTTTTTAAATTCATTGTATGTTGTTCTTGCAAACCTATCTACTTTGATAAACCCAATTTCATCGCTCAACATGTAACTTGCCGAAACACTACTTATAGGAACTTCTCCTCTGATGATTTCAAAATCTAAAATTTCATCTTCAATATGTCTATAAACAGTTAAATTAACTTTAGTCTCTGTATCGCCTTTCAAAATTTTCATAACAGCATCACTTGTGATTTTAACACCAGACAATGAGTCGCTATCTGCCTTTAAAATTCTATCTCCAGCCTGTAATCCGACCTTTTTACTTGGCCCTCCATCCAATATTTTAGTAATTACAACAGAATCATTATGAATAATAAATTGAATTCCAATTCCATGAAAATTTCCTTGCATTTGTTCATTATCTCTTTCAAAATCTTGTTTGCTAAAATAATGTGAGTGAGGATCTAACTTATTTATGATTTGATCAATAGCGCCATCTAATAGATCCTCTGTATTTACATCGTCTACATAATCATGCTGTATATAATCAATTAGTCTCTTTATTTTAGCCTCTTCACTGTTAGACTTAAAAATCGAGCTTGTGCTATTTTTAAAATTAAAAAAACTACCAATCAAAATTCCAATTGCAATTGCAACTCCTAAATAAATTGGTAAATATGACTTCGTTTTCATTTCTCTATATTAAAATATGTCAATTCAACACCTGCTTTTTCCAAAAATTTTAGTCCTGTAGCGTCCTTATATGCTCTTGAATAGACCACTCTTTTTATTCCAGATTGATGAATTAACTTGCTGCATTCTGTGCATGGAGAAAGTGTAATGTATAATGTCGCTCCTTTACACGATTGTGTAGAGCTCGCTACTTTTAAAATTGCATTTGCTTCGGCATGTAAAACATACCAATTAGTGTCTCCTTCTTTATCTTCACAGCAATTATCAAAACCTGTTGGCGCTCCGTTAAATCCATCGGAAATAATCATCCTGTCTTTTACTATTAAAGCTCCAACTTTTTTTCTTTCGCAATATGATAACTTAGCCCACTCTTGAGCCATTTTTATATATGCTTTGTCGTATTTCTCTTGTTTCTTCATTAATTTTTAATCGTACGAATATAAATAGAATCTAGTGTTTAATCGTTAAATTTTTACCAAAATTTATTTTTTTCCCTATAAAAAATGAGTCTTTCGGTAATCATATCTTAGCTTAATAAATTAAAAAGCCTTAACTAAAAAAATTAAGGCTTTGTACACAACGTACTCCAATTATCGAACTTTTTCTTGAAAGATTTAGAGAAGCTTAGAGATTTAACTCAGCGTTTAAATACGGTTTAAATAGCGCGTTAAAAAAAGCACTATTGTAGCTTTGTATAACTATTTACATTATATTTTAATAAATTGAATTACATTTGAATAACCAATTTAATTTTCCATGAAACACTTTTTATTTATTTTTTTGACTGGTAGTTTAATTACTTTCGGTCAAACGCTATCGGTAGGGTCTAACAGCTCCATAAATATTAATTCCAGTAGCTCTCTTTCAGTTGATGGCTTAGAACTTGCGCCTAACGAAGCCTATACTATTTCAGGCCCCAATACTATAGACCGTTCTAATGTACCTGTTGTTGTGGGTGATAATACAAGCATCAATAGAGTCTACGAATTATCTGCTGAATTGTCTAACTATTCTGGAATACTCAACTTCAAATACTTGGAAAGCGAACTCAATAGCATATTGGAAGCCAATTTGGTATTAGAGGTCCTAAATACAAACGGAGTTTGGACGTCTGTTCCATCGAGTGTTGATGAAGCCAATAATACCCTAAGTTATGATTTCACGGAACTTGTTGGGTTTACCTCAATCACAGCCAGTGATGTGTCGGCAACGCTAACCGTTAAGCCCGTTTTATTAGACGGCTATGTACGTGTGTATCCAAACCCTACAACAGACTTTTTACATATTGTATCCAACACAGCCCAAAAAGCCACGTTGTTTAACACAGCAGGCCAAAAAATATTAGAAACTAATAACGCTACAGCGTTAGATGTCATAGACCTACCTTCAGGGGTTTACTTATTAAACTTAACAAACAGTCAAAACCAAATTTCAACTTTTAAAATAATAAAGAAGTAAGATGAAAAAAATTACATTAATAGCACTTATGTTGTTCACAGCATTGGGTTACGCACAAGTAGGTATCAACACAAATAACCCTGATGCCTCTGCGGCTTTAGACATTACTTCTACCACAGCAGGGTTATTAATACCAAGAATGACTAATGCACAGCGCCAAGCTATTTCTAATCCAGCGGCAGGATTACAGGTCTTTGTTACAGATTTTGATGGAGGTAGTTTTATGTTTTATGACGGAACAAAATGGGGTACACTATCTTTTACAAAAACTATTCCAGACGCTCCCATAATAGGAACTGCCGTTGCCGGTAACGCACAAGCTACAGTTCCATTTACAGTCCCATCAAGTGATGGAAGTTCAGTGATTACTTCCTACACAGCTACCTCAAGCCCAGGAGGTATAACAGTAACATTAAGTCAGTCAGGAAGTGGAAGTATTACAGTATCAGGTTTAACCAATACTATAGCTTACACCTTTACGGTTACGGCTACCAATGCCATTGGAACAAGTTTGGCCAGTGCAGCATCAAATTCAGTAATACCTGCCGTACAACAGGTAGGTGGTTTTTACGGGGGCGGTGTTGTTTTTTATATCCTAGAAGAAGGAGATACTGGTTATGTTTTGGGAGAAACCCACGGTTTGATTGCGGCAGTAGCAGACCAGAGTTCTGGTATACGATGGTATAATGGTAGTTATGTTACTACAGGAGCAACAGCGACAGCTGTAGGCACAGGAAGCGCAAATACAGATGCTATTATAGCTGCACAAGGTGCAACTACAACATCTTATGCAGCAGGACTGGCAAAGGCATATGCAGCAGGAGGATATACAGATTGGTTTTTACCTTCAAAAGATGAATTAAACAAAATGTATTTAAAAAAGGAAATTTTAGAGGCTGTCTCTGGGTTTACTGCATTTAGTGATTACTACTGGAGTTCTACGGAGGACGGTAACGATAACGCGTGGGAGCAGGATTTCTACGATGGTGGTCAGAGCTACAACTATAAGTTCTACCCAAACTATGTGCGTGCTGTTCGGGCTTTTTAGTTATTTAGTTATTTAGTTATTTATGATAGTACCGCGTTAGCGGTCGGTTTGAAAAAATGGCATTACAAGCCCTTGCTTTTTAGCAGGGGGTTTTATGTTTGGCATATCCTCCTCCTTCAATTTAGCTATTTCTAAACCTCTTAAATAGGTTAGAGGTATATTTATTCACAAAATTACTTTTAAAATAAAACGTATGTTTGTATTATAATTTAATCAAAATACTAATATGAAAGAATGGTTTAAAAAATATCTTGGTTTGCTTGGTTTTGGAGCATTTATGGGTTGTGCTTTATTTTCTGCGTTAGATGAGTTTATATTTAAAACATATCTCTATGATAATTCATTAATAGGAATGATTGGGTTTTTAATTATGATTACAGCTCAATTAATTCAAGATATCCTTAATGAAAAGTATTTTACAAAATATTCTGAAAAAGTTAAAAATGGTATTATTGTATTTATTGTTATTATTACAATTGGAGTATTTTATTTATTAATTAAACCATAGGCATATCTTCTTCAGTCAATTCAGCTATCTCAAGCCCTCTTAAATAGGTTAAACTAACATTTATGGATGAATGTCCCATCGCTTTCTGTAGTTTGGTTATAGAACCTGTTCTCTTAAATATTTCTATAGCCCCAGAGTGTCTAAATGATATATTGATAAATAGAAAAAGGAACTACATCACTGTAATTCCTTTTTTTAATTGAAAGTTATAGCCTTCGATATTTAATAATTTGTGCTAATTATTAGGTATTCCGTTCCCTCCTCCAAAAGGAGCCCAGCTTGAATGCATTATTTTCCACCCATTTTCTGTTGAAATCCAAACCGAAGAGGCTCTTGTACTATAATCGACTTTATCTCCTTCTCCTACTGTGTAATCTCCTTTGGCATAAAAGGTTAGTACAGCAGTTCTTGAATCAGGTGAAAGAGTTACATTGATGTCATATAAATCAAACTCTCCCCATTTAGCTGCTTGTTCAGCGTCAAAATTTTCAGTACTCATTGTATAAAACTTGCTTAAGTTTGAGTCTCCTGTTGAAAAAGCTACGTTCTTATCAACATACTTATTGAATTCTTCTGAGTTTTGTGTGAGAATAGCTTCTTGAAGATTTACAGCATTTTCTTTTAAAGCACTGACAATATCTTCGTCAGAGACTGTTGGTTCAACTGTTTGTTGACAAGCTGTAAATAATATTACAGCCATTAATAGAAATAAATTTTTCATATTTTAATAAATTAGTTAGTTGTAAATTTATATATATTAATTTTAAATAACAAGTAATTTTAAATAACAAGTAATTTTAAATAAATTAACCCTAGGCATATCCTCTTCTGTTAATTCAGTTATTTCTAAAC
>OJBS01000414.1_pt1 | contig 10109 bp, 8 predicted proteins | sample 1590941 | NCBI WGS metagenome assembly OJBS01 (sample SAMN05416785, study PRJEB24817) | seawater metagenome | isolation source: Sea water | place: Canada:Atlantic | collected 2013-11
ATAAGAGACAGATACATTCCTTTTTTAATTAAAGAATCTTTATTTTTAAGTTGAATCCTATCTTTTTCTGGATTTGCTTTTTGATGAGGTTCAATAAAATCATCTAAACCGTCAATAGAAAGCGGTTTCGAATAGTTTAAGGCAATAATTATAATTTTAGACCTGTAAGTGTCTTTGTTTGTAATTAATTCATAACCGTCATTAAAATCAGTAATAGAAATTACTTTTTCATTTTCTATTTGAGAAATAGCAGGATACAAAGTTGATAGTTGATGTTTGCCTTCAACTAAAATGTCTTTTCCCAATGTTTTTGAAGACAATCCTAAAACATTATTAAACAAAGCATTTTGTAGATGAGATGTTTTTTGGTGCATAACAATACCTATCTTTTTATCAATAGCAAAAGGGTTATTTTTTGCAGATCCTAAAACCAAAGCACACTGTAAACCAGAAACTCCACCGCCAATGATTAATGCATCAAAATTCATTTATATAAATAACATTTTTATATTGGCAGCAAATAATTTTACTGATATCGCTAGTAGAATTACACCAAATACTTTTCTTATAATGCTTATTCCGTTTGGTCCAATAATTTTTTCAATTTTAGAAGAAGTTTTTAATACAATATAAATCAACAATACATTTAATATAACTGCCGCAATAATATTTTCTATACTAAATTCTGCTCGCAAAGAAAGTAACGTTGTCAAACTTCCAGGACCAGCAATTAATGGAAATGCCAAAGGAAAAACCGAAGCAGTAATTGGATCACTACCATCGTCTTTATATAGTGTAATTCCGAGAATCATTTCTAAAGCAATAAAAAACAATATAAATGAACCTGCAACAGCAAATGAATTTACGTCAACTCCTATTAACGAAAGTAAACTTTGACCCAAAAACAAGAAAATAATCATAATAAAACCAGCAATTAACGCTGCTTTTCCTGACTGAATATGACCTGCTTTTTTGCGTAAATCAATAATAATCGGAATATTTCCGATGATGTCTATTACTGCAAACAATACCATAAAAGCAGTAAAAATTTCTTTAAAGTTAAAATTCATTTTAAAAAATATTTATAAGTGCAAAATTAGTAAACAAACATTAGATAGTATTATTAAAAGGAAAATAAAACATTATTTTTGTGCTATGATTCAAATAGGAAAAGCACTGATCTCAGAAGATATTATTGAAAAGGAATTTGTATGTAATTTATCTGCATGCAAAGGAGCTTGTTGTGTTGATGGTGATGCAGGCGCACCTCTTAGTAAAGACGAGTTGCCCATATTGGAAGCTATTTATGATAAGGTGAAACCTTTTTTGACAGCACAAGGAATCAAAGCAATCGAAGAACAAGGATTATATACGGCCAATGAATATGGCGAACATGAAACGACTCTTGTAGGAGGAAAAGATTGTGCATATGTGATTTTTGATGAAAAGAAAACAGCACTTTGCGGAATAGAAGAAGCTTATAATCAAGGTGAAGTAGATTGGAAGAAACCAATTTCATGTCATTTATATCCAATTAGAGTTCAAGATTACAGTGAATTTTTTGCAGTAAATTACCATAAATGGGAAATTTGTGATGATGCTTGTAGTTTAGGAAAAGAATTTCAAGTTCCAGTTTACAAATTTGTAAAACAGGCGTTAATTCGAAAATTTGGAGAAGATTGGTATGCTGAATTAGAAAAAGTTGCAGAAGAATATCAAAAGGATAAAAAAGAGAATTAATTTTTTCATTTTTTTTAGCTACTTTTTTTCAAAATTGACGTTTTAAAGAAGAACGTAATAAAACCAACCTATAACCGTTTTGTAAAATTACAATCTACTGTAATTCAGTAATTTAAAAAAAAATATTTTTTCCTTTTTTTTCACTTCCACAATTTTTTGTTAAAAACTCCCCTATGATTGTGAATAAGTATAACTTTTATTTTCAACCAAAAAGCTCAATATTTGTTTCTCTAGATTCACAACAACAACCTAAAAAAAAGACCAAAGAATAAATGCTTCCAATTGAACCAATTTTACAGGAGAATAAAAATAGATTTGTAATTTTTCCAATTCAACACCACGACCTTTGGGAATGGTATAAAAAACAAGAAGCAAGTATTTGGACTGCCGAAGAAATTGATTTACATCAAGACGTTCAGGATTGGGAAAATAAACTAACGGACGATGAACGTTATTTTATTAAACACATCTTAGCTTTTTTTGCTGCTTCTGATGGAATAGTAAATGAGAACCTTGCTGAAAACTTTGTAACGGAAGTGCAATATACTGAGGCGAAGTTTTTCTACGGGTTTCAAATAATGATGGAAAACATTCACTCTGAAGTGTATTCGTTATTAATTGATACATATGTGAAAAACGATGCTGAAAAAGATGAATTGTTTAGAGCTATTGAAGTTTTTCCTGCAATTAAAGAAAAGGCAGATTGGGCTCTACAATGGATAGATAGTGATAGTTTTGCGGAACGTTTAATTGCTTTTGCTGCAGTAGAAGGAATTTTCTTCTCAGGAAGTTTTTGTTCAATCTTTTGGATGAAAAAAAGAGGATTACTTCCAGGATTGGCGTTTTCAAACGAATTAATATCAAGAGATGAAGGAATGCATTGCGACTTTGCTGTACATCTTCACAATAACCATATTGTAAATAAAGTGCCAAAAGAAAGAATTACAAAAATCTTGACTGACGCACTAGATATAGAAAGAGGGTTTATTACAGAATCATTACCAGTAAGTTTAATTGGGATGAATTCCAAATTAATGATTCAGTATTTGGAATTTGTAACCGATAGATTATTACAAGAATTTCAATGTGATAAGGTATATAACTCTTCTAATCCATTTGATTTTATGGAAATGATTTCTTTAGAAGGGAAAACTAATTTCTTCGAAAAAAGAGTTTCAGAGTATCAAAAAGCTGGAGTTAAATCTGGCGGAACTGGGAGTATTTCTTTTGACGCCGAATTTTAATCGACTAATAATACCCAAAAGAATCGATCTTTTATTTTAAAAAGAGGATTTCCCCTTATTAGCTTTCCTAATTTTAGGAAGCTCAAAATTTACCAATCGTTTGGTTTTAACCAATCGCGACAATATAACTAACTAACCAACTAACTAAAGTCAATTTTAAAATTCACTAATTTAAAAAGGGCTGACAAGATTAAAACCGATAAAAGTATGTTTGTAGCAAAAAGAGACGGCAGAAAAGAGCCTGTAATGTTTGATAAAATTACGGCAAGAATCCGTAAAATGTGTTATGGTTTAAATAAATTAGTAGATCCCACAAAAGTTGCAATGCGTGTGATTGAGGGTTTATATGATGGTGTAACAACATCAGAATTAGATAATCTTGCCGCTGAAACAGCAGCAACAATGACTGTTCAACATCCAGATTATGCTAAACTTGCTGCGAGAGTTGCAGTTTCTAACTTGCATAAAAACACTAAAAAAACATTTTCAGAGGTTGTTACTGATTTGTATACATATGTAAATCCAAGAACGGATAAAAAAGCACCGTTGATTGCAGATGATGTTTATAAAGTAATCATGGACAATGCTGCAAAATTAGATTCTACAATTATCTATAATAGAGATTTTAATTACGATTATTTTGGATTTAAAACATTAGAACGTTCTTATTTATTAAAATTAAATGGAGAAATTGCTGAGCGTCCTCAACACATGTTGATGCGTGTTTCAATAGGAATTCACTTGAATGACCTTGATGAAGCAATTGCAACCTATGAATTGATGAGTAAAAAGTTCTTTACACATGCTACTCCAACTTTATTTAATGCAGGAACTCCAAAACCTCAAATGTCTTCTTGTTTCTTATTGCAGATGCAAGACGATAGTATTGATGGAATTTATGACACATTAAAACAAACTGCTAAGATTTCTCAATCTGCAGGTGGAATAGGATTGTCTATCCACAACGTGAGAGCCACAGGATCTTATATAAGAGGTACAAATGGAACTTCTAATGGAATTGTGCCAATGTTGAAAGTTTACAACGATACGGCAAGATATGTAGATCAAGGAGGTGGAAAACGTAAAGGTTCTTTCGCAATGTATTTAGAGCCTTGGCATGCTGATGTGTTTAATTTCTTAGATTTAAGAAAAAACACAGGAGCTGAAGAAAATCGTGCTCGTGATTTATTCTATGCAATGTGGATTCCAGATTTATTTATGAAACGTGTACAAGAAGATGGAACTTGGACTTTGATGTGTCCAAACGAATGCCCTCATTTATTTGACACGTATGGTGATGAATTTGAAAAGTTATATGAAGGGTATGAAAAAGTAGGGAAAGGGCGCAAAACTATTAAAGCGCGTGAACTATGGGAAAAAATATTAGAAGCACAAATTGAAACAGGAAACCCTTATATGTTATATAAGGATGCTGCAAACCGCAAATCAAATCAAAAGAATTTAGGAACTATTCGTTCTTCAAATTTATGTACCGAGATTATGGAGTATACAGCAAAAGATGAGGTTGCTGTGTGTAACTTAGCATCTATTGCCGTTTCTATGTTTGTTACTGAAGATAAAGATGGAAAAAAATTCTTTAACCATAAAAAACTATTTGATGTAACTAAAAAAGTGACTCGTAACTTAGATATAGTTATTGATAGAAATTATTATCCTGTAAAAGAAGCTGAAAATTCTAATTTCCGTCATAGACCTGTAGGTTTAGGAATTCAAGGTTTGGCTGATGCATTTATCATGTTACGTTTACCTTTTACTTCTGATGAAGCGAAAAAATTGAATCAAGAAATTTTTGAAACACTCTATTTTGCTGCAGTAACTTCTTCTATGGAAATGGCAAAAGCTAAAGGGCCATATTCAACGTTCAAAGGTTCGCCAATGAGCGAAGGAGAATTCCAATTTAATATGTGGAATGTTTCTGAAGATGATTTAAGTGGTCGTTGGGATTGGAAAAAATTACGTAAGCAAGTAATGAAAAACGGAGTTCGTAATTCATTATTAGTCGCACCAATGCCTACAGCATCTACTTCACAAATATTAGGAAACAATGAAGCATTTGAACCATATACTTCTAATATCTATACTCGTAGAGTATTATCTGGCGAGTTTATTGTTGTAAACAAGCATTTATTAGAAGATCTAGTAGAACTAGGACTTTGGAATAATACAATGAAAGAAGATATAATGAGAGCCAATGGTTCTATTCAACATATCGAATCTATTCCGCAGGATTTAAAAGAGTTATATAAAACTGTTTGGGAGTTGAGTATGAAAGATATTATTGATATGGCACGTCAAAGAGGGTACTTTATTGACCAATCTCAATCTATGAACTTATTTATGCAAGATCCTGATTATGCAAAACTAACGTCTATGCATTTCTATGCTTGGAAAAGTGGTTTGAAAACAGGAATGTATTATCTAAGAACAAAATCGGCAGTGAATGCAACTCAATTTACAGTTTCTAACAAGAAAAAAGTTGAAGAGGCGCCATTGACTCCAGAAGAATTAAAAGCAATGTTAATCGCATCTCAGAACAATCCAGAGGATTGCGATATGTGTGGATCATAAGGGCTTATTTAATTCCAAAAGTGTTTAAAACCTCAACAAATTTTTATTTGTTGAGGTTTTTTTTATTGAGTTAAAAACAGAAGGATAGACAAGCTTAGGAATGGAATCAAAAATAAATTCAAGTAATCTGATGATCAGAGAAAGTTGATTTACAGCAATACATTGTAAACTGTCAGGAAGTAAAAAAGGGAATTCTAAAACATAAAAAAGGTGCGAAATTTCGCACCTTTTTTTATTGAATAACCTATAGTTTACTTTTTAGAAGCATATAATTCTAACAAACTCATTGTTGCTTTAATTAAATCTTCGGTCTCTAATAAAACACTAAAGTAAAGTGTTGTGTTCTTTGGACTAGATTCTGTTGTTCTGGTACGCTCAACTTGTTTTTGAGCATAGATAGAAACATCTTTTAATAAATCTTTCTTATCTTCAATTAGTGCAGGTATTTGATCAAATGCACGTAAATCAAACGCAGCTTGGATTTTAGTAAATAACCCACTTAATTTCTTATCAATCTCTTTCAATTCTTTTGATTGATTTTTCTTTAATGCATTGTGATTGTTATTGATATGCTTGTGACTTACTTTTGAAATAAACCCAACTGATTGAGCAATGTCTTGTAAATCTCCAATCACATCAATATAAAAAGTACTAGCACTTACTGAGGTGTCATCAAGGTTTTTAATAAAATAGAAAATGTTGTTTTGTAAATCTTCAATTTCAGATTCTAATTTTACAACCGCTTTTTTATTTTTCTTTAAAATTGATAAATCTTGATTTATCAATCCATTAATTGCGTTCTCGTTAATCTTACCAACTCTTTTTAGCACTTTAGAAATATTATCTGCACTTTCTTCAATTACTCCTTGTACAGATTTACTCTCACTTCTATTTAGACTGTCTTCAGCCTTCGTCTCTTTCGATTTTTTTACATGATTGATAGAGTTTCTTGCCAATAATAAAATTGCTAAGAATAACAATACTGCAATCATAGCTGCACCTCCTAAATGAATTAAGTAGGCAGCCGCTCCTGCTGCAATGAATGCCGTAATTGCAGTTCCAAACCATCCACCGATAACATTTAAAACTCCTGCAACTCTGTAAACTGCACTTTCACTTCCCCAAGCTCTATCCGCAAGTGAAGTTCCCATAGCAACCATAAACGTTACATAGGTTGTAGATAAAGGCAATTTATAAGAAGTAGCAATTGAAATTAAAACTCCTGCAACCATTAAGTTTACTGCAGCACGTACCATATCAAATGCAGGCAACTCATGTGTTTTCCCTTGAGCCAATTGTATCACTGGTTTTTCAAACTGCTTATCTATCATCTTTTGAAAAGATTTTGGAGTGGCGTAAGAAATATATTTTGACAACAACATAGAGCTTCTTACTAACGCTCTAGAAAGAGAATTTGGTTGGAAACGCTCTGGCGTGTCTCCTTGACTTGAAAGGTCAATAGATGTTTTTAATACTGCTTTTGCTTTTGAAGAAAACCATAATGTCAATACCATAATCATTCCAGCAATGAATAGCAATAATGTAGGCGTTGGAACTTTTTTACCTAACACGTCCATAGCAAATTCATTGGCTGCCAATCCATTTATATTAACTAATGGATCTATAAATGCTTGATAAGATTGCCAAGCAGCAATAGGGACTCCAATAAAGTTTACTAAATCGTTTCCTGCAAATGCCAATGCTAAAGCAAATGTTCCTACAAGAATAATTAGTTTGTAAATATTAGTTTTAAAGAAATTAATGAATATATAAGACAATACAGACCACATTACAAAACTTACAGAAATAATTGAAAATACATTATCTTCTAGAAAGTCTTTAATTGTTGATCCGCCAATAATATCAAAACTTTGCTTAGCAACATCAGCTCCTTTAATTCCTTTCATTAATATAAAATATACCATTGCTGTTAATGCAACACCTCCAAATAATGCGCCAACCCATTTTGCCTTTTTCTCAAAATCAAAGGATAAGAGTAATCGAGAAATATATTGTACAAATGCTCCGACAGAAAAAGCAATCACCACTGACCCTAAGATTCCTAAGATAATTTCAGTTGCTTTAGTCGTATTTATATAATTAGTTACTTCAGAAAAACTACCACCATCAGCACCAATTTTAATCAACGCAACAGCAACTGCAGCCCCTAACAATTCAAACACAATAGAAACTGTAGTTGATGTAGGCATACCAAGAGTATTGAAAAAATCTAGTAATAGGATATCGGTAATCATTACCGCCATAAAAATGATCATAATATCACTGAACATAAACATGCTCGGATTGAAAATTCCTTTTCTGGCAACTTCCATCATACCACTTGAGAAAATAGCGCCACAGGCAATTCCTATACTCGCTACAATCATAATAGTTTTAAACGAAATCGCTTTAGAACCAATTGCTGAATTTAAAAAGTTTACAGCATCATTACTAACACCAACTACCAAATCGGCAACGGCTAATATTGCAAGAGCAACAATCATTAATAAGTAAATATTATCCATATTCTATATATTTATATACGTGTAAAATTATACTGTATTTTTTATTTAAATGTTACGTAAACGTTATGATTTGTTAAAAATGAATATCAAATTGTAATCGATACATCATTCCATTATTGCGTTCGTCTTTAGACAAATAACTTACGTCAGTTTGAATTTTTAATTTATGGTCAACGATGTATTTAGAAACGCCAATTGTGTATTGGCTTTCAGGGGTTTTACCAGTAATATTGGTGTCCAATTTAATATTGGTATATCTTCCAGAAACCTCCCAATTATTATGTAGTAAATATCCCGTTTGTAAATTCAAACCCTTTCCAACTTGTACTGTATCGCCTGTTAATGTTCCGTCTGAATTTTTTGCTAGAGGGTCCTTTGCGCCTCTGTCGGCATATTCAGCCATAAATGAAAACCCTTGATATTTAAACATTGCATCAATAAACAAGGTGTTAATATTCGTTTCAAATAAACCTGTGTCGGTAACCATATATGACCCTTGATTACTTCTGTTTTTCACAGCATTGCTATTGTGATCGTATGTAACCCCTAAAGCAAACTTCGGAGTTTCTTCACGCTTTAAATCACTTCCAGAATAAGCTCCTTTACTTGTAAAGTTTCCAAAAGGAAAAACCTCAACTCTTCCTGTATATTGATGTCCTCCTAAATTTCCTGTCGTAACATTTCTACCTTCACCTTGTGCAATTGAAAAGGCTTCTTTTACAACAAACTTTTTAGATAAGTTAAAATGATGTCTTAATTGAATTCCTAAATCACGGTCTATATTAAATCTGCTATTTAAAAGTGAGCGATCAACTTGTTGTAAGTTTCCAGAAGAAATAACGCGTTCTCTATTTCCAGGTAATTTTGTTTGACCGAACCATAATTCAAAATTTTTGTGAAAATTCCATTTTATAACTGCGTCTAAAATGTATCTTGGCGCATTACTTGTATATTCTGACGCTCCAGAAATATCTCTATTTGATAAACCTAGTTCCAGTTTATATTTAAGTTTAGGTGTAAAAGCAAATCCATTAAATTTTAATCGTGCACGACGCACTAAAAAATTTGATTCAGGGCTTGTTAGATTACCGTTGTCAATATCCCAAGAATTAATACTTAAAAACTGCATTCTTGCACCTACTTTCATTGTATAAGTGCTGTCTTTTCCAACCAAGTTGAATAATCCTTTTCCGAATTTTGGCGCATTTGTTTTTTGAGCAACTAGAGAAGTTGTTAATGCCAATATTAAAAGGCATAATAATAATTTTTTCATTAAGTATTAGTTTTTGTCGCCGCAAAGAACTTAAATTAATGTAAACTTAATGTTAAGACATTATTATTATATTACCAAAGAATAAGTTCCTGGAAGTGTGTTTATAGTGTAAAACCCGTCGAAGTCAGTTGTTGAGCCTATTTCTGTACCTTTGATATAGACGTTTGCAAAAGGCATTGGTTCGTCATTCATTTCTAAATCTAATACCTTTCCTGTTACAGTACCTTTATTTTGCGCAAATGCAAAAACTGTGGTTAATAATAGTAAAAATAGTGTAAAAGTTATCTTTTTATAATTGGTCATTCTTGTTCTTAATTTACAGTACAAATAACCAATACAATTGTAAACATAATGTTAAGCAGAAATTAAATAAACGTCATTATAACGTTGTTTTTATGTTAAGAGAATTGAAGTGAGATTTACATGAATTAAAGTTTAAAAATTATATATTTGTGGCAATCGAAATCTCATCAAATTGTTTAAAAAGTTAGTTTCTAAAATGTTATTATTATTGTTTTTGGCGTTAATTATTTCGCCAACAGCAATTATTGTAATTGATAGTTCTGCTGATGTTTCAATGTTTTATAATTTTACTGAAGAAAAAGAAGAAAAGGTAAATGAAAAAAATATTGAAATTGAATCTTTATTAGATGAGGTAAATGGAAAAGAAATTGTTTTTACTGTTAAGACCTGTCTCTTATACACATCTCCGAGCCCACGAGACTAGGCATGATCTCG
>OJBS01000416.1_pt1 | contig 10053 bp, 9 predicted proteins | sample 1590941 | NCBI WGS metagenome assembly OJBS01 (sample SAMN05416785, study PRJEB24817) | seawater metagenome | isolation source: Sea water | place: Canada:Atlantic | collected 2013-11
GCAGCGTCAGATGTGTATAAGAGACAGATATTATTAGTAAATGCTTCAAATGTTTGTATTGATTTCATATTGTATGTTTCTTTTTTAGATTCCTCTATTGTTCCGCCATCAAAAGTAAATATAGCGTTAGTATGTTCTGATGCGCTTCCTATATATGCTTCACCATAGCCACCTTTTAATTTAGCTGGAAAGTATACACCTGCCATATCCTGGGTAGATGTTGCCATTTCTCTAGCAGCTTCTTCTGTCATGTCTTCAATAGACCATGTTCCATCATATTCAGTATAGTATGCAAAACCATCCTTGATATTTTCTTCTCCAGATTTGTAGAATAGCTCTTCATCTTCAAGTTCTATTTCAGCGCCATATTCAAAGCCTTCGACAACTTCCATGCCCTTTTCAATTGCTTTTTTCTTATTATTAAAAAACCAAGCCCTTTCATAATCAGCAGTGCTTTCTAATAAGTAAAATATCTTTGCCATTGTTTTAATTTATTTATATTGTTTTATATATTCTTAATAAAATTGTCGAATGTTTGGAATTCTGTAGATTCTGCTACAACTCCCATAGAGTCTTCTAATTTAGACTTTAACTCTGCATACATATTATGTAATGGTGCTGGTGTTAACTTCTTAAACAGCTTCTCATCATCGTCTAGCATTGCGTTTCTTACCTGTGTTGCTGAAATATTCTTTCCAGTTCTAGGTATTTCAAATAAACCAAAGTCATCTCTAACTCCTAAGTCTTCTCTATAAGTATCTTTGTTTACTTGGTAACCATAGGTTTTCATTCTATCACTTCCTGTTCCCCATAATACTGGTTCGTATTTCGGTCTCATTGCATTGAACATAGTATCAATACCACCGGTTGGGATTACGAAAACTTCTTCGATTGGATATTTAGATTTTAAAGATTTAATCATTGCTACTTGAGTGTCCTCATCATAAGGTCTCTTAAATGCATCTTCTTTCTTTTTAGTCTTAGATTTAACTAAAAATATAACTACTGGATATCCGTTTTGTTTATGTATGGCTTCAACAACTTTAACATGACCTAATGTAAATGGTTGAAATCTTCCAACGAACATGTTTACTAATTTAGCGCCTTGATCTGGATAATCTACTTTAAGTGCTTCAGTAATTGGACTTACTTGTGTACCAATTTTCTTATTAAGTAAATATTTATTGAATGTCATGACATCATTTTCGTCAACTTCACCCATTATTAAAGAATCAATCTTTTCTATAATACTATTAATGTTTTGCATTAAGTCAGCACTAATAAGTTCTGTTTCTTTATTTCTTTTCTTTCTAAAACTACCTAATGTAATTTTAAATAATTCCGAAAGTATTTTATCTTGTACTAACGTTAATGTTCTTTCGTTATGTAAGAATTTATGGTTAAGCTCAAACATTGGAGAATCTGAAAACTCTGCAGAATCAAACTTAGCCCCTATATATTTAGTAGCATTCTTTTCAACGTAGTTATTAAATACCTCAGACATTAATTCTAAGTATCTTTTATCAGCACTCTCTTGTTCTAAATTAATATCTTCAAAATTGAATTGAGTTAAATGCTCTACAATATCTAAGATTGTAATTTGATACATGTCAGATGGCTTTCTATCTTCTTTCTTAGGTTTATTAAACTTCTCTAGTTTAAATGATTGTAAAGATTTACCATCGTGGAAATTAACTATAAATCCTGCAACATCTTTAGCTAAATCATCCATTAAAGCTGATTGCTTCATGTTCTGATTAAATATTCCAAATATTGCTCTTGTAAATGTTGGCTTGCCTTCGTCTTCGAATGATTGTTTAAATTCGTTAACGCTCATTGCAAGTATTCTTTTAATCTCGTCCTTTTGCCCAGAATGTAAAATACCTTCAAATAATACTGGTGGTGGAGCAACTTCTAATAGATTTGCCCACTTGTTAAGTATCTTAGTATCTCTAATTACCTTTCTAACCTTATTAGGATTAGATGGTTGCATTACTTGTATGTGTGTTAGTATTAAATTAGACTTAGGTAATACGTCGTATTCAATATCCATTGTTTTGTTATCACCTAGATATTCAAATCCAAATCTCCAATCAAATGGCATATCTTCAACTGCAGTATTAGATACTGATTTAAAGTGCCTAATTGCGTTTTCATAATATCTTACGATAGTTCGGTCTACAACATTCATTGCATCCTTAGAGCCGGATTTAAAATATACAAAGTCACTACCCTCTCTTTTAACATGAAAAGAGGATCCGTTAATTTTTTCAGTTACAATACACTTGTTATTTAATAACTTGTCTATATCTGAAATGTTAGCTCCTTCAAAATATGTCTTTAGATTCTGTAATGCCATTATCTTCCGTATTTTATGATACCCATCAGCTGATTTATAGCAGCAAAGGTACCGGTTAGTTTAAAAGTTTTACCTTTAAATTTAAAGACTACTCCTTCAGTTGGGATGATCGACTCAATACCACCAATTCCCTCTAGTCTTTTTAGTTCTTTTTCAACCTTTTCAATTTGAGTAAGGTCTCCATTCTTTTTAATCTTGCCAGCTTCAGTTCTAATCTGATTATGTAATCTTGCTTTCTCAGCATCTGGATTAGCAGCTACAAAATTAGAAGCGTTCTTTAAAACATCCGCACCCAACTCTAAAAATAGATTTTCGAATGGTAAAATGTTTTCTTTATACTTCTTGTTTCTTTGTCCATCAAATTCTTTTACTCTCTTAGCTTGTTCAGGATCAACTGCCTTTTTAAGAGCTACCATTCCTAATGTCTTCTTATCTAAGTAAGCCCATCTTAAAAGTAAACCTTCTTTTATTGCAGGTTCTAAATCTGCAAAGTGTTCTTCTATTTGGTTTCTCCACCAAGATTCGTGATACATTTTAACCTCATCACCATCTGATAAGTTATAGGTATCTCTTAATTTATTTATCGCTTTTTCATAATAGCCGACTCTTGCGTCAAACTCTATGTCTTTAGCTAATTTTAAGATTTGAGGGGGAATTATTGTAAATGTCTTTTGAACATCTGATTTTAATTCTTTTAGAGCTTTAACTAATTCTCCAGCAATGTTTTGCTTTCCTATTTGATTACCTTCACCATCAGTCTCTATAATACCATGGAATTGTATAACATCTCTGTCATAGTAAATTACATTAGGGTTTTTAGAGTAAATCAGTTCCATATTAACGAAGTTTAATCCGTTTGCAAACATAGACTGATCCTTAAGTCCTGGGAGCGCCGCTGCTAGATCATTAGCAGCAAAGATATATGTTTCTTCAACCAGCTGTGAAGCGTGGCCAGTGAACATCTCAGTGATACCAGCTAATGTTAGTGGATTTATCATTTGCCCTTTATTTCTGGCAAACATAGCCTCACCATCTTTTACAGTAGCAAATAGATTTTGACCGTCAGTTTTTTCAGTTGGAGTTTCTTCGAAATCTAATCCACCTTGTAATGCGGATCTAGCTATTTGTTTGAAATCACCAAAAGTTAATGAGTGGTCATCGAAAGGATGCATCATGTGTCCTGCAGCTCCACCTTCAAATACGAAATCCTCCAGAGGGTTATTCTGGAGACTTTCATTTAAAAATTGTGTAAAATTAGTGTATATCTTCATAAGAAGTATTTAGTTTGTTTTTATCCTAATGATGATGTTAATGCTCCAATTGCAGCACCATATTCTTCACCATGTTTAGACAATAAACCGTCTACCACTTCTTGTGCTTTTTCTTCGTCGAAATCATCTCCAAATGCTTTACCTAAAACAGCAAATGCATATTCTTTAAATTCTTCGTCAGATTTAACTTCTGCTTCATTAACTACAGATTCTGCTGTTAATCCCCAGTAATTAGACATATCGTATTTTACTGGATATATTGCTAAATCACCAACGTTACCTTCTTCTGCCTGAATGTTTTTAGTAAGATAAAAATCACCAGCTGCTTTTTCATATCCATAATCTTCAGCATCTGCTTTCATTTCCTTTTTAAAGCTTTTTGCTACTTTGTCAAATTTACCAATTTCTATAACTTCTACAACATTGTCGTTATAGTCGATGCCAGTATCTCCAACCTTTAAGTCCTTTTTAGCTTCATTTAAAGATTTAACTTTAGCTTTAGATTCAGTAACTTCTTCAGTCTCTTTAACTTCTTCAGTCTCTTTAACTTCTTCAGTCTCTTTAACTTCTACTGAGTTATTAATTACTGGAAAGTTCTTACCGTTAAATTCAAATTCTTCAGCATCTTCTTCAATTGCTTTAGCTCTTGCTGCTAAGAATGCATTACCTTCGTTCATTACTGATTCGTTAGCATAAATTAAATTAAATTCAGCAACAATAGCTTCTGCTATTTTAGAGTAACCCCATCCATCTATGAATAATGCAGTACCTTCAACAATACCAATACCAGACCATCCAGCAGCATTAGCGATATCGCTTCCTGTTGAATCAATCATATTAATAATAGATTTCTTACTTACCGGAATCTGTGCTCCTCCTAGTCTGTCAATCTCTACCATTACAGTTGTAATCTTACCACCAATCTTTTTAGACACAGGGTCTCTGTATCTGTGAAAGTTTGCGTCTGTTAATGCTTCTGCTACTAAGTATTTAATACATCCTAACATCATGTCTTTATCAGCTAACGCAACATATTCAGTAAAGAACCTTTCCCATACCTTAGCAACTTTCTTTGCGTCTCTTAAATTACCTTTAGAAGGCACAAACTTTTCGTTGATTATCATAGTGTTTACAGATTCAAATGCTGGAACTAAATCGTAACTGTCATAAATATCAACCATGTACCACATAGAATCTTTTTCAGAATATAAGTAAATAAATTCAGCTCCTCCGTTATTAGCAGCATCTTTTACAAACTTCTCAGTATCTTTCATATTCCCTATTGCATTAGGCGTGTTATCGTCATAGAAGTTAATATCTTCTATTTTTGGTGCTAAACCAGAACCACCACCTTTCTTTAATAGTGTATCTACTGCTTTACCGTCTTTGTAACCTTTCTTAATAATAGGTAACATGTTATCAGGATAACCATCATAGTGCATATACACTGATTCGATTTTCCCGTTCTTTTTAATTTTACCGATTTGAGATCTTGTACCCTCTTCAATAATTGCTAATGACTCTGATAACTCTGATGCTCCTAAAGCAGCGAAGAACTTAGTTCTTTCGTCTTCTTTAAGTTGTTTAAGAGTAGTTGCGCCAAATTCAGCTAATAGGTTTTTAAATTGATTTGCTGACGCGTCGCGTTCGGCAGATTGTTCTTCTTCTAGTTTTGCTGATTTAGCAACTGTATTTGCTTTAGCAAAATCTTCGAACGATTGTAGTTTGATTGAACTCATTTTTATATTATTATGTTTTTCTTTTCTCGTACTATAGTATTATATATCCCCATCAAATTGGACATTTTTTATCTCGTATGGGAACTTCTGTTCCTTATAGATTTTTATCCTAGCCTTTGAGTGTCTAATAAGATAGTTATCCCATCCAGGTGATGATAGGTCATCAACAAAATCTATGATGTTAACCTCTGTTTTACTAACATGTTTTCTAAGCCCTCTACCAATTGATTGTCTAATAATTACTTCCGATTTAAACGATTCCGTAAAGAATATGTTGTGGATCTTATTAATTGATATACCGGTTGAGAATGTACCGTAAGAGGCCACAATAACCACCTGAGCACCTGCTTCCATTTTCTTTTTGTATTCTTCTCTAATGTCTTTGTCTGTGTTTCCATCCACATAGTATACTGGCTTGTCACTCTCTTGGCGAAGCTTTTCGTATATCCTCTTACCATGTTCAATCCTGTGGAATAACACAAGGCTATTGCCTCGTACTCTGGAAATAATGTTTGTAATGAAAGCGAGACGTCCTGTTGAATTAATAACATAGTTGCTTTCAAATTTATATACGTCTTTACTTTCATATCTGTTTTGGGACATCTCATGAAAAGCATTCTTAGTACTTTCCGGAGCATAATCCATTTTAATTATCTTTACATTACATCCGGCAATATGCCCTTCATCTTGTAATAGTGCTGCAGTAACTTCTGTAATTACAGGCCCAGTGTGTGCCATTAACGTCAACCGATCTAATGTCTTTTCTCTAGGAATTGTACCTGATAAACCAAAACGATAATTAGCTGCTGTACATTTTTGTAAGATTGTTTTGATTGAAGTTGATTTAGCCTTATGTGTTTCATCAATAACGACTGCATCGAATTGTTCAAAATACTCTTTATCTTTTTTAACTAGTGATTGGTAAGTACCTATTACTACATTTCTACCTGCTCTAATCTTTTGGCCCGCATAGATCTGTTGTATTTTAATACTGGTTTCATTCTTCCAGTTATACTCTATAAAGTCCTCAGAGGCTTGTACGACTAACGAAACGTTTGGTACAATGAATAGTATTCTACCAGCTTTACCTTTATCTAACATATACGCAACTGCCATATACGAGATAAGTGTTTTACCTGCAGAGGTAGCTAACTCACTTAAACACCTTCTAAACTTTAAGATATTATATGCTGCTTCTATTTGGTAATCATGAGGGGTGATGCTATGTCCATCAAAGTAATCGAGGGCCCATTCTGTGAATTCGTCTTGTTTTACACTAGCATCGAATAGTGAAGTAACACCATTCATTTTTAATTCATATTTATATGTCTTGGCCATATCCATCACCTCTTTCCAAAGTCCGGAGGGAATCCACTTATCATCTTTCATATAAGAGATATAGCCGTCCCATAGACCTTTCTTCACCAGAGGGTGAAATCGCCAGTTATCAATTCTACGATTGAATGTAATGTTAAGCTGTTCTATTTCTAGTTCAGTTGCATCATCAATTCGCAGAAACTGTTTATTTTCAGTTAAACTTAGTTCCATTTATTATAGTCCGTTCAGAGACAATCGATTTCTAATTGCAAAGCCCATATTATCTAGGGTCTTAACTGAACTTGCAAAGAATTCTAATTGGTTTTCAAGATGAGATAATATCATATTTTCATCTGCTAGGTCGCCTTCTAAAAACTTTTCTTTTTGCTTTTCACCTAACTTATAGTCATATTCATAGTATCTAATATAGGCTTCCCTATATCTTAAACTTATTCCTGTCTTCTGTTCTTTTATTTTTACGTTTAGGTATGCAATCTGATCTACACAAGTCTGTCTTGATGATAGCGTTTCTGCTATTACCATTTCCATACCATCTACTTTTTTAAGTCCTCTTGCGAGAGCTCTTATTGTATCAGACCATGTTGCCCGTTGTGCGGATAACTTTTGATCTAATGCTTGAATCTTTTCTTTGCTCATATTAGTTATATTAGAACAGAGACTTTTTGTTTGGATTTGGCCTAATAAATTTTGCAGCCTTTTGGCCTTTCTTTAATTTAGGTTTTTCCACAACAAATTTATTGCTCTGTACATTAAACTCTTCTACCTCGAAATCAATAATTAACTTATTGCCTTTGAATCTCTCTGAATCCTTCAGAAAGTCTTCTAGATTATCATCTACCATATCAGTTATACATACCATAGATCTAATTCGCTTGTTGTAAAATAGTTTTCAATTTCTTTCCATGCATTGGATTTCTGTTCGAAACATACTTTAACAAGATCGTTAAGATCTTTTATATTATATGTATCTAACTTAAAATCTGTTAGAAATTTAGCCCACATGAATACAGGTCTACCTTTCTTTAATTTCTCTGCCATCTTCTTTTTACCAGTCTTATCGTTATCAAACATATAACGTACTGTTGCCATCTCATCAAATTCGTCTGTAGTCCTACCGGCAGTAGCTAGGGCTAAAGAGTTATGCATAAACTTAGCATCGATTGGTCCCTCGAATAGAGTTACTGGTTGCTGGAAGTTTATTTGCATAATACCAAACAGAGTACTTGCCTTTGCAAGTTTTGTGAGTTCATCAGGTGGTAGGTCAAGCGGTTTCTTCCATTCCTCATAGAGCTTAGGTAAATCATAAGTTAAATACCTAGACCCATAACCTTTCATTCTTCTGGATTGAGCGCCGATAATTTTACCTTCCATGCCCATGTTTAAAATCCAAAGTCTATTACCTTTTTGGGAGAAAAGAAATTCATTCGCTTTATTGTGTAATAGCCTCTCTTTTAATTGAAACCATATCCACTCTCCTGGTGTAATTTCTTTTGCACCGAATATCTCTTTAAATTCAGCGACTGTTAATGCCAACTCTTGTACACTAGCAAGAGATGAGTTTTGTAATACTTGTTCTTGACTAACCTGTGATTTATTAGCTTTAATATAATCAATAATGGTGAATGAATCACCGGAGTTAGGCATTCTTACTTCGTGGTCTTTTAATAACCCATAAAGATTTGTGTGTTCAGAACAATTGTAACAGTGGAACTGTAATGTGTCCCAATACATGTTGCCTCTCTTTGCAGTATCATCTTGACTTGAGTCACCACAATAAGGACACGCCAGGGTTATTCGCCCTGGCATGTCTTTAAGTAGTTGCTTGTTTGGAGTAGAATGTGCTTCAACACATACTTGTTTCAGTGCCTTCTTTATTCTACTTTTAAGCTCCTCAGTAAGAGTTATGTTCTTAGAGGTTGAGGTCATTCAAGAAAGAATCTAAATCATCATCAGTATTCGCTTTTGCTGGCTCCGTTGCTGTTGCAGTTCCTGCTGCCACTGGGGCTGCAGCTACTGGTTGAGCTACTGGTTTTGTTGCCGCTTTCGATGCAGGTGTTGATGTAACCTCTGAAATCGATTCGCCTGGATTTAGATACATTCTAAGAACGTTGTTAACAAAAGAACGAGTATCTTCGTCCCATGCTTTATAGTCATAGCCTGCAAGTGAAGGAGCTGCTTCCAATTCCTCTTTAATACTTGTCATCGTTTCTTTGCTTCTTTCTGCTGGAGCTTCGCCCATTAAGATTGCAGATTTGCTTGAAGAGAATTTAGACTTGTCGTAGTTGTTGTATTCCCCTTGTCTTGTAATAACAAGCTCAAAGTTCTTACCTTCGAATAAATCGAATACTTGTGTTGGTTCACCAAAGTCTGGTTTCAACTCAGAATCGATTTTCTCTTTAATCTTATATCCAAATTTGAATACTTTGTAAGTTCCTTCCATTTCTGGATTTTGTGGATCCTTAACGATCTTGATTAAAGAATAGTACTGTTGACGTCTCTTTAATTTCTCTGATGACTTACGGTCTACTGCAGAATCTGATTTTCTTAATTTCCAGAATACATCTGCAATTGGACAGTGTTCACCAATTGTTTGAGGAGAGTCTACTAATTTACCATCTCCATTAGAGTTAGTTAACCAGTGTACATACTTTTGGATCAGAGATTTTCTTGGGTTCTCTGGGTTTGGTACAAAACGAATTAATGCTTTGTAAGTGCCGTCTTTACCGTCGTCGGCTGTAGGTTTGTAAATCTCGTTTACGGTTGTTCTTTCAGGCTGGTGTGTTTCCACGTCTTCCACGCCTAAATTAAAAATGTCAAATGAGTCGCTCATAATTTTCTTTTAGTTGTTTAATTGTTTAATTTTTGAAATACTTCGATGTCTTTCAGTTCCTTATAGTTGTATAATAATCAATAGTTTCAAACTAAACCTAAGTTTAATTGCTAGGTGCTCCTACTCCCTTTAACTCAGCATCATGGTCACGGTTAACGTTTCCATCTCCTGATGTTATATAAGGTTCAGCGTATGAACACACAACCAATTTACCGGGAGCAACTGATAATCCAGCTGCTATTCCAGTATCGCATGGCGTGTATTGTATTTCTAAGGATTTATCTTTAGAACTATTGTATATGTTAAATACTTCGCACGGCATACTTATTGGTCTTTGTTTAAAACAATATTCATCGTTAATATAGCTCCATCGGGTTCCTTCCATTTATTGTCCTCTAACTTAATCAGTCCTGATTTGTGTAATAACGCCTCACGTTCTAATGACGTAATCTGGTTATATGCTGTCTCTTATACACATCTCCGAGCCCACGAGACTAGGCATCTCGTATGCCGTCT
>OJBS01000421.1_pt1 | contig 9954 bp, 8 predicted proteins | sample 1590941 | NCBI WGS metagenome assembly OJBS01 (sample SAMN05416785, study PRJEB24817) | seawater metagenome | isolation source: Sea water | place: Canada:Atlantic | collected 2013-11
TGCCTAGTCTCGTGGGCTCGGAGATGTGTATAAGAGACAGATTTTACATTTTATTCTATAATTTATAGTTACTTATAATTGTAATTAATTTTATTTATACTCGTTCTAAATACTGCAGCATCTTTATATATATTGATGACATATATGTGAATTTTTAACTCGCTATAGCACACTGAATTAACCTTATTTTTTTAGACCTGAAACATATAAAAAAATTAAACAAATGAGCAAACTCACACATGCATTCTCCTATTGATATTTTATGAATAGCATTTAGGCCTATCTCCATTTACGAGGGGTTCTATTTTCTACGAAACTCAAGCTATGAAGCAGAATTACTAAAAGATGATGATGGGTATTTAGTTTTCTCGCCATCAACCATTTACTTGACCTTAAAAACACTCCACACACTAAAATTTAAAAATGCAATCTTAATATAAAAGTATAAAAAGCCCTTACTTTTTATTAGAATTAAAATTATACCTTATTTTTGGCATAGCATTTGAATAAAACTAAAAAATATGCGTTAACCATCTAATGAGGTACTATTCAATTTTCTTTTTTATTATCTTTTTTCAATCTTCTTTCTCACAAGAGAGTGCTGATGTTTTTGAAACTGAAAATTTTAAGACGATACTCTTAAAACCTTCTCGATCTAATAGTTATTCTCCAGTAATAAAACTAAACGAATCCTTTACTTTTTCGTTTGATGATTTAGAAGCAACACAACAAGATTATTATTACAAAATTGATCATTACACTTATGATTGGCAGCCTTCTGGACTATCTAGTAGAGAATTTATTGACGGCTATGAAGAGGACAGAATTAGAAACATTGAAAACTCATTTAATACACTTCAATTTTTTACACACTATTCTGTAAATTTCCCAAACAGAAACACTAAAATAACGATTAGCGGAAACTACAAAATCTCCATTCTAAATGAAGAGGATGAAACATTATTTACACGTAAATTTATCATTTATGAGCCTAAAGTAGACGTTGGTGTTACAGTGCATAGAAGCAGAGATATATCTACGACAAGAGAAGCGCAAAGTGTTCAATTTGTAATAAATCATCCACGTCTTTTAATAGACAATCCGAAAGCAGAAATTAAAACTGTTTTACTACAAAATAATGATTGGAATACTGCAATAACCAATCTAGAACCTCAATATTTTAGAGGCACACAAATGATCTATAGATACATAGACAAAATGAATTTTTGGTCTGGAAATGAGTTTCACTTTTTTGACAGTAAATCATTAAGAAACTCAACCATAAATATTGCAAGAGTTGAATCGGGAAGAGAATTATATCATACTTATTTATATACAGATGAAGAGCGAATTGATAAACCATACACTAACTATCCAGATATTAACGGGAATTTTGTTGTGAGAAATGTAAATGGCGAAAATTCATCGCTTGATGCAGATTATACTTGGGTGCATTTTTCGTTAGAATGTTTGGAGGATTTAGACGGAAAAAAATTATATGTAAATGGTAATTTCAATAATTGGAAACACAACAATTCTAATGAAATAGTTTACAATTCTGATTCACATTTATATGAAACTAAAATTCTTATGAAACAAGGTTTTTATAATTATCAATATAGTACTATTGATGAAAACAACAACCATAGTAATTATGATATTGACGGCTCATTTTATCAAACAGAAAACGACTATTCTGTATTGGTTTATTACCATAAGTTCGGGTCTAGATATGATTCTGTTATAGGTTTTGGTCGTGGTAATTCTGAGAATATTCAAAACTAACTTAATTTCTATTTTATTTCGTATCTTTACATTACTAGACAGTGATAAACTACTATGATACAACAGGTCACAAATGGCATCAAAATTTCTGTAGAAACTAAATTCGTGGGGACACACCATCACGAAAATAGATTGTTATATGCTTTCAGCTACCAAATTACCATAGAAAATAATAGCAATGATTCTGTGCAATTATTAAATAGACATTGGGAAATTTTCGACTCGTTAAACAACACTGAAATTGTTGAAGGCGCTGGTGTAGTTGGTAAAAAACCAATCCTAAAACCCTCTGAAACACACTCTTACCAATCCAACTGTATGTTAATCTCTCCTATTGGCTCAATGAATGGGTATTATGAAATGATTAACTTTACAAGCACCAAAACTTTTAAAGTTCATATTCCAACTTTTCAATTAATGGTAACTAGGACCTTAAATTAGTTTCTTCTTTTTTATTTCAAAAAAAAGAGTACTTTTAGTCTACCAACTGACTAAAACAAGTGAAATCAACTACACGTTTTAATAAGAACGAAAGAGGAATTGAATGCCTAAACTGCAAACAACCTATTTCTAATAATGATAATTTTTGTTCAAACTGCGGGCAAGTTAACGATGAGTTACCTTTGAGCATAAAACAATTTATTTCAGAATTTTTCTCAGGGTTCTTTTCTTTTGACACTCGTTTCTTCAAAACATTTATTCCAATTTTATTTAAACCTGGAAAAGTTTCAAAAGATTATATAAAAGGAAAAAGAAGAAGATATGTAAATCCTTTTCAACTATATCTTCATGTAACTATTTTATTTTTTTTAGTACAAGGAATGTTTATGGCAATTGACGAGTATAAAATTGATGCTGTTGAAACAGAAGAAGAAACCACAACAATAAATAAAGATTCTATTTTAAATAATGTTGACGGGATAATAGAACAAACCTTAGTTTTAAATCTACCTCAAAATGACACTGTTAATTCAGACAGTATAAAAACATCAAAAAACATTTCTAAAAAGGAAATTAAATTCGGAAGTAAAACCAGTATTATAAAAAGCAAGGTAGATTCTATTTTTAAAAATTCCAATATTATCGCACAACTCTCAGATACTGTCTATACAAAAGAGGTTAAAGATTCTATTTATGAGAAATATTACAAATATAATATTGTTTCAATTGCAAAACTAATAAGTGATCATAAGACTCAAAACTGGGATGAACTTAAAGATTTTTCTGAACTTAAAGATTCTTTTACAGAATATACAGATGAAAAATTAGCGCAAAATAATATTTCATATTCTACACCAGAAGAAACAAAAATATCTTTTCAAGATCAATTAATATCTGGCCTTGTAGGAGAAGCCAAATTTAAGAAAATTAGTGATTTCATGACTTATGATAAAGAGCATAAAGATGCCACAGCATCTGAAGCTCTAGACACTTTAGGTTATGAAAAAACTCGTTGGAATGTTTTTTATTTTAAAAAGGCACAAGACTTTAATAAATTGAAAGATGATAGTAGTGAATTGGATAATTATTTGGAAAAGGGGATCTCTAAAATTTCAATAGCCTTATTCTTTTTACTACCTGTTTTTACATTATTCCTTTCCTTATTATATATTAGGCATAAAAGGAATTATACTGAACACCTTGTATTTGTGTTTAATGTTCAGACCGTTTTTTTCTTACTCTTATTATTTTCCATCATTCTTAATAGAATAATCAATCTGGATGTTGGGTTTACAATTACTGGGTTTATTTCTATATTTTTATTCTATTTATATAAATCTCTTCGAAACTTCTATAAGCAAAGAAGAATAAAAACAATTATTAAATTTATTCTTTTAAACTTTGCTTATTTATTTCTTGCAGCAATCGGAGGGTTAATTACAAGTTTTATAACATTTGCCCTCTAAGTAATACTTTCATAGTTCATAGAAACGGCTTCACCTTCTTTTAATACAGAAGTAATACTGACTGTTCCACCTATTTTTCGGTCCATCTTTATATCAATTGCTGGATCTCCTATTCCTGCAGTTTTGTGAAAATTCAAAATAGCCTCTTGAGTCATTTCATTATTGTTTTGCCAATCAGCAAACCACTCTTTTCTCAATTTCTTTACGTCTCTATCATATAATGTAGCTGAAGACCAAATTTGAGGCTCTTGCTTCATCTTTTTTAAGTGTTTCTTTGTACCATCCCAAACAAATTCAAATAAGTCTAATTCGTTGTTCCAATCTACTATTGTCAACGTAAATTGCTCAATACCATTCAAATCAATTTCTTGTATCCCTTTTTTAATATCATCAACCTTTAATAATTCTTTGACAACTAAACCTCTACTTTTTTTATAAGTTGATCTAGAAGTATGATAATAAAAACCTCCATTTAACAAGCAAATCAATCTGTTTTTAGAACTTGTGCCTATCCAGGTCCCTCCGGCTTCAGCATCTTTAGGGTAATTTAACTCTACTCCTTCTTCTTTATACACTTGAGGTTCGTTTGCTTTTTCTCGAGTATAAGGGACATCTCTATTAGATGTTAAAATAAATTCATTTTTACCAGTAGGTAAATAGGTAACTGTACACATATTATAATATTAGTTTTGAAAAATTAAGCGCTAAAATTCTATTAAAAAAATTGTAACTTTGCGCTTTCAAAATTAGTCGATTAAGATTTAAAAACACACAAAATGGCAAGAGGATTTTTTAATGTACCAAAGGCAGTAAATGAACCTGTAAAAGGGTACGCTCCTGGATCTCCAGAGAGAGAAGAATTATTAGCAATGTACAAGTCTATGTACAATAGAAATATAGATGTTCCAATGCATATAAATGGCGAAGAGATTCGTACAGGAAACACTAAAAACATTACACCTCCACATGATCACAAACATGTTGTAGGTCAATATCACACAGCAGGTAAATCTCATGTAGATGCTGCAATTTCAACAGCACTTGCAGCAAGAGAAGCGTGGTCTAATGTTAGTTGGATGGAAAGAGCATCAATTTTTTTAAAGGCTGCTGAATTATTAGCAGGACCTTATAGAGCAAAAATGAATGCTGCAACGATGATAGCGCAATCTAAAAATGTACACCAAGCAGAAATTGATGCTTCATGTGAAATGATCGACTTCTTCCGTTTCAATGTACAGTATATGACTGATATTTTTAAAGATCAGCCTGATTCTGCACCAGGAATCTGGAACAGAGTTGAGTACAGACCTTTAGAAGGATTTGTGTATGCAATTACTCCATTTAACTTTACTTCTATTGCTGCTAATTTAGTAGCTGCACCAGCTTTAATGGGAAATGTTGTCGTTTGGAAACCATCTGATCATCAAGCATATTCTGCACAAGTAATTGTAGATTTATTTAAAGAAGCAGGTTTGCCTGACGGAGTCATAAACCTTGTTTATGGTGATCCTGTTATGATTACAGATACTGTTTTAGCATCTCCAGATTTTTCTGGATTACACTTTACAGGATCTACACATGTTTTCAAAAACTTATGGAAACAAATTGGAAACAACATCCATAACTATAAAACATATCCAAGAATTGTTGGAGAAACAGGTGGAAAAGATTTTATCTGGGCACATAATTCTGCAAATCCATTACAAGTTGCAACAGGAATCACAAGAGGTACGTTTGAATACCAAGGTCAAAAATGTTCTGCAGCTTCACGTGCTTTTATTCCTGCATCAATGTGGGAAGAAGTAAAAGGTCATTTAATTGCTCAAGCAAGCGAAATTAAAATGGGTTCTCCTGAAGACCCTTCTAATTATGTAAATGCAGTAATTCACGAAGGTTCTTTTGATAAAATAGCAAGTTTCTTAGATGCTGCTAAAACAGATACTGACGCAGAAGTTATTATTGGTGGTGGTCATGATAAATCTGTTGGATACTTTATTGAGCCAACTGTTATTGTAGCAAAAAACCCAATGTATAAAACAATGTGTACAGAGTTATTCGGCCCTGTGATGACAATCTATGTATACGAAGATGCTGAATGGGAAGCTTCTTTAAAATTAGTTGACGAGTCTACAGAATATGCTTTAACTGGAGCTATTTTCTCTACAGATAGATATATTGTAGAAAAAGCATCAAAAGCGTTAGAAAACGCTGCTGGAAACTTCTATATTAATGATAAACCAACAGGTGCTGTTGTTGGACAACAACCATTTGGTGGCGCAAGGTCTTCTGGAACAAATGACAAAGCAGGTTCTGCTCAGAATTTATTACGTTGGACATCTGTTAGATTAATTAAAGAAACATTTGTAACACCACAAGATTTTAAATATCCGTACTTAGGGTAAGTAATTTTTCCGTTAAAAAATAAAAAGGCTCGAATTTATTCGAGCCTTTTTTTGTTCTATAATAGAAACTATTATTCGTAATCTTGGCTTTCACCTAAATCAACACGCATCGCATTAATTGCATTATCATTGTCATCAACAACAAAGGCTATAATTTGCAATTTAGTTTCATCTTGAATACTAGAAGGCATTTCCAACGTAAACGTTTCAGTATATTCACCATCAACAGTTCCGTTTGGTATAGCATCACCAAAAATATCAGTAAATGCTTTTCTCAACACATTATTATGCTCAAATCCAATAATTGGATTTCCAGTTTGATACCAAGGGCTACTAGAATCATTATTCATATAATTACTTTGATTATAAATTAACCCGTCTTCTACTAAATAAATGATCAATTTCATGTCAGTTGTAGCAGCAATATACCCAACTTTTATATCCACCGAAATTAAAGTACCTGAAAGCGAAGAATCTAATCCTAATCCTAATGTTGGACTTACACCTATAGAACTTATTAATTGATTAACAGACTCATTCCAAGCAGTTGTTCTATTTATTTTCCCTGTAGGAAATCCTGAAACGCCAAATCGAGATCTCATTTGACCTTCATATTCATACGTCATAGCATCACCATTGTGAACAGCAACACCATAAACATCATTGCTTTCTGTTTCAGCTTGCTCTAAGTTATATGCCAACCTTGGGCAATATCCACACCAAGCACCTGTGTAGTCTTCTACTAATACTTTTTGAACATAACCGGCAGCAACTGTAATTTCATTACTATCAACACTCTCATAGACTGCAGTTACAGCAAAATTACCTCTCTCATTTGATACAAATGTATTGCCAGCAATTTCAGTTCCATCTACAGAGAAAGTTGCGTCATTTGTTACATTCGTACTTCCGTTTGCATAGGCAGAAAAAGTAAATGTTTCTCCTGGCAGTAATGCGTAATTATCTGAACCAACTATAACAACTTCAATAGTTGCAGGTTCTACAATAATAGAAATAGTTGCACTTGTAAAACCTTCAAACGTAGCATACGCTTCATAAGTACCAATTAAAGAAGGAGTGAAAACACTTCCGCTCATTTCAGTTCCGCCCACAAAAATAGTTGATAGAGCTGTTTTATTAGCATTGTTATTATCTTTAACTAAAAAGGCTACAGATTCCCCTAATTCAATTGTATTAACATTAGCAGAAATTGTAATTGATGTTGTTACAACTTCTCCTCCTCCAGAACCTGATCCTGATCCAGAACCTGATCCAGAACCTGACCCATCATCAGAACCGCTACAAGAAAATAATGTAACCGCAACTAATGATAAAAATAAGGGTTTAAGTAAAATTTTTATTGTCATTTTTGGTGTAATTTTTGGTATTAATAAATAAATTTTTTGACGAATATAAAACATATATTTAATATTATAAATTAAAAACTTAATTTTGTTGAATTAATTAATCAAACAAAACTACAAATATGAAACAGTTAATACCCCTTGTTACCCTACTTTTTATCTCTATTTCTTTAAGTGCACAAGCAGATCTGCCAACTACTAAATTAAAAACCTTAACAGGAAAAACAACTGATTTGCCAACTATAGCAAAGGAAAACACTTTAATTATTGTTTCGCTTTGGGCTACTTGGTGTGCACCTTGTAAAAATGAATTAGATGCTATTAGCGAAGTTTATGATGATTGGAAAGAAGAAACAAATGTGAAGTTATATGCAATTTCAGTTGATGATTCTAGAACCGTAAAAAGAGTGAAACCTTTAATAAATGGAAAAGGTTGGGATTATGAAATTTTATTAGACACAAATAATGATTTAAAAAGAGCTTTAGGTGCTCCAACGGTGCCTGTAACACTTATTATAAAAGACGGAAAAATCGTATATCGTCACTCTGGTTATAGTCCCGGAGCAGAAGATGAATTATATGAAGAACTAAAAAAACATTCATAAATAAATGAACACCTCAAATATGAAAAAAGCCATACTACTACTTTTCTTTTCTATAACAATAATTGGATATAGTCAAGAAACGGAAACAGAAAATGAATCTATAGTTGCTCAATTTTTAAATAATTTAACTGGGAGTTTTGAAAGCAACGCACAATGGTATACAAATGATAAAGAGTTAGGAGATTTTTCTGATCCTAATTTTCCTTCAGAAGATGAACCTTTTAGAGCAAATTCTTACTTAAGATTAGATTATAATTTTTTAAGTAATTTTTCTGCTGGTGTGCAATTTGAAAGTTACGAGCCTTTACCTTTATTAAATTATTATACTGGATATAAAGGAACAGATATCGCAACATATTATGCCAATTATAAGAATGACAAATTAGATGTCACTGCAGGTCATTTTTACGAACAATTTGGAAGCGGATTATTATTACGCGCTTTCGAAGAACGTCAATTAGGTTTAAATAATGCACTTAGAGGAGGTAGAATTAAATATGCTCCAACTGAATTTTTAAATTTCACTGCACTTTACGGACAGCCAAGAATAGGCTTTAAAACTTCTGATAGTGAAATCTTTGGTTTTGATACCAATATTGATGTATCTAATGCTTTAAAAATAGAGAACATAAGCACATTCAATCTAGGATTGAGCTATGTTGGTAAGAATGAGTCTTTCATTCCACAAGACGCGAATTTTGATACTAGTGATTTTCCAGAAATGGTACACTCTTATGCTGCTAGAGTTGATTTAGATTTCGGTAAATTCTACACAAGTGCTGAATATTCTATCAAAGGAAAAGATGCGATATACACTCCTGCTTCAGTTGGTATTCCAGAAATAATAGAAGGGAAATATTTCGATGGAAATGCTCTTTTAGTAAATCTTGGATATACCAAAAAAGGTTTAGGGATTTCAGGAACTTTAAGAAGAATGGAAAACATGGCTTTCTTTTCTGAGAGAGGTTATTCTGTTCCAGGAAATAATAATTTTAATATGCTAAACACGAATTACGTTCCTGCATTAACAAAGCAACAAGATTATTCATTAGCCAATATTTACATTTATCAAGCACAACCAACGCTACAAATCCAAAATTTTGCAGGTCAAGCTGGTGAAATAGGTGGGCAGTTTGATTTATTTTATAAGTTTAATAAAGAGAGTGCTTTAGGAGGTAAATATGGTACAAAAGTATCTGCAAACTTTTCTTATTGGGCTTTACTAGACGCTACGTTTGATCAAAACAATTCTACATACAATGCAGAATTTTTGAAATTTGGAAGTCGATTGAACCGTGATTTTAATCTAGAAATTAGAAAAAAACTATCTAAAAACTGGAGTGGTATTTTCACCTATATTAATACAATTATTGATAAAGGAGTAACGCTTGGAGGTCCATTGGGCGTTCAAGGAGACATCAAATCTAATATTGTTATTGCAGAAGCAACACATAAAATTGGAAAAGGAAAATCTATAAGAGTAGAAGCACAACACTTATCGACTAAACAAGATAATAAAAATTGGGCAGGAGCAACTATAGAGTATAACGCTACAAATGCTATCGCATTTTATGTAAACGATGCCTATAACTATGGAAATGATGTGAAAGATGATCAAATTCATTATTACAACATTGGCGGAAGTTATACGAAAGGAGCCTCTAGAGTTGCACTAAATTATGGTCGCCAAAGAGGAGGTCTTTTATGTGTGGGTGGAGTCTGTAGATTTGTTCCCGAAAACACAGGTTTAACTATAAATTTAACAACCTCATTTTAAAAAAAATATCTCAATATAAAAAGGCGAAAATCATAGATTTTCGCCTTTTTTAGTTTCAAAAAAAATACCTGTCTCTTATACACATCTCCGAGCCCACGAGACTAGGCATGATCT
>OJBS01000422.1_pt1 | contig 9951 bp, 6 predicted proteins | sample 1590941 | NCBI WGS metagenome assembly OJBS01 (sample SAMN05416785, study PRJEB24817) | seawater metagenome | isolation source: Sea water | place: Canada:Atlantic | collected 2013-11
GCCTAGTCTCGTGGGCTCGGAGATGTGTATAAGAGACAGGGTTACTAAAGTAATAGATAATGACTCTGCAATTGTTTATTCGAGTAGAGAGATTAAAATCCCAGCAAATAGCACAATAGATGTTAAAATTAATGGGATAATCAAAAATGTAAAATCGTGGTCAGCAGAGGTTCCAAATCTTTATCTTCTTAACATAACTTTAGATTACAATCAATTCATTAAAAAATCTATTGGTTTTAAAAGGGTTGAAATTAAAAATTCACAAATACTAATTAACGGGCAAGCGATATACTTTAGAGGAGTAGATCGACACGAAACAGATCCACATACAGGGCACGTAGTTTCAAAAGAATCGATGTTAAAAGACATTACTTTAATGAAACAAAATAATATTAATGCCGTTCGTTCCGCCCACTACCCTAACGATCCGTACTGGTTAGATTTATGTGACACATATGGGCTTTATGTTATTGATGAAGCCAATATTGAAAGTCATCCTTTGGCTATTTCAGAAGATACTCAAATTGGTAATGAAATGAGTTGGTTACCTGCTCATATGATGCGTACACAACGCATGTTTTATCGAGACAGAAACCATCCATCTATTTATTCTTGGTCTTTAGGAAATGAAGCTGGCGAAGGTAAGATTTTCAGAACTACTTATAATTGGTTAAAAGCACAAGACAATAATAGAATTGTGCAATACGAACCCGCAGGAAAAGAAAATTACACAGATATTTACTGTCCAATGTATCCAAAACCTGAATATTTAATTAACCACGGAAAATCAGGTTCTGATAAACCTTCTGTAATGATTGAATATTGCCACGCGATGGGAAACTCTGTAGGAAATTTACAGGATTATTGGGATATTATTGAAACCTACCCAAACCTTCAAGGTGGTTATATTTGGGATTGGGTAGACCAAAGTCTAGAATATAAAGATAAAAACGGTAAGCCTTATTTGGCCTACGGACATGATTACCATCCAGATTTACCTACAGATGGAAACTTTTTAAATAATGGTTTGGTAGACCCATACAGAAATCCACATCCGCATTTATCGGAAGTTAAAAAGGTTTACGAACCTATTCAGTTCAATTATTTAGGAAATGGTATTATTGAGATTACTAATAAGAATTTCTTTGCTGATTTTTCTGATAAAACTTTTGAATGGCGTTTAATTAAAAATGGAAAAGATTCAATTACGGCAACTGGAATTCGAATAAACATAAAACCTCAAGAAAAAAAATATTGGAAAATTGAAAAACTACTATTAAATCTTGACTCAGAAAATGAGTACATTTTAGAATGTCGTTTAGTACAAGAAACCTCCACTAAACTCCTTACTGAAAAACATGAAATAGCCTGGGATCAATTTTTGATTCAAAAAAGAAATTATGTAGAAGCATCATCTTTAGATGGAACCCTTTTAACAGTTACCTCTAATAACACTACTTTTAAAATTAAAAACGATAAGGTCATCTTAAATATTGATGCTATATCTGGAGAAATAAGTACATGGATTTTTGAAGGGAAAGAAATTACCAATCAACCTATTAAACCAAACTTCTGGCGACCACCAACTGATAATGATTTAGGAAATGGCATGGATAAATGGGCGGAAATCTGGCAAGATGCAACTTATAATTACACAGCAAAACTAGTCTCTAAACCAATAAACATATATGAGAATGTTGCTTTTCAAGTAGATTATATCACACCAAATAACGAAGCGATTGTTAGTGTTTGGTATAAATTACACTTAAGCGGACAACTTACTGTAGATTATTCATTTAAATCGAATATAAAAGGTTTACCAAATATACCACGTCTAGGAATGTATTTAACTATACCTAAATCATTCGAGAAAATTTCTTGGTACGGAAAAGGGCCTGAAGAAAGTTATTGGGATAGAAAAACAGGGCAAAAAATCGGTGTGTATTATGGCAAAGTAACCGATCAATTTGAGCGTTATTCACGACCGCAAGAAACAGGAAATAAAAGTGATGTACGTTGGGTAGAAATGGCATCAAACGAGTTAAAAATACATGTAAGTAGTGCAAATTTACTAAATACTAGTGTTTGGCCTTTTGCAATGAAAGAAATAGATTTTAATAGTGAAGATGCAGGAAAATCTGCTTCTGGGTTAGTGCCTGTAACAAAAAAACATGGTGCAGATATAAAAATAGGGAATACAATTCAATGGAATATCGATTTACAACAAATGGGTGTCGGCGGAGACACCTCTTGGGGAAGATTGGCACATCCAAAATATACCATTCCTGCAAATAAAGTTTACAAATACTCTTATATAATAAAACCAACAAAAAGATAAATCATGCAAATTCTAGCGGAATTCATCAAGCACCCGCAAATAATGATGACTCTATTATTAAAACTTCCTATCTGGATGAAAAGGCTTTAGATCTAACGAAGTCTTCTTGTTTGAAATAATTTCAGAAACCAATTTCCCTGTTGCTGGACCTAAACTCCATCCCATCATAGCGTGACCAGTTGCAATCGTAAGGTTTTCGCATTTTGATGATTTACCGATATATGGCAATCCGTCTGGAGAACATGGCCTTAAGCCACAAGCCGCAGATTGCTTTTCGTCTTCAGTGATTTCTAATTGATTATAATATTCTTTTGCAGCAGTAGCAATTGCATTTACTCTCACAGGATTTATTGTATGGTTTATTCCAGCGATTTCCATGGTTCCTGCAAAACGAGTAAAACCATTCATTGGAGTTACCGCAACTTTGGCTTCACATAATATAGTTGGAATTGTTATTCCTGTTTCTCTTTCTACATTTATTCCGTACCCTTTTCCTGCTTGAATTGGAATTGATATTCCTGTTTTCTTTGTCAATAATGAACTCCAACTTCCTGCTGCTAAAACTACTTCATCTGCAATTAACTCTCTTTTAGTTGTCGCTAATTTTGAAATTTTATTGTCATTTATTTCAATATCAAGAACTTCTTCATTATCATAAAAAAGCACCTCTTTTGACTTTAAATAAGTAATCATTTCAGACATGAAATCAGACGGAGTCATGTGAGCATCTGAATCAAAATATACTGCTCCTTTTATATTTAAATTCGCATTAGGTTCTAATTCATCAACTTCTTTTTTGGTCAAATTTTTAACACCTAAACCCTCTTTAATTCCTCGTTGTCCTAGCTCCCATTCTTCCTCTCCTGCTTTATCAGATTTATAACACATTAATAAACCCTTACGCTCATAGTGAAAATTAAAATCGTTTGATAATTTTATGTCTTCATACAAATCTCGACTGTATAAATTGATGTCTTTAATCACAGGAATAGCCCTGTCTACTTTACTTTTTGTTGCTGACTTTTTAAAAGCCAAACTCCATTTTAAAAAGTCTAAATCTAAACGAGGCTTCACATAAAAAGGGCTAGAAGAATTAAACATCCACTTCATCCCTTTATTGATCATTCCTGGAGCAGCCAAGGGAATAATATGACTTGGAGTAATATAACCTGCATTAACATAAGATGCACCACTAGAAAAGTTTGATTTATCTATGACAGTAACTTGATGACCTTCTTTTTGAAGATAATATGCAGAACATAGACCAATAATTCCACCGCCAATAATTAGTATATTTTTACTCATCTTAAATTACTTGAAAACCATAAGCATAAGGATCATCATCAGTATCTATAGTAATCGTATTGTGTCCGAATACTTTTGCCCAACCTTGAATACTTGGTATTATTGCTGCTTTTCCATCTAATGTGGTTTCTTCTTCTACACAACCAATAAATGTACTTCCTATATAACTTTCATGAATGTATTTCTCTCCTTTTTTCAACTTTCCTTTAGCATGCAACTGAGCCAATCTTGCTGATGTTCCTGTTCCACAAGGACTTCTATCTATGGCTTTATCACCATAAAAAACGGCATTTCTTCCTGATGAATTTGAATCTAATGGATTTCCTGTCCACAACATATGTGTGACATCACGAATGGTATTATCTTCTGGATGAATAAACAAATTAGGATATTTCTGATTGATTCGTTCCCTTACATCTTGTGAATATTGAATGATTTGACTTGCTGTAAAATCATGAATGCCAGAAAAATTTTCTTGTGGATCTACAATCGCATAATAATTACCTCCATAAGCCACATCAAATGATATTTCGCCTAACTCTGGACAATCAATCGTTAAATTTTCTGCAGCCAAGTAACTTTTTACATTCTTTAGTCTCACCCAATCAACTTTATTTTCTGTTTGCTGATATTCAATTTCTACCAAACCAGCAGGAGCTTCCATTCTTATTTTTCCTGGAATTTTTGGAGTCACTAAACCCTCTTCAATTGCTATGGTAATAGTACCGATAGTTCCATGACCACACATTGGCAAACATCCTGAAGTTTCAATAAATAAAATTGCAAAGTCATTTTCTGGATCGTGAGGAGGAAATAAGATACTTCCACTCATCATATCATGTCCACGAGGTTCAAACATCAATCCTTTTCGAATCCAATCATATTCTTTTAAAAAATGCTGGCGCTTTTCACTCATGGTTTTCCCAACTAATATCGGTCCACCTTCTTTAATCACTCGCACAGGGTTTCCACAAGTATGAGCATCGATACAAATGAATGTTGCTTTACTCATTTTTCAGGTTATCAATATAGTTGTCAACTCTTTTTTCCATAATTGCCAATGTAACAGTTCCTTGTTCTAATATTATTTCATGAAATTCTCGAATATCAAACTTCGAACCTAGCTGCTCTTTCGTTTTTTTACGTAGTTCTCTAATTTTTAATTCACCAATTTTATATGACAATGCTTGTCCTGGCCAAGAAATATATCTATCCGTTTCTGTATTAATTTCATGTAATGATAATGCGGTATTTAAAGACATGTAATCTACAACTTGCTGTCGTGTCCATCCTTTTGCATGAATACCTGTATCTACCACCAAACGGCAAGCTCTCCACATTTCATACGTAAATTTCCCAAACTGCTCATAAGGAGTCGTATACATTCCCATTTCATCAGCCAAAAATTCTGAATACAATCCCCAACCTTCTCCATAGGCAGACAAATACAAATCCTTTCTAAACTGTGGAATACTATCTCCTAATTCATTATTTAAACTCCCTTGTAAATGATGTCCAGGAACCGCTTCATGCACAGTTAAAGAAGGTAAAGTATATAACGTTCTACTTGGCAAATCATAGGTGTTTACCCAATAATATCCTGGATCTTTACTATCTTTTCCTGTCCCTATATATCTTCCACTTGTGTATTTAGGAGCAATTGCATCAGGAACTGGAGCAACTCCATATGGTTTTCTAGGTAATGTTTTAAAAAATCGAGGTAACTGCTCATCTGCTCGCTTTGACATATCACGAGCAATCATCATTAACTGTCTTGGTGTTTTCGCATAGAATTGCTCATCTGTTCTTAAAAAGTAAAAGAAATCAGCAAAGGATCCTTTAAACTCTAGATCAGTAATAATTTTTTCCATTTCCGCTCTTATTCGAGCCACTTCACTCAATCCAATTTTATGAATATCGTCAGCAGAATACTGAGTACTTGTTGTATAAAAATTAATTCTATCTTGATAGAATTCATCTCCTTTAGGAGTCTCAGAAATACCTATCGTTGTTCTCGTTTTTGGGAAATATTCAATCTCAAAAAACTGCTTAATTCGTTTAAATTCTGGAGTTACATTTGTTTCAATTGCTAGTTTTGCAACGCTTAAAACTGAATCTTTTTGGCTAGTTGTCAGTTCTTCTGGAAGATTCATAAAAGGAGAATAATAATAACTATCTTCATAATTATCAACAATATTGCTATCATAAGTAGATTCGTACCCTTTAAAAATCACTAAAGGTTGGGAAACCCCTTTTTCTAATCCTTCTCTCAAATTCACAAAATGCTGATTCACATATTCAGGAATTGCATTCAACTTGTTAAGGTATTTTTTAACGTCTTCATAATTAGTTAATGGACGTACATTGTAGGTTAAACTACTATGGAAACCATAGTCAGATAGCAACGGATTTAAGTATTGTTCAAATTCATAATATGCAATCTGATCTTTAAGTTTAAATCTTAATAAATCTAAAGATATTCTATCTGTCTCGCTTAATCCATCACCATTAATTTGGTTTAATTTATCTAAAATAGTTTGTGCATATTCAGCCTCTGATTTATAGTACTCTTTTGTGTAAACACCTAATGGATATTTCTCATCATCATACGCTTCATACTCTTGATACTCAGTAATGATTTGATTCAAAATAGTGGAAGAATCTTTAGTCTCACAACCAATTACTACAAGCACTAATACTACATAAACAATCTTTAAATATTTCATTTTTTTAAATTTTACTCATTGTTAATTTCCCATTTATATGTCTTAAAATCTCTAATGAGTTTTCATTTTTTAATTCATCTGGCAATAAATGGTTTGGCCAATCTTGATAACTAAATGGTCTCACCCAACGTTTGATTGAATTTACTCCAACTGCTGTAAACCTACTATCCGTTGACGCAGGATACGGACCTCCATGAACCATTGAAGGGCACACTTCTACTCCTGTTGGAACTCCATTAAAAATAATTCGTCCTACTCTATTTTGCAAAGCAGAAACTACATTTGAATATTCTGAAACCTCATCATTAGCTCCAATTACTGTTCCTGTTAATTGACCTTCTAATTTAGAAATAACCTCTTCCAGTTCATCAGAATTTTCACATTGTACAATAATAGAGAATGGCCCAAAAACTTCTTGATGCAATTTTGTGTTTTCTAAAAATGTTGAGCCATCAACTGTAGCAACAACTTGTTTTGCATAGTTTGATTGTACAGTATCAGTAAATTCAGCCGTCACATTTATTTTTTCTTGAGATAAAACAGTTGATTTACTTTGTTCAAAGGCTCCAACAATGTTAGGATGCAACATACATGTTGGATTTATCTCTAAAATATCCTTTGATAGATTACTAACAAAATTAGATAATTCAGCACCTTTAATTCCTACTATTAATCCTGGATTTGTACAGAATTGACCTGTCCCTAAAGTAATAGAACTTGCATACGTCTTCGCCAACGCTTCGCCTCTATCTTGTAAAGCATTTGGTAATATAATAACTGGATTGACACTTCCCATTTCAGCAAATACTGGAATAGGCTCGTCTCTTTGTGCTGCAAGATCATATAATGCTCTACCTCCACGAATACTTCCTGTAAACCCAACTGCTTTTACATCAGGATGTTTTACTAAATAGACTCCAACTTCAATTCCACTACTATTAATATTTGAAAACACACCATTTGGCATTCCTGTTTTTTCAGCAGCTTTTATAATTGCAGAAGCTACCAATTCTCCAGTTCCAGCATGCATTGGATGAGATTTGACTATCACAGGACAACCAGAAGCCAAAGCAGCCGCTGTATCTCCACCTGCAGTTGAATATGCTAAGGGAAAATTACTCGCTCCAAATACAACAACAGGACCTAAAGGCAGCATCATTTTACGAACATCAGGTCTTGCCATTGGTTGCCTGTCAGGTTGAGCAGTATCAATAGTTGCTTCTACCCAAGAACCTTCTTCCACAAGTTTGGCAAAGGATCTTAATTGACCAACAGTTCTCCCTCTTTCTCCTTTTGCCCTTCCTTCTGGCAAACCTGTTTCAGAGCAATATGTTTGAATTAATTCGTCATCTAATGCCAAAATCTCATCAGCAATAACATCTAAAAAAACTGCTTTTCTTACTCCAGAAATTTTACTAAATTCTTTATAAGCCGTTTTGGCTAATGAAACTGCCTGATCAATTTCATCAGTTGTTGCTTCTACAAAAACAGAAGTATTCTCTTTATTTAATTGAGGGTTAAATGTTGTGTATGTTTTAATTCCATTAGCAATTAAGTTATTCCCTATATAATTTTTTCCTGTAATCATTTATAAATTTTTATAATTTGGCAATGTTGGTCTCGTTCTCATTCCTTCTTCAATAATATGTAGCACATGTTTACGCTCTTCGCCAATCAATGGTAATCGAGGAGCACGCACATTTTCTGTTCCAATTTTTGTGTAGACTTCTGCCAACTTAATATTTTGCACTAATTTAGGATTTATATCTAACTCTAGCAAAGGTAAAAACCAACGATAAATTTCAATTGCTTCTTTAATTCGCCCTGCTTTTTGCAATTCATAGATTGCAACTGTTTCTGCCGGAAATGCACAAACCAAACCTGCAACCCAACCGTCTGCTCCCATCAATAAACTTTCAAGCGCTAGCGTATCAACTCCAGTCATTATCTTTAATCTATCTCCAAATCTGTTTTTTATTCTTGTTACATTAGAAATATCTCGTGTCGATTCTTTTACTGCTTGAATGTTTGGGCAAGAAGAAACCAACTCATCAAACATATCTAAAGAAACTTCTATCTTATAATCTATAGGATTGTTATAGACCATAATAGGAAGTGACGTACTATTTGCAACTGCCTTAAAATATTCAACAGTTTCTCTATCTCCTGCTTTATATCTCATTGGAGGTAACATCATCAATCCTTTTGCTCCATCTTCTTCTGCTATTTGTGCTGCTTCCATTGCACCTTTAGTAGTTTGCTCTGCAATATTTAATAAAACTGGCACTTTACCATCAACAATATTTACTGTTTCTTTTGTTAACGTTCTTTTTTCATCATCAGTCAAAGTACTTGCTTCACCTAAAGTTCCACCAAGAACAATACCATGAACACCTGCATTTAATTGTGCTTGAATATTCGTTTCAAACATTTGCATATCTAGCGTGTCCTTATCTGTAAACTTAGTTGTTACTGCTGGCATCACACCTTTCCAATCAATACTCATAATTTTAGTTTTAAATTTTATGTAAAATTAATTTACAATTCACAATTTAAATAGTGTCTTTTTATCTAAAACCAATACTATAGTATCCGTTATTTTATATTAATAATAATTATTGAATATTATATGTGTATTTTTATCCTATGAAAGTTCTACCATTTAAAATACCCAAACCTGAAAATAGCACCATTGTTTTCCAAGAAGATAAAGAGATTTATTTCTATGATAAATTACATCAACATGAAGAAATCCAAATAAGTTTAATTATTGAAGGTAAGGGAACTTTGATTGTTGGTGACATGGTAAATTATTATGACAAAGGAGCTATTTTAGTTATAGGAAGTAACATTCCACATGTTTTTAAAAGTAACACTGAAGAAACTTCAAATTCTCATATGCAAAGTCTTTTTTTCTCAAAAGATTCTTTTGGTGTTGATTTTTTTGAATTACAAGAATTACAAGAGTTAAAACAATTTTTTAAACGTTCAAAACATGGATTCAAAATAATTTCTTCTAAAAAAATAATTTCTAATTTATTTTCTGAATTAAAAACCTCATCGAAATTTAAATTATTCACAACACTTTTAGAGTTATTGAAAATCGCTTCAAAAGCCAACTACAAAAGTCTTTCTTCGTTTATTTATGAAAAAAAATATACAGACGTTGAAGGTAAAAGAATGCAAGATGTGTTTGATTTCACAATGAAACAGTTCCAAAATGATATTTCATTAAGCACTATTGCTTCTGTTGCAACAATGACCAAAAATGCATTTTGCAAGTACTTTAAAAAACGTACAAACAAGACATACTTTCGGTTTTTAAATGAAGTGAGAATTGAACATGCCTGTAAATTATTAGTAGAAGAAAAAGATTTTTCTATTGCTGATGTTGCTTACAACTCAGGATTTAAAAATATCTCCAATTTCAACAGACAGTTTAAAACTATTAAAAAGGTAAATCCCTCAGATTTCAAGAAAGTGCGTTAAGGTCTTCTCTAAGTTTTTTAGTCATTCCTTTCACAACAAGTTCATAAGCTGTCTCTTATACACATCTGACGCTGCCGACGAATAGAGAGGTGT
>OJBS01000423.1_pt1 | contig 9934 bp, 10 predicted proteins | sample 1590941 | NCBI WGS metagenome assembly OJBS01 (sample SAMN05416785, study PRJEB24817) | seawater metagenome | isolation source: Sea water | place: Canada:Atlantic | collected 2013-11
CGAGATCATGCCTAGTCTCGTGGGCTCGGAGATGTGTATAAGAGACAGATGAAGATATGGTCAAGATTTTGGCTTTAGTAGATTTTAAAATTTCTAAAAGTGAATTGAATTCATTTTTCAGAAATGAGAATCACGATAAATATATGGAAGTTGGGGATCAAATCTTACGTAATTTTTTAAACGGATTGATTATTCATTTAAGAGGACCAATGCCTAAGAAAGAGGATAGTTCTAAAGAGGATAAAAAATAGCGTTAAACTTCAAAATTCTCTTCTAACTCAATAATTTCCGCAGGTTTCATTGTATCAAGTTTTATGCTTCCTATGCGTACTCGTATGAGGCGCAATGTTGGAAGTCCAACTACTGCAGTCATTTTACGAACTTGTCGAAACTTACCCTCTCTTAACGTAATTGACAGCCAACTTGTTGGACCATGTCTATCATCTCTAACTTTTTTACTTCGTTCTTCAAAAATTGGAATTTCAGTCAATATTTTGGCTTCACAAGGCTTGGTCAAATATACAGCACCTTCTATGCCGATTTCAACACCATTTTTAAGTTTTTCAATACTATTAGAAGTTATAAGTCCATCAACCTGAGCATAATATTCTTTTTCAACTTTACTACTTCGTATAAATTCACTTGTCTTTCCATCAGTAGTTAGCAATAATAATCCTTCAGACTTCTCATCCAATCTGCCAATAGCCATAGTGTCAGCAGGAACGTCAAATAAATCACCCAATAATTTTTTATTAGTTCTTTTGGTTTGATTATTTATAAACTGACTTAAATAACCATACGGTTTATATATGATAAAGTGCTGATGTACTTTTTGGAGCATTTTCTTGATAAGGTGTTTATTACTATTTATATTTTTTCATAAAAATAGCTAAAATATCCTCATAAAGGACGTATTTTTGTACGTCATCAAAAATTAGATAATGCTAGAAGTAACTACTGCTGAACTACAAGAAAGAAAATCAGGTAAAGATTTATATAATTATCAGAAAGGCGCAATAAATAAAATTTTTAAAAGTTTTGAAGACGCTCCAGATGATTATCATTTGTTATATCAGTTACCAACAGGAGGAGGTAAGACAGTAATTTTTTCTGAAATTGTTAGGCAATATTTGAAGCATCATAAAAAAAGAGTTTTGGTGATGACTCACAGAGTTGAATTGTGCAAGCAAACATCTAACATGCTTACAGAATTTGGTGTTGTAAATAAAGTAGTTGATAGTAAAGCAAATTTAGAAGATCAATCAGAATATGATTGTTTTGTTGCTATGGTAGAGACTCTAAATAATAGGCTGAATGATGATAAATTAGATATTTCTGATATTGGTTTAGTTATTATTGATGAGGCACATTACAATTCGTTTACTAAATTATTCAAGTTTTTTGAGAAGTCATTTATTTTAGGAGTTACTGCAACACCTTTGAGTTCAAATGTTAAACTTCCTATGAAGGATAATTACAACGAACTTATTGTTGGAGAAACAATTGAAGCATTGATAGAAAATGAGTTCCTTGCACGTGCAGAAACATATTCATACAATGTAGGCTTAACTTCTTTAGAAATTGGTACAAATGGAGATTATACAGTTAAATCTTCTGAAGATTTATATACCAATAACGACATGTTATCAAAGTTGTTAATGTCTTATGAAACACATTCTAAAGGTAAAAAAACATTAATTTTCAATAACGGTATTAATACATCAATACATGTTTACGAAACATTTAAAGCAGCAGGATATCCAATCGCACATTTAGATAATACTGTTAGTAAAAAAGATAGAGCAAAATTATTGGAATGGTTTAAAGAAACTCCACATGCGATACTTACATCAGTTAGTATCTTAACAACAGGATTTGATGAACCAACAATTGATACAATTATATTAAACAGAGCCACAAAATCATTGGGATTATACTATCAAATGGTTGGTCGTGGTTCAAGAATATTAAATAACAAAGCAAAATTTTCAATAATAGATTTAGGAAATAATTTTCATCGATTTGGTCCTTGGGGAGCCGATTTAGACTGGCAAAAAATATTTAGATCTCCAGATCATTATCTTGATAAGTTATTAAATGATGAAGATTTAGAAAGTGATTTTAGATATAAAATGCCTCCAGAATTGAGAAGTGAGTTTTCAAATTCAGACGAAGTATATTTTGATGTCAAAAAAACATATGTAGATTCTGTAGCAAAAGGGCTATCTTCTAAAGTGGTTTTAGAGAAATCTATTGATCATCATGCAAAAATATGTATAGAAAACAGTGAAGATGTCTATGATGCATATGCTTTGGCAAAGTTATTGAATGATGATATTAATCATAGAATTGATAGATATAGCAAGTGTATATGTAGAAGTACGCACAATTTTATTGATTGGCTAAATGATGATTACAGAAAAAAATTACGAATACATTTACGTGAGAATTTTGATGTAATCTTTGAGGAGATTCACGGTAGACCACCTGAAGATTAGATTTTTATTTCTCAAATAAATTGTATAAATTGCTAGGCTCTAAAAAAACAACACTAAAAATAAATATTAAGACAATAAATGGCAAAATCGCAACAGACTTTTAACAAGAGTGAAAAGGAGAAAAAGCGTTTGAAAAAACGTGAATTAAAGCAGAAGAAAAAAGAGGAACGTAAATCTAGCTCTGTTAAAGGTGGGAAATTAGAAGATATGTTGGCTTATGTTGATGCGTATGGACGCATTACAGATACTCCACCAGATCCTGAGGATAAGATAATAGTTGACGCAGAAGATATTATTCTTGGGATACCTAAGAAGGTTGAAGGTGAAGAGGAATCTAAAGAAAAGCAAGGGAAAGTATCATTTTTTGATACCTCTAAAGGTTTTGGATTTATTTTAGATACACAAACTCAAGAGAAGTATTTTGTTCACGTTTCTGGTTTGATTGATGAGATTGCAGAGAACGATAAAGTACAATTTGAATTAGAAAAGGGATTAAAGGGAATGAATGCTGTTCGTGTTAAAAAAATCTAGTTCTATTCAATTATAAAAATAAAGAAGTTCTTTCATTAGGACTTTTTTTTTGCACTGGTTTTAAAGCCTTCTTTAAAAAGAAAAAATTATATTAGTTCGTTTTCAATTAAATGATGAAACGGTTTTTTAGATCTATTTTTTATTTAGTTCCATTGCTATCTCTTGCTCAAAACATTCAAGTAGATAGTCAGACTTATACTGCACAAGAACTTATAGAAGATATTTTAATTGATAGTGACTGTATTGATAACGTTATTGTAACAAATGTAGTAGGAGGTGACTTTGGAGGAGCGGATGAGAGTTATGGTTTTTTTGATGCTTCAGGAACAACTTTCCCATTTGAAAGAGGGATTGTTTTAAGTACAGGGAAACTTGAAAATACTGAAGGTCCAAATACAACTTTAAGTGATGATGATGCTCCAAATTGGCTGGGAGATAGTGATTTAGAATATGTATTAGATGAATCAAACACTACAAACGCAACAATTTTAGAATTTGAGTTTACATCAACTGCATCTGAAATAAGTTTCAAATATATTTTTGCTTCAGAAGAATATCAAGAGGGTAATGCGAGTACTTGTCAGTATTCTGACTTGTTTGGGTTTTTAATTCGTCCAATAAGTGAAACGGAATATGAAAACATTGCTCTAGTTCCTAATACTCAAATCCCTGTAAAAGTAACGACTGTACACCCTGAAATTCCTGGTGAATGCCAAGAAGAAAATGAAGTGTATTTTGAAAGTTTTAATAGTTCAGTCTCTCCAATTAATTTTAATGGACAAACAAAAGTTTTGGTTGCAACTGTTACTATTATTCCATCTGTAACGTATCATGTCAAATTGGTTATAGCAGACGAACAAAATTATAGATATGATTCTGCTGTTTTTCTTGAAGCAGGAAGTTTTACCTTATCGACAGATTTGGGAGAAGACAGACTTATCGCTACAAATAATCCATTATGTGAAAATGACACTATTGAATTGAATGCTTTTCAGGCAGGAAACAATACCTATCAATGGTTTAAAGATGATGTGTTGCTGAACACTCAAATCACAGAATTGCTTACTGTTGTTGATGCTGGAGTATATACAGTTGAAGTGACTTTAGAAAACAACTGCACAGTATTTGGAGGGATTTCAATAGAATATATACAGAATCCTATCGTTTTTGACACTACAATTGTCGAATGTGATTTTAATCAAGATGGAATTACAGTTTTTAATTTATTAGAAGCGCAGTCTGATATTACTGCAAGTAATAGTTCTTTAACAGTCACAAATTTTTTTACTGATCAAAATGATGCAAATCAGAATATAGTAGCTAACGCAATCCCAAGCACCACGAATTATCAAAATTTAATTCCTTCAGAAGTTGTATTTGCTAGAGTAGAATCTAATTTTGGCTGTTATAGTCTTGCAGAATTAACTTTAGATATTTCTCCTAATACAATAATAATACCTCAATTTGACACTTGTGATGATTTAGAGATAGATGGGTATACCTTTTTTAATTTTGATGATATTACGGCGACATTTCAAAATCAAATTCCTGTAGGAGCAATTGTAAACTATTTTTTAACAGAACAAGATGCTACTGACGATAACCCTTTGACGTCACCTTATAAAAATTCGATTTTAAATTCAGAAATACTATATGTAAAAGTAGAAAGTAATAGTCAATGTTTTGCTATTTCTACAGTGAATATAAATATTCTAGAAACACCATTATTAGCTGCTGACGAATCTGTTTTTTATTGCGAAAATATATATCCAAATACAATTCCTTTATATTCACGTTTGACAAGTAATTCACTTGAAAACCACACCTTTAATTGGTATTTTAATGGTGTTTTAACGAGTCATATGACTTCGGAATACAATATCAATGCAACAGGAACATATACGGTTATTGTAACTGCTCAGAGTGGTTGTGAATCAGAGAGAACTATTAACGTGAACGCTTCTAGTACTGCAATAATTGACGCTATTATTTTTACTGAAGCAACGTATGATAATACAATTACTGTTGTGGCAAGTGGAAGTGGTGTTTATGAATATTCTATAGATCAAGAATTAGGGCCATTTCAAGAAAGTAACATTTTTGAAAATATCCTTCCAGGTTTTCATACTGTTTATGTAAGAGATAAAAATGGCTGTGGAGTAGAAGAAGAAATGATTTCTATTTTAGGGTTTCCAAGATATTTCACGCCAAATGAAGATGGAATTCATGATACTTGGCAAGTATTGGGAGTGAATTCTGAATTTAATAAGAATATTACTATTAAAATCTTCAATCGTTTTGGAAAAATATTAGCGCAATTCAATAGCACATCTTTTGGCTGGGACGGAACCTATAATGGAGAAAAGTCACCTTCATCAGATTATTGGTTTATCGCCACATTGCCTGACGGAAAAGAATATAGAGGTCATTTTACTTTAAAACGATAGTTTATTTTAATGTGCTTGGGCAAATTTCGTCAGTTAATTTAATATCCAGTTTTTTTATAGCACCAAAACCTCCTTTAACGTCAATTAGGTTATGAATACCTCTGCTTTTTAATATCGATGCAGCAATAACAGAACGATAACCTCCAGCACAATGTATATAGAACTCTTTGTCTGTAGGGAACTCATTTAAATAGCCATTTAATTTACTAAGTGGAGCATGAATTGCATCTTCGATATGAGAAGATGCATATTCTCCATCTTTTCGAACATCAAAAACGGAAGTTTTATTAGTGTCGATTGCTTGCTTTAAATCAGACGCTTCAACACTTTTTAAACTGTCAACTTCTTTTCCAGCATTTTTCCAAGTATCAAAACTACCTTCCAAATATCCAATTACATTATCAAAACCTACTCTTGATAATCTTGTTATCACTTCTTCTTCACGTCCTTCTGGAGCAACTAATACTATAGCTTGATTTACATTTGCTATTAAAGCACCAACCCAAGGCGCAAAACCACCATCGACACCTATAAATATTGACTTTGGAATAAACCCGTTGACAAAATCATTTTGATGACGTACATCAAGAATAACGGCATCTGTCTCGTTAGCTAACTTTTCAAATTCTTCTATTGATAATGGGTTTTTTGATTTTTCAATTACGTCATCCAAACTATCAACTCCATTAATATTCATTAAAACATTTTGTGGAAAATATTTTGGAGGTGCAGCTAACCCATCTAATAATTCTTTTACAAACTCTTCTTTCGTCATATCAGCACGAAGGGCATAATTTGTTTTCTTTTGATTCCCAAGAGTATCTGTTGTTTCTTTACTCATATTTTTACCACAAGCAGAACCTGCACCATGACTAGGATAAACAATTAAATCATCACTCAAAGGCATAATCTTATTTCTAAGCGAATCAAATAAGAAGCCAGCTAATATATCTTCTGTTAAATCAGAAACTACTTCTTGAGCCAAATCAGGTCTTCCAACATCACCAATAAACAAAGTGTCTCCAGTAATAATCCCATGTTCTTTTCCATGCTCATCTATCAATAAATAAGAGGTGCTTTCCATAGTGTGTCCTGGAGTATGGATCACTTTGATGGTATACTCACCAACTTTAAATTCTTGATTGTCTTTTGCTGTAATTACATCATAATTAGGATTTGCAGTAGGGCCAAAAACAATTTTCGCTCCTGTTTTTTTTGCCAAATCTATATGTCCACTTACAAAATCTGCATGAAAATGAGTTTCGAATATATATTTAATTTTCGCATTGTCTTTATGCGCTCTTTCTATATATGGTTTTACCTCACGTAGAGGATCTATAATCGCAACTTCCCCTTTATGTTCAATGTAGTATGCCGCTTGAGCTAAACATCCAGTATAAATTTGTTCTATATTCATAATTTTAGAGTGTTATATTATTTATCTATTCACAAAGAACTCCATGTAAAAAATAAAGAGTGCAAGTGTTAAGATAAAATATCCAAATCCTTTTTTAAGGCTTTTTCCGTTAATAAAGTTACTAGCATAACTTCCAATAAGTATACCAATAAAAGATATCCCTGTAAATGTCAGTAAAAACTGCCAATCTATTTCTAATGAATTAGCATCACCAATAAAAAAGCCTATTAAAGATTTAAAAGCGATGATAATTAATGATGTTCCAATAGCGATTTTTATTTCAATATTTGCCAGTAGAACTAAAGCAGGAATAATTAAAAAACCTCCACCAGCACCAATAAACCCCGTTATTGCGCCAACAATAATCCCTTCAATTATAATGAGGGGATAATTATATTTTGGAGTATTTGAACTGCTTTTTGATTCAACCTTTCTTTCTTTAATCATAGAGAACGCTGCAAAAAACATAAGTACTGCAAAGAGTCCAAACATTCCCATTCTTCTTGTGAATTCAAAATTATTTATTGTAACTAAAACATCTGGAAGTATTGGTATAATGTATTTCCTAACAATAGATACACCAATGATTGATGGAATGCCAAAAACAATAGCAGTTCTCCAATCTACATACCCATTAAAATGTTTTTTTATTCCGCCTATTAAAGCGCTAGAGCCAACAATAAATAATGAATATGCTGTAGCAACCTTTTCATCTACAGAAAACAAATAGGCGAGGACTGGCACTGCTAAAATTGAGCCTCCACCACCAATTAAACCTAAGGTTAGGCCAATAAAAAGAGCGGAAATGTATCCTGAAAGTTCAATAAATTCCATGGTACAAAAGTAAAGAAAATTAAGGTGATATGAAGTAAGTTGATCTTTAAAATGTTCTTTGCTATTTATTAAAGTAAAAAAGAAATGACCTGAATAATGCGTTAATATTTTATAAATTTATAAGGTATCATTTGCTGCCTTTAAGGAATTGGAATAATGCCTTTAAGGTAGAAATATTGGTTTGGTTTGGTTTGATAAAAAGAATGAAAATTTAACCTTTTTCTATATTTTTTAATAACCCTTAAATTTATGTAAGTCAATACACTTTATAGTAGTACTTTTGCAGCATGGCAAACCCAATAAAAGAACAACAAGATATCTTGAATAAATTCAACATTCAAGAATTAAATCCTATGCAGGAAGAAGCAATTTCTGTAGTAGCAACAACAGCAAATACGATTATACTTTCTCCTACAGGAACAGGAAAAACCTTAGCGTTTTTATTGCCATTGATCAAGATATTAGATTCAGAATGTAAAGAAATACAAGCATTGATATTAGTTCCATCACGTGAATTGGCTATACAGATAGAGCAAGTAATCCGTAATATGGGTTCTGGTTATAAAGTAAATGCTGTGTATGGAGGTAGATCAATGAGTAAAGATAAAATTGAATTAAAGCATGAGCCTGCAATTTTAATTGGAACTCCAGGAAGAATAGCAGATCACTTTAGTAACAATCGTTTTTCTAAAGACAGTATCAAGACTTTAATTTTAGATGAGTTTGACAAATCACTAGAAGTTGGTTTTGAATATGATATGACAGGGATTATCAATGATTTACCTAATATTGATAAACGTATTTTAACTTCTGCAACTCAAGGTGTTGAAATTCCAGGTTTTGTGAAGATGAGTAACCCAACGACACTTAATTATTTGAACCATAGAAGTGCTAAATTGACTATAAAGACAGTTATTTCTCCTTCTAAAAACAAATTAAATACATTACTTCATTTACTAAATCATATAGGAAATGATCCAGGAATAATCTTTTGTAATTTAAAAGATTCTATTCAAGGAGTCAGTGATTTCTTAGAAAGAAAGAACATTGCACATGGCTGTTTTTATGGTGGAATGGAGCAACAAGATAGAGAGCGTTCGCTAATTAAATTTAGAAATGGAACGAATCAAGTAATCGTTGCTACAGATTTGGCTGCCAGAGGAATAGATATTCCTGAAATGAAGTTTATCATTCATTATGAATTGCCATTGCACGAAGAAGAATTTACACATAGAAATGGTAGAACGGCACGTGTTAATTCTAAAGGAACAGCATTTGTATTGAAATGGAAAAATGAAAGTGTTCCTAATTTTATTAAGAAAAATGCACCTTCAATAGATATTTCTGTACAAGCAGAACGCAAGCCAAGATATTGGGAAACGCTATTTATTTCTGGAGGAAGAAAAGATAAAATTTCTAAAGGAGATATCGCAGGATTGTTCTTTAAACAAGGCGGAATCAGTAAAGATCAATTAGGAGTTATAGAGTTAAAACGCGACTGTACATTTGTTGCAGTTCCTGTATCTATTGCTGAAGGTTTGGTTGAAAAATTGAATAACTCGAGACTTAAGAAAAAGAAAGTTAGAATTCATACTGTGTAACGAGTCCTCTAACAAAAAAACACCTTGGAAAAACTTATTTTTGAAAACTTCAGCGAATTTAAATCAATGGTTGGTAAACAATTACCAGAAGGAAACGGTATGCTATAACCCAACAAATGATTGATGATTTTGCAAATGCTACATTAGACAAGCAATGGATTCAGTGGATCAAGAAAGGGCAGAAAGAATCTCCTTTTAAAAGCACTGTCGCTCATGGCTTTATGTCTGTAGCTATGATTTCAAAAATACTGGAAGAAGCATTTGCTATAAAAAGTATCAAAATGGGATTGAATTATGGACTGAATAAAGTTCGTTTTCCACAAATCCTGTACCTGTAAATAGTGAACTAAGAATGTTAAGTTCTGTCAAAGAAATAGAGGACTTAAGGAGTAGTGGGATTAAAATCACTTTTAATTGTACCATTAAAATAAAAGGGCAAGAAAAGCCTGCATGTGTAGCGGAATTTTTAGTTGCCTTATTCGAATAAAGAAAGTTAGAATTTATCTTTTTAAGACCACCAAACAACAAAAAACTTTTGAATGTTTCCGTTTGGAAATTTTATCCAACATAGAGGCGAAGTTTTCTCATTAATAATTGAAGTTACCT
>OJBS01000426.1_pt1 | contig 9874 bp, 8 predicted proteins | sample 1590941 | NCBI WGS metagenome assembly OJBS01 (sample SAMN05416785, study PRJEB24817) | seawater metagenome | isolation source: Sea water | place: Canada:Atlantic | collected 2013-11
TGCCTAGTCTCGTGGGCTCGGAGATGTGTATAAGAGACAGATATAAGTTTTGCTTTTGTAGTATTTTTCTAAGTTTTTAGGAACAGGAGACGTTACCAACATCTCATATTCTTTATGCGCCATCACTTCAAAATGTTCTCCAGAAACAGTGTTGTCTTTGCAGTTTAAGAGCGTGGTTAAATTTGTATAAAGCTCTTTTTGATTGTCCATATTGCTTTAATCTTAAGAATGTTCCACGAGGAACATTTGAGGTTTTCTTTTTTTATCTACCCATATAAACCAACAAAACAGAAATATCACTTGGCGAAACACCACTAATCCTGCTAGCTTGCGAAATAGATGTTGGTTTCACTTTATTTAATTTTTCAGTAGCTTCAAAAGATAACGACTTCACTTTTTCGTATTTAAAACTAGAGGGAATAACGACGTTTTCTAACCTATTTAATTTATCTGCATTGTTTCTTTCTTTCTCTATATAGCCAGAATACTTTAAGTGAATTTCTGCTTGCTCGATTACGTCTTTAGCCACAGTATGCTCCTTTAAAAAATCTTTTAATTTTTTTATATCACTAAAATCTGCAAGCGATAATTGAGGTCTTGATGCAATTTTGAAAAGCTTCATAGACTGATTTACCAGTGCTAAATTCTTAGCTTCTAAAATAGGGTTTACCTCTTCTTGCTTTACACTTGTCTCTTCTAAAAACTTAATTAATAAAGCGGTCTTTTGTTCCTTTTCCAAAACACGGTCCATTCTTTCTTGAGATGCCAAACCTAATTTATATCCTAAAGGAGTTAGTCTTAAATCTGCATTATCTTGCCTTAATAAGGTTCTATATTCTGCCCTGGAAGTAAACATTCTATAAGGCTCCTCTGTGCCTTTAGTAATTAGGTCGTCAATTAAAACTCCAATATATGCTTCGTTCCTTTTTAAAATAAAAGGCTCCTTTCCCTGTGTTTTTAGTGCAGCATTTACGCCTGCCATTAAACCTTGCGCAGCCGCCTCTTCATAACCTGTTGTTCCATTAATCTGTCCCGCAAAAAATAAGTTCTCAATCAACTTTGTTTCCAAAGAATGTTTTAGTTGAGTCGGTTGGAAAAAGTCATATTCTATTGCGTACCCATATCTTAAAAACTTTACATTTTCAAAACCATCTACCGCACGTATTGCTTTGTCTTGGATATCCTCTGGAAGTGATGTAGAAAAACCGTTCACATACATTTCAACTGTCGTCCAACCCTCTGGCTCTACAAAAATTTGATGTCTATCTTTCGTGGCAAATCGATCTACTTTATCTTCCACAGATGGACAGTATCTTGGCCCAGTAGACTTAATTCTTCCGTTAAACATTGGAGATCTATCAAAACCCTCACGAAGCAAATCATGTACCTTTTGATTTGTATAAGTTAAATAACAAGAGCGTTGCTTTTTTAAAGAGCTTGTGGTTGGTAAATAAGAAAACTTCTCAGTAATTTCGTCCCCTGGTTGCTCAGTCATTTTTGAATAATCCAAAGAACGCCCATCCACCCGTGGAGGTGTTCCTGTTTTCATTCTACCAGCTTCAAAACCTTTTTTAACCAATTCTTCTGTAATCCCTGTAGAGGCTCCTTCACCAGCTCTTCCACCACCAAAACTTTTATCACCAATATGAATTAAACCATTTAAAAAAGTACCTGCTGTAATTATAACTGTCTTAGCTTTTATTTCTAGACCTAAAGCTGTTTTTACACCTATAATTTTATACCCATCAAACAACAAGCCACAAACAGAGTCTTGATAAAAATCGACGTTTTTTGTTTCCTCTAACATCGTTCTCCAACACTCAGCAAATTGCATTCTATCAGATTGCACCCTAGGGCTCCACATTGCTGGGCCTTTGGATTTATTAAGCATCTTGAACTGTATTGCGGTTTTATCTGTAACAACTCCACTATACCCACCTAAAGCATCTATCTCTCTTACAATTTGTCCTTTTGCAATTCCACCCATTGCAGGATTACAACTCATTTGTGCAATATTCTGCAAATTCATCGTGATTAACAATGTATGAGCACCCATGTTTGCACTTGCGGCTGCAGCTTCACTACCTGCGTGACCACCCCCTATTACGATAACATCAAATGTTGTTGAAAATAAACTCATTCTTTATGGTTCCACGTGAAACCCTGTATTTAATTAATTGACATTAAGTTAGTTAACTCTTTTAAAGCATTGTTTTCTTGAATAGTCATCTCTTTTTGACTCTCTGGTGTTTTATCAGAAAAACCGATATAATGCAAAACCCCGTGAATCATTACCCTTTGTAGTTCTTCTAAAAAAGACACTTTAAAATCATTAGCATTATCTGCAACTCTTTCTGTAGATATAAATATATCTCCACCAACAAGCCTTCCTAAAGAATTATCAAAACTTATAATATCTGTTAGTGTGTCGTGTTGTAAAAACTCTATGTTTAATTTTAATAAATAAGCATCGTCGCAAAAAATATAGTTTATTTCACCCTCTTCACGGTTGTGATTTAAAATAATTTTTTGAATCCATTTTTCCAAACAATCCTCGTTTTCTAATTTAAAATTGGTTTCGTAATTAAAACTAATCATTGTCTATCTTATTTGGTTCTAAAAAATAATCCCGAACCTTTAATTTGTAATTTTGATGCAAAGGTAACGATTGTCTATTTAATATCTCTATTTGATTATAGAACTGCTTTTTAAAATCTAACAACTTCTTGTTGTTTTTATTTGTAGTATTTCTATTAACTGTTGCTTTGCGTTTATTCTCTTTTCCTTGCTCTAAAACCGCTTTGTCTAATTTTAGTAAATCATAGTTTAACTGTTGCATTTTTTGAATCGTGCGAGCGCTAAAACCATTTTCTAAAATTTCATTTTCTAGTTGTTCCATCGATTTTAAAACCTTTTTAACCTGACCAATATTTTTTTTATTTCCTTTCTCTGACTCTTTTATAGCGGTTTGCAACTGCTGCCTTAATTGAGTCTGTTGTTTATATATCTCATACAGCTCGCCGTCTAAATCGTCATTTTGCCCAGTTCCTTTTTCTCCCGCCCCCCCTTTATTCGATTCGTTAATGTTTTTTCCAGTCTCATCTTTTTTACCTGGTTTCTCTCCTTTTTTTCCATCACCTTTTTCCTCTCCTAAGTTTTTACCCGGCTTTCGCGCAAGCTCTTTAGATTTCTCTCTTCCTTTTTTCATTTTCTCAGACAACTCGCCTTGCTTTTTAATAATGTCTGGAAGACTAAAGCCCTTACTTTTTTTACCTGCCCCCATCTTCATAGATGCGTTTTTCATATTATTTAACATTGTGCTTAAATAGTCTGATAAATTGTTTGCAGAAGTCATCACATAACGCTGATTAGAAACTCCATTATCAAACCTTCCTTCAGAAAAATTTTCCAAAGATTGCTCTAAGTTATAATGAGCTGTTGATAAATCGTTTTGAATTTTTGAAGATATTTTGGGCAACCGCATCGAAAGCACATACAAACTATCGTCTATATGCTCAAAATAAGTTCTTATGTTATTTTGCTTTTTTAAATCTTTACCAAAATCTGGGTGCGTTGTGGAAATAGCGTCAAACTTATTCATTAGGGCCTCTTGTTTAAATGAAAAAGTCATCAGGTTTTCTAAAATCTTCCGCATATCATCCATGTTTTCTTCAATAGATTCACCCTCCATTTCTAACATCGCTTTTTGCATTTTAGCGCTCATTTTTTGCATTTTCACGGCACCCTTCTTTTGGTTTTTCTTGGCCGAACCCCTGTCTTTGCTTTTTAAACCTTCCTCAGCCTTATTTAATTCTTGGTCAATGTCCTTTTTTTCCTCTTCTACATCTGGCAATTCCATCGGCTCTTTTAACCTTTTGTTGTCCTTTGTTAATTCATTTAACTCCTTTTTTATTTTCTCAAAGCCTTTTTTTATTTCTTTTTGATCTTCTAAATTATCAGTATCCTTCTTTTCTAATAACTGCTGTTTCTTTGCTAAGTCGTTTAATTTATTCACAATTTGCATTGTTTTTTGTTCTATATAAAACCGCTTTACCAGTTCTAGGGTTCTCTCTAAACTGCGCTCTTGTTGCTTATTTTGTTCCGCTAATTGTTTTATTTTTTTACCTAATTCTTCTTTATTTAACTTCTCCGCAATCTTAGCAATCTCATCTAGCAATTTCTGTTGTTTATTGTTTTTCTTTAGCTCATCAATTCTTTTCTGTAACTCTTCTTTTTTTTCTTGAAGGGTTTTGTCTTCTTCTTTATTTTCTTTAAGGTTGTCTTGCAGTTTTTCAGTTTGAAGACGCATCATTTCTTTATATTGTTTTTGTCTTTTTAAAAAGTCATCTACCTTTTTTTTGTCTCTCCAGTTAAATTTTTTATTCTTTTGTAAACTCTCTTGAAGATTTTCTATACCACGTTGCTGCTTTTGCTGTTTAAGAATATCGCGTTCCATATTGTTAATTGTATTTCTTTGCGCATCTAATAACTCTTGATTTAGCTCTTCTCGTGTTCTTTCTCTATACTTAAAAATAGCACTTTTTGCTTTTTTATTTCCATTTACCATGTCATTGTCATAGACCTCAAAAAAAAGCTCATAGTTAGTTCCTTTATTAACAGACAAACTATCAGGAAACAAGTAAAAAAAAGTTTGAATATCTGCTTTAGAGATTCCTATTGCGCATACTTTTTGGACCTGCGGATTATGCGCTTCGTAATACACCATTTGTAACTTACTTAAGCCATAATCATCTGAAACCTGTCCAATAAATTGTTTGGGGCTTTTAGAGGCGCTGCTCCTATTCGATTGCATTATAATTTTAGGGAAATTGTCTTTAACCACGTTTATAGAAAACTGCAAGCGCTCATAATCTTTTAATTTTTCATTAGATGAAGTAACTTGATACGTAAACGAATTCCTTATTTGTTTTGTAAACTCAAAGTTATTCTCGCTAAACTTGGTAAATAAAAACCTCTCTGTGTTCTCAACAAATGCAACCTCTTGAGTTTGGTTGCCTAAAACATTCCATGTAATTTTAGTCCCTTCTGGAACAACTAGGTTCCCGGAATTTGGAATCGTTTCATTCTTTTTACCAACATAAGAAGGGTATTCTAATTTTAAAATAATATTATTAATTGTTGGAGTGTTAATTATGGTTAACTGATGTATTGTACTTTGAACCCTGTTTGCCTCAAGAAAAAATTGCAGCGGCTTTTGAACACTTGAAAAGGTAAAAGAAAAATTACCCAAACCATTGTTTTGTAAAAAATACTCCTGCTTTTTAAATTTTATTTTTACCTCTGCAGGCAAAACAGATCCAAGGGTTTTAATATGAATCGTAATATCGCTGCCTTGAACAACTTGAAGGCTTTTATTTGTTAGTCTAAAATAAAAAGGAGCTGGTGGTGTATATGTTGTTCTGTGATGAATAACCCGGTCTAGACTCTCTGTAAGTAAATTATTATTGCCGGATAATAACGTAATTAAAAAAATTAAAACAGGTAAGATTGCATACTTAAGGTATTTTAAATTTTTACTAAAACTTACTGCTTTTACAAACGGAATCGAAAACAACTCCTCTGATTTTTGATTGATGCTTGCTATAAGTAGGTCAGATTGGTCGCCCTGTTCTTTCAGTTGTAAAGTATTTAGTAATTTATCTTTTACCTCAGGAAAAAACTTCCCTATAATATCTGAACACTCTTCAAGTGTTAATCCTTTTTGTAAACCAATTAATCTAAAAACAGGTACAATAATAAAACGCCACAATAGGAACCCTTCAACCAAGATAAATACCAAAAACAGAACTGTTCTTGCCATGGGTTTTAACCACAAAAAATGCTCCAAAAAAAGCGTGCATAATAAATACAAAAAACCTATAGAAAAAAACAAAAGCCCCCCTCTAATTAGTTCGTTTACGTAATATTTCCGCGTAAACTGATGTAATTTATCTGTAATTGTTTTAATTCCGTTCATAAGTGACTAATAAAAATAAAGCTTTTCAAAAGACTCACAAAGAAATTAGCTGTTAAAAAAGATTGTTGTTTATATAAAAACGAACTAGTGCTTATTTCTAGCGTCTTTTTATCCATCTGTAATTTCAATTCTCTCTTTTTAAAACTATCTTTGCTTATTAAAAAAAACTCAAAAATGGAATCTAATGTTCGTGTTCGTTTTGCCCCAAGCCCTACGGGACCTTTACATATTGGTGGTGTAAGAACTGCTTTATACAATTATCTTTTTGCTAAAAAACACAATGGTACTTTTATCTTAAGAATAGAAGATACAGACCAGTCTCGTTATGTTGCAAATGCAGAAAACTATATTACAGACGCTTTAGAATGGTGTAACATTCCGTTTGATGAGGGTCCAGGAAAAAACGAAAAGTTTGGACCATACAGACAGTCTGAACGAAAAAACACGTACAAAGAATATGCTGCTATTTTAATTAAAACAGGATGGGCGTATTATGCGTTTGATACTTCAGAGCAATTAGATACGCATAGAAAAGGACACGAAGCGGAGGGAAAAACCTTTATTTATAATTGGCACAATAGAGAAAAAGGGCGCTTAATAAACTCTTTAGTTTTAACAAATGAAGAAGTTCAAAACAGAATTAATGCAGGTGATAATTATGTAATTCGTTTTAAAACACCACAAGACGAAATTTTACGAATGGAAGATGAAATTCGTGGAAAAATTACAATAGACACCAACACTTTAGATGATAAAATTCTGTTTAAAGGAGACGGCATGCCAACCTACCACTTAGCAAATATTGTAGATGACCATTTAATGGAAATTAGTCACGTAATTCGCGGTGAAGAATGGCTGCCATCGATGCCTTTACATGTTTTATTATATAGAGCATTTGGGTGGAGTGCTCCAAAATTTGCACATTTACCACTAATTTTAAAACCCGTAGGAAAAGGAAAGTTAAGTAAAAGAGATGGTGATAAGTTAGGGTTTCCTGTATTTCCGTTAGAATACAAGAACGAGGCTTCTGGCGATGTTTCTAGAGGGTATAAAGAAGACGGTTATTTTGCAGATGGTTTTATAAATATGCTAGCTTTCTTGGGATGGAACCCAGGAACCGAACAAGAAATTTTCTCTTTACAAGAACTGATAAAGGATTTTGATTTAAGTCGTGTTAGCAAATCTGGTGCAAAGTTTAATCCAGATAAAGCAAGCTGGTTCAATCAGCAATACATGCAAACCAAAGACAATACTGAATTAACAGATTTATACATTCCTATTCTAAAAGAAAAAGGTGTTTCAAGAGATCAAGAATATGTTTTAAAAGTGGTTTCTTCTATTAAAGAAAGAGCTGTTTTTGTAAACGATTTTTGGGAGTTGTCTAGTTTCTTTTTTGAAGCTCCAATAGAGTTTGATGTAAAAGCGTCAAAGAAAAACTGGAAAGAAGGAACCTCTGAATTAATGACAGCGGTTGCATTATTCATTTCTAATATTGAAGATTTTACATCAGAAAACACAGAAAAAGAAATTAAAGAGTGGATTACGAATAAAGAAATTGGTTTTGGTAAAGTAATGCAACCACTGCGTTTAAGCTTGGTTGGTAAATTAGCTGGACCACATTTATTTGATATTATAGCAATGATTGGAAAGCAAGAAACAGTTAAAAGAATTGAAAACGCAATTAATAAATTATAATCTTTTCTTTATTTAAATAAATAAAAACTCAATAATATTGAGTTTTTATTTGTTTTAAATGTAACATTTATATAAATCTGCGTCCTATAATTGATCCTAAAATTCAGTACCTTTACTTATATATATTATTAATTTCTAAAAAAAACAGCTATGCCTACACTTCCATTGATTATTATCGTCTTACTCGGTCTTATTCTTTTTGCTTCGTTATTTACTGTTAAACAACAAACTGCAGCAATTTTAGAGCGTTTCGGAAAGTTTAATATTATTAGACCTTCTGGTTTACATTTTAAAATACCTGTAATAGATAAAGTTGCAGGAAGGTTAAGTTTAAAAATTCAACAATTAGATGTTATTATTGAAACAAAAACCCTGGATGATGTTTTTGTTAAACTAAAAGTATCTGTACAATACAAGGTACTTGCAGATAAAGTATATGACGCATTTTATAAACTAGACTATCCGCATGACCAAATAACTTCTTATGTGTTTGATGTGGTAAGAGCCGAGGTGCCTAAAATGAAATTAGATGACGTTTTTGTAAAAAAAGATGACATTGCGCTGGCTGTAAAAGCAGAACTAAACGATGCTATGATAAACTATGGATTTGATATTATTAGAACCTTAGTAACAGATATTGATCCAGACCCTCAAGTAAAAATAGCAATGAATAGAATTAATGCTTCTGAAAGAGAAAAGGTTGCTGCACAGTACGAAGGAGATGCTCAGCGTATTTTAATTGTAGAGCGCGCGAAAGCAGAGGCAGAAAGTAAGCGCTTACAGGGTCAAGGTATTGCTGATCAAAGACGCGAAATTGCTCGTGGTTTAGAGGAGTCTGTAGACGTATTAAATAGAGTGGGTATTAACAGTCAAGAGGCATCTGCTTTAATTGTTGTGACTCAGCATTATGATACTTTACAATCTATTGGTAGTGAGACAAACAGTAATTTAATTTTATTACCAAACTCACCACAAGCGGGTAGCACTATGTTGAATGACATGGTAGCCAGTTTTACCGCAAGCAACCAAATTGGTGAGGCAATGAAAAATCAAAATAATAAAGAAACAAAATAAAGCATTTAGGATCAAACAAAAAAAGCATACTACTTAGTATGCTTTTTTTGTTTCTACACGTAAGAACTTATTTTTTTAACGTCTCTAGATATAAAAAAGCTCAATCTATGTTTAGATTGAGCTTTTTACTTATTTTATTTAAAAGTAAATTTTACTTCTTTTCTTCTATTTTTTCTTCTGGTTCTTCCTCTTTAGCAGCATTTTTAAACTCTTTAATTCCACCACCTAAGCCCTTCATTAATTCAGGTATCTTTTTACCACCAAAAAAAAGTAAAGCCACTACAACAATAACAGCTATTTGTACACCACTTACCATTCCAAAAAATATAGAGAAACTATGCATCTTTTTTAATTTTATTAGTTACAAATATACAAAAAACTTTTATTTTGAACCTTGCTAATTCTTCTATTCATTTCTTTTTTCTATAATACCCCCTATTACCTTTTTATCCTTTACAACCTTAGGGTTTCCTTTATAAAAAATGGCACCACCAAAACTAACTTTAGCGTTTAGTGCTTCTCCAGCTGTTACTTCTGCCCTTGCGCCTGTTCCTGCTTTAATAGTAGAGTTGCCTATAGAAGATAAATTAAAACCATGATAAATTCCATATAAATCTACATCTACTTCTTGATTTTTAGCCGTTCCAGAAACTTTAACAATACCACCTGAGGATGCCCTAATTGTTAAATGTTTAGTTATAGTTGTAATATTAATAAACGCCCTTTCTTGTGCGTTTAACTCAATATTATCTTGATTAAAATCTTTCGCAGTAATTGTTGTCCCTTGATTCGCATCAATAATATTAATGTTTCTACTATAAAAAAGTTTAATTTTAACCTCTCCGTCTGCTATGTTTTCTGAGGGTTTTAAAGAAAAAGGTAAGGATAATTTTAATGTATTATTTACATTTTTAATTTTAACTTTTTCTGATTTATCTCCACTAATTTCTATCCTCTGTTCTGTAGATTTAATTAACTCTACTTCAATACCGTTGTAAACTTTAATAATATTAAAATCACCTAAACTTTTAGTTACGGTAGTTTGTGCAGTTGTTGTTAAGCTAATAAATAAGGCGCAAATAAAAATTATTTTATTCATTTTTAAGTTTTTTGTGTGATGAATTTAAT
>OJBS01000427.1_pt1 | contig 9851 bp, 8 predicted proteins | sample 1590941 | NCBI WGS metagenome assembly OJBS01 (sample SAMN05416785, study PRJEB24817) | seawater metagenome | isolation source: Sea water | place: Canada:Atlantic | collected 2013-11
TCGTCGGCAGCGTCAGATGTGTATAAGAGACAGCGCATAAGGAGAACGCGGATAAAAAGGTGTTGTTTCTGATTGTGGAACTTCTTGCACTTTGCCATATAATTCTGAAGTAGAAGCTTGATAAACACGTGTTTTCTTTTCTAATCCTAAAATCCGAACCGCTTCTAAGATTCTTAAAGTCCCTAATCCATCCACATTACCCACATATTCTGGTGTATCAAAAGAAACCGCAACATGAGACATTGCCCCCAAATTATAAATTTCATCAGGCTTACACTCTTGAATGATGCGTGTTAAATTCATAGCATCCGTTAAATCACCATAATGCAACTTTAATCTTAAGTTTGGATCATGTGGATCTTGATACAAATGATCTATTCTATTGGTATTAAACAACGAAGATCTCCTTTTAATACCATGCACCATATATCCTTTTTCTAATAATAATTTAATTGAGGGTTACGAGACAAATACTTTTTCTAAAAATTATTTTTCTGGAAGATTGTTATTAGGTTATAAAATTTCACCTGCTTTAGCGATACAATTTGGCACACTAAGACCTGCATCGTGGTTTAAATATGATGATGTAAACGGCATTGGTTATGAAAGAAGTGTTTGGATAAATGCTTGGTCTTTGTCACTAAAGAAAAACATTCAATTACATAAAAAAGTTTCTGTATTTGGTGAAGCGGGTATCGCAAATGTTACCCGAATTGGTTTCTCAATAAATGATAAAATTATTTATTCAGATGCGCATTTTGCAAGTTTAATTTACGGTGTTGGTTTAAATTACACATTAAATAAAAAATGGCGGCTAAATTTAAACGGAACATTTTTACCTAAATCAATCAAAGAAAATCAACCTTCTATTTCTCAAATTACTTTTGGTTTTGAGTATCATATTAATAAATTGAAAGAATCGCAAATAGAAAAACACGAAAATAACGGTCATTTTTTTCCTAAAAACACGATTCAAGTAAGTTATGGAACTAGTAAAATAGGTTTTGGCGCAAATCATTTTTTTGGAATGAGCTTAAAAGTTGGTGATTTTGAAAGTTTTGGAATTCCTGTCTTTTGGGTTGGTGAAGTAAAAGCAGCACATTCATTTTCTGTTACCTACCAAAGATTAGTATTTAGAACAGAAAAGATTTTCTCTTTAGATTGGGGTGTTAGCATTACTGCTTTTCAAACAGAAGCCACAAAAGAAAATGTACTTGCTTTTTCAATATTTCCAACAATGCGTTTTTACTTAATGAGAAGAAAAGATTTTGACATGTACACAAATTACTCTTTAATTGGGCCTACTATTTTAACCACAGGAAATTTAGACAACCTAAATACGGGGCCAAAAACTACATATCAAGACACCATGGGTTTAGGTGTTTTCTTTGGAAAAAAACGCTCCTTCAATGCAGAACTTAGGATTATGCATTACTCTAACGGAAATATTTTTCCGCAAAATTCTGGTGTTGCTATTCCCATTCAATTTACCTTTGGAAAAACATTTTAAATCGCACTTCTAATCAATAAGAATTGTATTTTTGTAATAATGATGCAAAGAACTACCCGTATTTTTTCTATTGAGCATATTAAAGGTTTTAAACAAAACTTATTATCCTGGTCTCAGCAATTTGAAACTGCACTTTGGTTAGATTCTAATAATTACCAGCAACAATACTCTAGTTTTGATAGCGCGTTAGCCCTTGAAGAATTTACTTCAATTAAAACAGATTACACCAATGCTTTTGACAAGCTAAAGGAATATCAAACCATCACAAAAGATTATATTTTTGGTTATATTTCTTATGATGTTAAAAATGATGTAGAGCGATTATCTTCAAACAATTATGATGGTTTAAATTTTGCTGATTTGTATTTTTTTCAACCTCAAAAACTAATTTTTATCAAAGGAAAAAATATCGAATTCCACTATTTAAAAATGGTAGATGATGAAATAGAAAGTGATTTTAATACTATTTGTGCAACAAAAATCACCACTAAACCCTCAGATTCAGACGAGAAAATTAAAATTAAGCTTAGAATTCATAAAGACGAATATTATTCAAAAGTAAATACAATTTTAGATCATATTAAAAGAGGAGATCTTTACGAAGCTAACTTCTGTCAGGAATTTTATGCAGAGAATGCAAGCATAAACCCTGTTGAAGTTTACAAACATTTAAATGACATTTCTGAACCTCCTTTTGCTTCCTTTCTAAAAATGGACCACCAGTATGCATTGTGCGCTTCACCAGAAAGGTATCTAAAAAAACAAGGATTAAAAATTATTTCTCAGCCTATAAAAGGAACTGCAAAAAGATTGATTAGTGCAATTGATGATAACAAGATTGCAACTGATTTATCCAGAGATATTAAGGAACGGGCAGAAAATGTAATGATTGTAGATTTAGTAAGAAACGATTTATCTAAAACTGCAAAAATAGCCACTGTAAAAGTAGAAGAATTGTGTAAAGTCTATTCTTTTAAACAAGTGCATCAAATGGTTTCTACTGTAGTTTCTGAAATTGATACAACTACGCACCCTATAGAAACATTAAGAAGTACTTTTCCTATGGGAAGCATGACTGGCGCCCCTAAAGTTTCTGCAATGAAAATTATTGAAAAGCTAGAAGAGACCAAACGTGGCTTATATTCTGGAACTATTGGGTATTTTACACCCGAAAATGATTTCGATTTTAATGTTGTCATCAGAAGTATTTTATACAACGAAGAAAAAAAATATATTTCTTATTCTGTTGGTGGAGCCATCACAGAGAAATCTATCGTAGAAAAAGAATATGAAGAATGCTTATTAAAAGCCAAGGCTATGAAATATGTTTTACAGAATTCTAAATAAAAGATAGCCCCTATTTTCTTTGGAATTCATTTTTCGTACTTTTCTACCCATATCATCGTTCAGAAAACATCGTTTTTACCGAAATATTAAATACTTTTGCCGTATGATACCAAACCAAGAAGAACTTTTTCAAAAAACATTAGCTAGTTTAAAAGAGAACCCAACAGAACAGAACATGTTTAACAAATTTTTAGATTTGTATCCTGCAGAATGGAAACAACTAAAAGTTACCTTTTCGAAGTTTAATAGAAGTAAGCAATTTGGTAGAACAATTCCCTTGCCAAGGCCAGAAGTATCCATAAGAAAAGACATTCGTGTTTGGCTGTCTAAACAAGTCTAAAATAACTTCATTAATTTCCGTACTTTTGAGGACCGTATGCTTCAAAAACTATCCAATATTCTGCAACAAAATTTTCCTTTTTTAAAGGAAAAAAAACTATTAATCGCCATTTCTGGTGGAATAGACTCTGTTGTTTTAACACATCTTTTGTCGGCATTAAATTTAAATATTTCTTTAGCACATTGCAATTTTAATTTAAGAAATACAGAAAGCGATTTAGATACTTTATTCGTAAAAGAATTGGCTAAAAAACTACAAATTAAATGTTTTACAACTTCTTTTGAAACAGAGAAAATAGCAAAGGAAAATAAAGAGTCCACACAAATTACTGCTAGAAACTTGCGTTATACTTGGTTTCAAGAAACACTACAAGAACATAATTTCGATTTTGTGTTAACAGCGCATCATGCAGATGATAATTTAGAGACTTTTCTTATAAATTTAACAAGAGGAAGTGGTTTAGATGGTTTTACAGGTATCCCAGAAATTAATGGAAATATTGTACGTCCGTTATTAAAATTTTCAAGAGAAGAAATTGAGGTTTTTGCTAAAGAGGAAAAAATTTCTTGGCGCGAAGACCAAAGCAATACTTCTACAAAATATGTTCGAAACAAAATTAGGCACAACATACTACCGGTTTTAAAAGAGATAAACCCTAGTTTGCTAGATACTTTTTCTAAAACCATAGAGCACTTGAAAGAGAGTGCTCAAATTATTGACGATAGCATTGAGGAAATCTCTAAAAACGTAGTTTTAAAAGAAAATGGTGTTACGAAGTTTAAAATTGACAAACTTCAGCAATTGTCAAATCCGAAAGCTTATTTATATCAACTTTTAGAAACTTATAATTTTACTGAATTTAATGATATTTACAATTTACTTTCTGCACAGTCTGGTAAACAAGTGTTTTCTAAGACACATGTACTTTTAAAAGATAGAGATTTTCTAATACTGTCTAAAAAAGAACCCTCATCTAAGTACCATAAAACATTAGAAGTTAGGTTTCAGATAGCTGAAAATACATTAAAAATTGAAGACCCAATACATTTAAGTTTTAAAGAAGTTCGTGAACAATTAATTGAAAACAAAAAGACTATTTGTGTTTCTAAAGAAAATTTAAAGTACCCTTTAATTGTAAGGAAATGGAAAAATGGCGACTATTTTTATCCTGCAGGAATGCAAGGAAAAAAGAAGCTAAGTAAATATTTTAAAGACGAGAAATTATCGCTTTTAGAAAAACAAAATATATGGCTACTTTGTAGTGCTGATGACTCCATTATTTGGATTATTGGAATGCGAAAAGACAATCGATATATACTAGAAAAAAAAACTAGCAAAGCATATTTAAAAATAACATTCCCATAATGAGAAAAATTTTAATATTATTTTTACTTTTATTTTCAACCTTTACAAATGCACAAACGGAGGACAACCCTATTGTTTGGGAGACTTCTATTCATAAAATTTCAGAAACTGAATATGATGTTATTTTTATCGCTAAACTTTTTCAAGAATGGCATTTATACTCCCAATACAATCCAGAATACGCATCTCAACCATTAGAAATTTTAATTCCAGAAGGCAGAAACGGGTACAAGTTAGTTGGTAAAGCAAAAGAAAGCCAGACAGAAAAAGAATACTCAGAAGTTTGGGAAAAAGAAGAAATTTTCTTTGCAAATAAAGCTATTATTACACAGAGAATTCAAATAACAGATACTACTATTTCTTCTTTAACCTTAGAAGTTTTTGGTCAAGTTTGTAAAGAAGCCTGTATACAAATAGAAGAAACTTTTTCTTTTGCTCTTAACGGCAAAAAACTAATAAAAGAAGTAATCGTTTTAGATAAAAAAAGTAAAAACTTAACAAAGAGCTTACAACTAGATCTAAAAAATACTGATTTACTAAAAACGGGAAACAAGGCTGCTGATAAATCTGGTAATTCTTTATTAAATATTTTTCTTTTAGGGTTTATTGGTGGCTTGTTAGCTTTGTTAACGCCATGTGTTTTTCCAATGATTCCTTTAACCGTCTCATTCTTTACAAAACAATCTCAAAGTAAAAAGAAAGGAGTCTTTAACGCCATTTTATACGGTGTGTTTATTGTAATTATTTATATGCTACTAAGTGTTCCATTTCATTTAATTGATGGCTTAGATCCTAGTATTTTAAACACTATATCGACTAATATTTGGTTAAATATTTTCTTTTTTGTCATTTTAGTATTTTTCTCTTTATCCTTTTTTGGCTTTTACGAAATTACATTACCAAGTTCTTGGGGAACCAAAATGGACGCTGCTTCTGATGTTGGTGGGTTTGTAGGTATTTTCTTTATGGCATTAACTTTAGCAATTGTTTCTTTTTCTTGTACAGGACCTATTTTAGGATCTCTTTTAGCAGGTTCTTTGGGTACAGTTGGCAATCCAGCGTTTCAACTTTCTGCAGGTATGACTGGATTTGGTTTAGCATTAGCAATGCCTTTTGCCTTATTTGCATTATTTCCTAATTTATTAAATTCTTTGCCAAAATCTGGTGGCTGGCTAAATACAACCAAAGTAGTTTTAGGTTTTTTAGAACTAGCTTTTGCATTTAAATTTTTATCAAACTCAGATTTAGTTGGGCATTGGGACCTATTAAAACGTGAGGTTTTTATTGGTCTTTGGATTGTTATTTTCTCTGCATTGGCATTGTATCTTTTTGGTAAAATAAAATTTCCACATGATTCTCCATTGAAGAAAATATCATTTTTTAGAAGCTCTTTTGGTGTGCTTATTTTTGCTTTTGTAGTCTATTTAATTCCTGGGACATTTAAAAATCCAACTTGGAATTTAAGCGCATTAAGTGGTTTTCCACCTCCTCAATTTTATAGTATTTATGAACAGGCATCAGATTGTCCATTAGGTTTGGATTGTTATAAAGATTTTGATGAAGGTTTGCAAGCTGCAAAAGAAACAAACAAACCTATTTTACTAGACTTTACAGGATGGGCTTGCGTAAATTGCAGGAAAATGGAGGAAAATGTTTGGAGCGATTCAGAAATCTACAACCTTCTTAAAGAAGAATACATTCTAATTTCTTTATATGTAGATGATAATGAAAAAGAACTGCCAAAAGCAGCACAATTCGACTTTAAAAAAGCAAATGGTAACATTAAAAAGATTAAAACTTATGGAGATAAATGGTCTACGTTTCAGATACTAAATTTTAAAAATGCGTCACAACCTTATTATATTTTGATGAATGCAGATTTAGAAATTTTAAATTCACCACAACAATATACAGATATCAAAACCTATAAAAACTGGTTAAAAAAAGGGATTGAAAATTTCAATAAATAACCATTAAAATAAATTATATTGTATATTTGTTATTATTATTTTGAGAAATGAAAAAAATATTCTTGCTTTTTATAATTTTTCTTTGCGTCAACATTTCCACATATGCTCAAAAAAAAAGCATAAATATTAGCAAAGCACCTGTTAGCATCTATACTTTTAACTCACTTAAAAAAGACGCACATAATATCTCTTCGATTAGCAGAAGATTGAATATAAATCCTTTCTATTCAGCAACTCCGAACGACCATAATGTTGATCAAAAAATATATCCTTTAAACTTTAAGGAAATTGGAGAGCAAACAACAGAATATATTTATGATGATTATGAAAAATATCAAGATAATACTTTTTTAAAAGAGTTCTTATTTGCCAACGACCCAACAAGATGGAATCTTCAAAGAACAAAAAACAGAATACAACCGGTACCTTTAAATAAATAATAAATTCTCTTTTTACTAAAATTCATTAAAATTTATATCGTTTTCGTAATTAAATACTTAATTATTAGGGAATACCTAAGTTCTGTAACACCCCTTTTTCGTAAGTTTACCTCATAAAATTTACTACATATGTCAGGATTACCAAAGCTTGCTCGTTTTAATGAAAATGTATTGTCTAAGTACCAAATTTACAATAGTATTTTCATGACTTTGCCTTTTGATACTATTAGCAATACAGGCGTATTGTTACCGTTATTTCATGAATTGTGTAAAAAAGGGTTCAAAGAAGGTAAAAATCCGACAGAAATTGTGGATACATTCTTTGAAAAGTATCAAGAAAACCCAACTGAAGCAGAGAAAACAGATTTATTATTTCGTTTTATTCAATATATAGAGCGCCAAGTAGTATTATTTGACGCTATAGAAGATGCCGCTTTTCCTGTTGTAAATAATATGGATGGGATTGGTACACTAAGAAACTCAAAAGAAACTGCACTTTTAAGCGATAAAAAAGAAGCTTTAAAAGCGCATTTAGAAGATTTTAAAGTGCGTGTAGTTTTAACCGCGCATCCAACACAATTTTATCCTGGAACGGTGCTTGGAATTATTACGGACTTAAACAAAGCAATTCAAAATGACGATTTATTACTCATAAAAAAATTGCTAGCTCAATTAGGAAAAACACCATTTTATAAAAAAGAAAAACCAACACCTTATGATGAGGCCGTAAGTTTAATTTGGTATTTAGAAAATGTATTTTACGAATCTGTTAGTAAAATATACAACTATATTCAAAACAATATTTATGATGGAAATCCTATGGATAATGAAATTATAGATCTTGGTTTTTGGCCTGGTGGAGATAGAGATGGAAATCCTTTTGTTACTACAAAAATAACATTGGATGTAGCAGAGAGGCTAAGACAATCTATTTTAAGAAGCTATTATAGAGATGTAAGAAGACTTAAAAGACGTTTTACTTTTGATGGCGTTCAAGAAATTTTATCAAAAATTGAAAAAAGATTATACAAACACGTAGTAAGAAGCTATAGTAAGGTTAATTTTTCACAAGATATATTTTTGGAAGAATTAGCAAAAGCAAGAAAAATTATAGCAGAAAAGCATCAATCTTTATTTATAGAAGAAATAGATGATTTTATTAATAAAGTAAGAATTTTTGGTTTTCATTTTGCAACCTTAGATATTAGACAAGATAGTAGAGTGCATCACGAAGCATTTACGCAAATTGTAAAAGATTTACAACATACCGGAGATACTACATTTCCGAAAAACTATGCATTTTTACCTGAAGAGGAGCAAATTGAAATTTTAGCAGTTGTAAAAGGAAGTATTGATCCTAAAATGCTAACTGATGATACTTCCGTAAGCACTATAGAATCCATTTATGCATTAAAAGAGATACAAGCTAGAAACGGAGAGCGTGGTGCAAATCGTTACATTATCAGCAACAATCAAACGGCTTTAAATGTTATGGAAACTTTTGCAATGCTAAATCTTTGTGGATTTGAAAATGAATTACCAGTAGATGTAATTCCGCTTTTTGAGACTGTAGAAGACTTGCAAAATGCAGAGCAAGTAATGAGAACTATTTATTCAAATAGAACCTACAGATATCACTTAGAAAAAAGAAAAAACAAGCAAACCATAATGTTAGGTTTTTCTGATGGAACAAAAGATGGTGGTTATTTAATGGCCAACTGGGGTATTTTTAAGGCAAAAGAAGCACTCACAAAAGTTTCTAGAGAATTTAATATTGAAGTTATTTTCTTTGACGGACGTGGAGGACCACCTGCTCGTGGAGGAGGGAAAACACACCAATTTTATGCTTCTTTAGGGCCAACAATTGAAGACAAGGAAATTCAATTAACCGTACAAGGACAAACTATTAGTTCTAATTTTGGTACTAAAAATTCTGCACAATACAATTTAGAGCAATTAATAAGTTCTGGAATTAAGAATGATATTTTTACAAAAGATCAATTAAACGACAAAAACAGAAAGTTAATTGAAGATATGGCTGAAATTAGCTATAAAACTTATGTAGATTTTAAAAATCATCCACAGTTTTTACCGTATTTAGAAAAAATGAGTACGTTAAAATATTATGCAAAAACCAATATTGGTAGTAGACCAAGCAAGCGTGGTGGATCAGATAAACTAGATTTCTCTGCCTTAAGAGCCATTCCTTTTGTAGGAAGTTGGAGCCAGCTAAAACAAAATGTTCCTGGATTTTTTGGTCTAGGTACTGCACTTAAAAAATATGAAGATGCAAATAGATTTGATGAAATTATTGCCTTTTATAATGCTTCAGATTTCTTTAAAACGTTGCTAGAAAATAGCATGATGAGTTTAACGAAATCTTTCTTTGAATTAACCGCATACATGGCAGATGATGCTGAGTTTGGTGAATTCTGGAAATTAATTTTCGAAGAGTATAAAACAACAAAAAGGTTGTTGTTAAAACTTACAGGACACAAAGAGCTAATGGAGAATTTTCCTGTAGGGAAAGCATCTATTGAAATTAGAGAAAAAATTGTTTTACCACTGTTAACCATTCAACAATTTGCCTTGAAAAAAATTCAAGAACTACAAAAATCAGAAGAGAATACAGCGGAACTAGAAGTATATGAAAAAATAGTGATGCGTTCTTTATTTGGTAATATTAATGCTAGTAGGAATTCTGCTTAATGTGTTTTAAGTAGATCTATGAAACAACGAATTAAATATTTTGAGGTTAGTAGCATCAATAATCCTACTTTTAAATTCAAACGAAAAAATTTAAAATAGTATATAACAAAAGAAATAAATAATGATAATAATTGTTTTTTGAAATTATTATTTTTTGATTCACTTATATA
>OJBS01000432.1_pt1 | contig 9777 bp, 4 predicted proteins | sample 1590941 | NCBI WGS metagenome assembly OJBS01 (sample SAMN05416785, study PRJEB24817) | seawater metagenome | isolation source: Sea water | place: Canada:Atlantic | collected 2013-11
AACTTCAGGTTCAAGTGGAACATCTGGTTCATCTGGTAACTCAGGAACATCTGGTTCATCTGGTAATTCTGGAACTTCAGGTTCAAGTGGAACATCTGGTTCATCTGGTAACTCAGGAACATCTGGTAGTTCAGGTACAGCAACTATAACGAATCTTTCTAATAATAGAATATTAACATCAACTGGAGTACAAGGTGCAGCTAACGCTGAAACAAACGCGACATTCGATGGTAGTTCATTAGCAGGTCCAACTCAATTTGCTGCAGCGTCTGGAGACAATCCTTCTAAATATAGAATGTGGGGTAACTCTGGTACCTATGGTATCGGTATGGTATCTAACCAAACATACGGTTATTTAGCTAGTGATTACGCAATGACATTCCAAATGAGTAATACAGCAGCTAGAGGTTGGAAATGGCAATACGAAGGACAAGCTGCTTCTGCAGGAGCTATGTCATTGACGACAGATGGAAAGTTATATGTTGGCAGTTTAATAAACACTCCCGAAGTTCTTTTTAGAAGCGGTGGAAATATTACAAGTGACGGATCAACAATGAGGTTTCAATTTTAATCAATGATAATAGTATAAACTTATGAGCTTAGATTTAAACAAACTTAGAGGAGCATCACACGATAACATATCCGTTGGAGGAAGTTATACAGACACGATGATAGAAGCACAGGGAATTGGAGACGCGGCCAAATTTCCTGCTGCTTTCGTTAAATGGGTCCCAAATAACAAATCCGGCAGTGGATATTATAGTGGCAACGGGGTAAATATAGATTCTTCCAATTTTGAGGAGAGTGGTTATTTAAACTTTGATGCAGCCGCATGGAATAATGCAAATGGCGGAGGTAATGGATATCATGTATTAACATTTTCATACTTTAACGATACTAATGCATATAATGGTGGTAGTACTTCACCAGGTATTCGTTTAGTTAGACATAATTTTTATGGAAGTAATGAAGAGGAGTTAAGCATAGGTGCTGAATATTTAACAAACACATACGACTCAAGCGATAAGGTAGTTATGGTAATTATCAACACAGGTAGTATATATGCTAATACTGCATGGGCTACTGCATTTAGAAAGTTTAGATCTTGGAGAATGGGAACTAATGTTACACAATCATCAACGAATTGGAGTTATGCTGGTGTTGTTACTAATGTTAATAATATAGGACAACTATCTGAAGCTCTACAAGGAACTGGTTTACTTGCAACAAATGCTAATGTTGGATTAGTAATAGAACATGATGCGACTACTATCGGACACGCTGGTTATGGTGAAGATCTTTCATCAGGTACTGGTGCTGGCGCATTCTCATATACAGAAGGAGGTAGTAGTGTTAATACAATAGCATCAACATCTATTCCCTGGGATTTTGATGGTAAGTATAGAGTACACCAAGGTGAAAAAATACGATTTACATTTGATGCTAAAGTTGAAGCAGGTGCTGTTAATTGGGGCGGATATTTAAAAGTTAAAGTAACAGAAGCAAATGGCGCGACCAGTACATTTCTATCTACATCTGGTGATGTATATGAAAGAATAGAGGGTTTACATACTAGGTCTACTGCGGTAGGTTCTGGTAATGCTACAATACAAATACAAGCCTATGCCGGAAGTGGAGCTGGAGCTGGTACACCAGATGATGTTGTACATGGTAGAAATTTAGAAGTCTATAAGGCAGGTTTAAATCCGGATCAAGAAAGAGATGTTGCTGTACATAAATGGCACATCAACTCATTAAACATAGCTGAAGGTCCAGCTAGTTTTGATATGAAAGAACCTGATCAATTTGTGGAATTCTATAATTCGACTAGGAATATGGCTAATATTGATATAGTTTATCCAACTAATACAAGTGGTAGTGGCCCTGGTTTCAATTGGTTGAATAGAAAAACTAATAATGGACCAGCAGCCGCTAGCGGACCAGGCGCATACAATTCTCCTAGGTTTTGGGATAATACGTTTTTTAGCTATGATGATGAAAAACACACACAAACAACTGAAATCAGAAATGCAACTAGTGCCAATACTTATGACCAGCCATTAGGTGGGTCTATAAAAGTAGAGCATGATAAAATTTATGTGGCAGGTGCATGGGTTAGAGTAAGAGAAGCTACTGGATATGGACATAAGATGTCGATGGTGGCATCAGCTGATGCTAGTATAAAAGGATTCGACGGCACAGCATACTCTGCGAATACCTTAGTATATGGGCCAACTGTTTCCCAGCCAGGTGAGATGTCAGTGAGAACTGGAGAATGGAGAATGATGTCAATATTCTTCTTACCTTCTTGGATGACTAGCAGTGAAGTTACAACATGGTATGAAACATACTTTGGCACATGGGCTGGAGAATATGAATTTGGCGGAGGTTTTAGTCCGGAAGTACAAACATCTGTAACTAATTCTCCAAAAGACGCAAGGGTAGTTCAAATGTCATCTAATACTGATACTGTTGTATTTGGATTAAGAACAGAAACACCTTCATTGGGTAATGTATGGAATGAAATTGTATATCCATTCCTTACTGAAATAGACCCAATGAATATAAACACCGGAGGTGATTTACACTTCTGGGATTTTACTGAAGTATAATGAAACTGATATATAAAATAAGTACAAAAACAAGAAACTAATAAATGGCAAATTTAAAGGCAGGAGCCACTATTCAAGGACACGTAATCTTACATGCAGGTAATTTTGATCCCACTTCTTATAGTGCGATGAAAGGTGCACAAGGAACACAAGGTGTTAAAGGTCAAAAAGGTGCTGGCGGAGACGCAGGTGTTAAAGGACCTCAAGGTGGTGGTGGACAAAAAGGACAAAAAGGTGTTTTTGGTATTACCGGAGATTCTGGTGTTAAAGGACCACAAGGTGCAAAGGGAATAACCGGCGCAAAAGGACCTAAAGGAGGAATAGGTAATCAAGGACTACAGGGACCTGTCGGTGTCAAAGGAATTAATGGAAACACCGGAGATGGTGGTCTTAAAGGACCTCAAGGTGGCGGCGGACAAAAAGGTGCTCAAGGACTTCAAGGTGGTACTGGACAAAAAGGACAAAAAGGTATTTTTGGACCTAAAGGAAACACAGGACCTAAAGGAGATCAAGGTACTAAAGGCCCTACCGGACCACAAGGTGTAGCTGGTGGTGTTGGAGATATTGGTTTGAAAGGACCTCAAGCTGGAGGCGGTGATCAAGGTACTGGTGGAACTAAAGGACAAAAAGGACAAAAAGGTGTTCTTGGACCACAAGGTGCAACTGGACCTCAAGGCCTAACTGGACCACAAGGAAATACTGGACCTAAAGGAAATACTGGACCGACCGGACCTAAAGGTACGACAGGTAATGTAGGAGCACAAGGTCTTAAGGGACCAATTGGACCACAGGGACCTCAAGGTGTTGCCGGACAAAAAGGTGTAATTGGACCTAAAGGTTCTACTGGGCCAACAGGTTTACAAGGTGCTAAAGGTACTTATGGTGTAAAAGGAATCGACGGTGAAGTTGGTGCAACTGGACAAAAAGGACAAACAGGTAATACTGGACAAAAGGGTGTAACTGGACCTAAAGGGAATACTGGAGCACAAGGAGCAAAAGGTACATTAGGACCTAAAGGTAATCAAGGTGGCGGTGGAGCAACCGGACCAACTGGAGCACAAGGGCCACAAGGTGGTGCTGGTGATAAAGGGCAAAAAGGAACTTATGGTATTACCGGACCCCAGGGACCGCAAGGTGTTATAGGACCAAAAGGAAATACTGGAGCACAGGGGCCAACTGGACCACAGGGGCCAACTGGACCACAAGGTGTTCTTGGACAAAAGGGTCAAACTGGAGTAACCGGACCACAGGGTGTAAAGGGACCAAAGGGTAATACTGGACCAAAAGGTAATGTTGGTGTAACTGGTGCAAAGGGACCTACCGGACCTAAAGGAAATACAGGTATTCTTGGACAAAAGGGTCAAACTGGACCACAAGGTGTAAAAGGTATTACTGGGCCTAAAGGTAATCAAGGTGGCGGTGGAGTAACTGGATCAGCTGGACAAAAAGGACAAAAAGGAGCAACTGGTAATACTGGATTAAAAGGATATCAAGGAGCAACCGGACCGAAAGGTGCAACTGGAGCACAGGGAACTGGCGGTGGACAAGGAGCAAGAGGAATTACTGGAGCAACTGGACCAAAAGGTACAACCGGAACTGGTGGACAAAAAGGTCAAACTGGTGGAACTGGTGCTGGTGGAGCAAAAGGACCACAGGGTGTAAAAGGATATACAGGACCAAAAGGAAATACTGGAGCAACTGGTGCAAAAGGACCTCAAGGTGGCCAAGGTGGCGGCGGAGATAGAGGAGTAACTGGACCGACTGGATTAAAAGGAGCAACTGGAGGACAGGGACCAAAAGGAAATACTGGAGCACAGGGACCGACTGGACCTACTGGAGCACAAGGAACAACCGGACCACAAGGTGTAAAAGGATATACTGGAGCAACTGGACCTGGCGGCGCACAGGGCCCAACTGGACCTGGAGGTGCAACTGGTGCTAAAGGCCAAACTGGACCAAGTGGTGCAGGTGGAGCAAAAGGATATACAGGACCTAAAGGAAATACTGGACCACAAGGACAAACCGGTGGTGGCGGACAAAAGGGTCAAACTGGAGCACAGGGACCAACTGGACCTCAAGGTGTAAGAGGTTTACAAGGACCGACTGGACCGACTGGACCTAAAGGAACAATCGGAGCAACTGGTGGAACTGGTGCAAGAGGTTTACAAGGACCGACTGGACCTACTGGACCTAAAGGAACAACCGGAGCAACTGGACCGCAAGGTGGTCAAGGGGCAAGGGGTGTAACCGGTACAGCTGGAGCAACTGGAGCAAGAGGAATTACTGGATCTACTGGACCGACTGGGCCAAAAGGAACAACTGGTTCTGCTGGAGCTAAAGGACAAACTGGACCACAGGGACCAACTGGACCTAAAGGTAATAATGCAACTGGAGCACAAGGAGCAAAAGGTTCAACTGGAGCACAAGGAGCAAAAGGTTCAACTGGATCGACTGGACCTCAAGGTGGAACTATTACTGGACCTCAAGGTGCAAAAGGACAAAAAGGAGCAACTGGACCAACGGGACCTCCTGGAACTTCAGATAGAAGATTAAAGAATATTGATGGACCTGTTGGAAATACGTTAACTAAAATCAAAACCATTAATGGTGTGATTTGGAGCCCTAACGAATATGCTACGTCATTAGGTATGGGTACTGCACCTAGAATGGGTCTTATTGCAGATGAAGTTCAAGCTCAATTCCCAGAATTAGTATTTAAACTACCTGGACTTGACGAGACTATGAACTATAAAGGTATTGATTATTCTAAAATATCTGCTGTATTAATAGAAGCTATAAAAGAATTAGATACGAAGTTAACAACAATAGAAAACCAATTAGGTTAATAATAGACGAACACAATTAGATGGCTGACTATAAGAAAATATTGATCGCAGGTAACCCGGCGCTTACAACCGATAACATGCACCCAGACCACTTTGGTTATTTGGGAGGTGAAAAAGGTTATGATGGTGAAAAAGGCGCAGGAGGCCCTGGAGGTCAAAAAGGACAAACAGGTGCTGCTGGAGATAAAGGTGCTGGAGGTAGCGCCGGCGATGAGGGGCAAAAGGGAACTAAAGGTAATCTTGGAGTACAAGGAGATCTAGGTGTTTTTGCTGACCAAGGCGGTGCTGGTGATCAAGGTAATCCAGGAGATGTAGGTCTACAAGGAAATCAAGGTGTTACTGGAGCAAAAGGTAGGTCAGGTGAAACCGGTATCAGTGGCGATAAAGGTGTATTTGGAACTGGTGGTGATACTGGTACAAAAGGTAATCTTGGAACTGCAGGAGACTTAGGACAAAAAGGTATAACTGGCGACAGTCCACAAGGTGATGTTGGAGGCGTCGGTGATAGTCCAGCAGGTAATAAAGGTGCAAGAGGAGCGCAAGGAGGAATTGGTGCAAAAGGTAATCGAGGTGGCGGTGGAGCTAAAGGAGGTTCTGGTGATGTTGCTGAAAAAGGACAAAAAGGTATTGTTGGTCTTAGCCCAATAGGAGCACAAGGCTTAAAAGGTAGACAAGGTGCTATTGGTGATTCTCCAACAGGATTAAAAGGTAATCAGGGAGCAAAGGGTATAACTGGTATTATCGGTGATTCTCCAACAGGATTAAAAGGTGTAAAAGGAACGTTCGGACCAAAGGGTATAATAGGTGATTCTCCAACCGGAGCACAGGGCCTTAAAGGTAACACTGGAGATGAAGGAACCCCTGGTAGAACAGGAGCAAGCCCAACGGGTGATGTTGGAGCACAAGGCATATTAGGTTCACAAGGTATAATCGGTGATTCTCCACGAGGAGCAACCGGTGACCAAGGACTTATTGGTAACCAAGGTATAATCGGCCCATCCCCACAAGGACCTACTGGTGCAAAAGGTAATAAAGGAGGAAAGGGACAGTATGGAACAACGGGACTAAGTCCAATAGGGCGAAAAGGAGTTCTTGGACCTGCAGGTAATAAAGGTTTAACTGGTCCTTCTCCAATCGGAGCACAAGGTCTAAAAGGTAGACAGGGTGAAATAGGATATACTGGGGCATCTCCAATCGGCGCAACAGGAGATCTTGGTAACCAAGGTTTACAAGGTAACAAAGGTTTACAACCAACTGGAGATCAAGGTCTAATAGGTAACCAAGGTCAAAAGGGTGGTACTGGGAATTCTCCTGGAGGAGTAACCGGAGATCAAGGACTTATTGGTAACCAAGGTACTAAAGGTGCTACTGGATCAAGCCCTGGTGGTGATTTTGGTGGACAGGGTGCAAGAGGTTTACAAGGACCGACTGGATTATCGCCAATAGGTGATCAAGGACTTAAAGGTATAACAGGACCACAGGGTCTAAAAGGTTATCAACCAACCGGAGCAAAAGGTAATACTGGGGCTAAAGGTGCTACTGGAGATCAAGGAGCAAAGGGTTTACAACCAACTGGAGATAGAGGATTAACAGGACCAACTGGATTACAAGGTAATAAAGGTTTACAACCAACTGGAGATATTGGACCAAAAGGAGCCCAAGGAGCAAAAGGTTATATGGGCCCAATTATTGCTGGAAGCACAGGTCCTCAAGGACTTGTTGGTAATAAAGGTATTAATGGACCTTCTCCTAAAGGAGCTTTAGGTCTTCAAGGTGCAAGAGGTTTACAAGGACCTCAAGGCGGCCAAGGAGCAAAAGGCCCTGCAGGTGGTCAAGGAGCAACTGGACCAGCTGGACCTGGCGGACCGCAAGGTGCAAGAGGTGGTGCAGAATACAGTTTAATCTCTTCTGCCCCTGGAATTACTGTAACAAATAACGCTAACAATGCTTCATATAGCATTCAAAAGCAAGGTGGAAACGGTTGGAATGAACATGCGTATTCAGATCGTAACCGTGGTTGCGGGAATTCTGTAACAGTAACCTTTAATGCACAAGAAACCGCTTCGTATAAGATGATAGGTCTTAATGAAGACCCTACTGCAAATACTAGTTATAGTAGTATTGATTTTGCATGGTACCCTGCTATGGGTGGCAATCTAAACATATACCAAAGCGGTGCTAGCCAAGGTAGTTTTGGGACTTATAGTACATCTACTCGTTTCGCAATAACATACGACCATACAACCGGTTATATTACTTACTGGAAGGATGGTAATGTTGCAAAAGAAGTATTCTTTAAATATGGAGCATGTTTATTTCTTGATTCATCTTTATATACAGATGGCTCAGGATTTGACAACATAAGATACTTTGAAGGTGTAGATCATGCAGCATTTGTACCAAGAGGTTTAACAGGACCAGTCGGAGCAACAGGTAATCAAGGCCCAATAGGTAACCAAGGAGCAAAAGGAGCAACTGGATATAAAGGTATTAATGGCCCTTCTCCTACAGGATTAAAGGGTTACATTGGGGCTTCACCTACAGGAGCAAAAGGTAATACTGGACCTTCACCAATCGGAGCTCAAGGATTAAAAGGTTACATTGGACCATCTCCAATCGGAGCAAAGGGTTACACTGGACCTTCACCTACAGGAGCAAAAGGTAATACTGGGGCAAGTCCCGGTGGTGACACAGGAGCTATGGGGCCAACAGGACCAGCTGGAACAGCAACGACGGGAGCAAGAGGAGTTGTTGGTGCACAGGGTGGAACTGGAGCTATAGGCCCAAAAGGAGCTGCTGGAACCGCAACAACGGGAGCAAGAGGAGTTGTTGGATCTACAGGAGCAAGAGGAGCTGCTGGAGCAACTGGACCAAAAGGTGCCAATGGTTCTTTCGGATCCGGATCTGGAACAGGACCAAAAGGACAAAAGGGACAAACTGGAGCATCGGGATTAGCTGGACCTGCTGGTAATCCATGCGGAGAAGGTGATACTTATGATATTACGGCATATTGGAATTCCACTATTTATTATACAGATCAATGTGGCACAGCTAGATCCATTTACGTTAAAGGAGGAAGTACATCATCGTTCTGTGCATCGACTATTAACTCTGTCTCTGGTAATGCATCAGTACGACCAAACAAGATGAATACTCGATGTCTAATAATACAGGAATAAAATTAATAATATAAAAAGATAATATGTTAAATCAAAGAATAATACCCAGTGGTCTAGGAACTAGTTTAGTTAGTGAGGATGGAACTGTTGCAAACACATTCGCATACCCAGTAGATATTAAAGAATCTGCTATGCATGTATTGTCTTCTAGTATCGATACACCTAGTGGATCTGCGGTTGACAAGATTAAACTACTAGAAGCCTATTATTTTTATATGAACGATTTAGGTAAATCATTTGGATGGGATAGACCAGAATCATGGGAAGCTAGTACACAGCCTAAAAGAATTGGCCTTATGGCACAAGACCTTAAGGCGGTAGAACCTTCATTAGTTAGGGAAATGACATGGCTTGATGCAGACGATACGTACTGGTGGGTAGATTATGATGCACTTTACGTATTAGTATTGGATGCGATAAACGAACTAAATACTAGAGCTGAAGCTGTAAAGTCACAAGCTAACATATTACCAGCAGAAACATATCCGGCATCTATAACAACAACAGCAGGACCTTCATATCCTACTAATTATCAATTATCAGTAACTCCAGATATTGCAGCTGAAGGTAGCGTATCTACATGGACATGTACTGCTGATAATATACCAGATGGCACTGTGTTAGGTTTTAAATTATTTGGTAACTGTAATTTTAAAGATATTACATGTTCTGACGAAGAGGTTCATTTGATTGCTATGGACGAAAGTGACATGCCATCGGTCGAAGAACAAGATACCGAATACCCAAACCACAACGAGTATCATGATGCAGAAATAGATGGTTGGGCAACTGGAGTATTTACATTCCTAAACGGATCTTCATCTGTAGTTCTTAATTACGTATTAGATAATGAAGCTGAAGGTGATGAAACTATTGTTATGAAATTACAATCTCGATTAATGTTGCCAGCTAATATGGCTTGGTGTCCTGTTAATGCAGCGTCAGTTGGTGCAGTAGTTACAGATAACTAGCATAAAGGATTGGTGATAGATAAGGTATAATCACACTCATTTTAATTTGCTTAAGAAACAATTACTAATTACATTAGGGTTATTTTTATTCTTCATACAATTGATAGAAGATCATAAACCCTGTCTCTTATACACATCTGACGCTGCCGACGAATAGAGAGGTGTAGAT
>OJBS01000436.1_pt1 | contig 9755 bp, 5 predicted proteins | sample 1590941 | NCBI WGS metagenome assembly OJBS01 (sample SAMN05416785, study PRJEB24817) | seawater metagenome | isolation source: Sea water | place: Canada:Atlantic | collected 2013-11
CGCCGCCGCCGGCTCCGTAGCCGCCACCGCCGCCGCCGCCGCCGGAAGCGCCAGAGGCCACGCGTGACCCGCCACCGCCGCCGCCGAGGGCGAACTCACCGGCACCACCGGGTGCGCTGCTGTTGACGCGTCTGGAGCTGCCGTTGAGGCCGATATCTCCCATGCTTCCTGCGCTGCCGCCGCCAGCGCTCTGTCCGCCAGCGCCGCCGTTGTCTTGAGCACTCCACTGTCCGGTTCCGCCGCCGCCGCCACCGAACAGGTTGCCAGCGCCACCGGGAGCCTGGGCCGAGCCGCCAGCACCACCGGGTGAACCACCGCCGCCGCCGCCGGAGCCTGCACAGCCCGAGTTGACGGCCAAGCCGCCGTTGCCGCCGAGTCCAGCGATTCCGCCGCGCCCACGCTCACCGTTCGACGAGCAGCCTGCTGCGCCGCCGCCGCCGCCGCCGTAGCCGCGACCGGATGCGGTGATGACCGCGGTCTCTGCGAGATCGATGCGGTTTGCGTAGATGGCCAACCAGCCGTCGCTCGGGTCCTCAACCGCGACGGACGTAGGGGCTGTTCCCTCGCGAACATCGTCTTCGAATCCCCAGCCCTGTACCCGAACGGTCTCGGCAAGTTCCACAGACTCGAAGTAGTGAGCGCCAAAGACAGCGTCCACGCCGACCTGGGGCCAGTTGTCGTTGAAGCCGCCGGCAGAGTCGGTCGGACGGAGATTATCGGTGCTTCCGTCCCAGACCGAAGCCTCTGCGACCTGAATGCCGTTGGAGGAGACTGCGGCGCAATCGAGGGGGCCTTCGGGCTGGGTGGGGCGCACGCTGACGAAGTACAGGTCACCGTCCCAGGCGCCGTTGAGGCTCAGGGCGCTCACGGTTCCGGCGGTGCCGTTGCCAACGTCTACCCAGTCCTGCACGTCTGTTCCGAGAGGCTCGGTGCCGACCGCTGCTTCGTAGCGAGCCGCGCGGCTGTCTGCGGTCCAGTTGACCCGAAGAAAGCCTTCGCCGTCGTCTACCGGGCTGTACTGGTAGGTCAGGTCCACGCCTTCGTTCAGGCTGCCGTCGAACACGTCGATTGTGGGCAGCTCGTCTGGGGCGCCGGAGCAGTCATCATCAATGCCGTTGCACAGCTCGGTCGCACCGGGATTGATAGCGCTGTCGTCATCGTTGCAGTCGCCATCCCGCGTGCTGGTTCCTTCAGGAGGGACGCAGTATTGCTGCTCGGTTCCGTCAGCGCCGTAGCGGTCGCCGTCGGCGTCGACCCAGTAGGTACCGGCATCTGTGGCGGAGGGGTCGTCGGTCTGGCCGTCGCAGTTGTCGTCGAAGCCGTTGCACAGCTCGTCCGCGTCTGGGTTGACCGCGCCCACCAAGTCGTCGCAGTCGTCTTGGTTGTCGGTGTAGCCGTCGGGAACGGTGCACGCGTCTTGGCCGAATGCCGAGTTTCCAAAGCCGTCTTGGTCGAAGTCGGCGTAGAAGGTGGTCTCGTCAATGGCGTTTTCGTCGACGCGGCCGTTGCAGTTGTCGTCGATGCTGTTGCAGGACTCTTCTGCCCGGGGGTTGATGCTGTTGTTGGTGTCGTCGCAGTCGCCGGCGTTGTTCACGCGTCCGGCCGGTTGGATACACGCTAGGATGCCCTGGTTTAGGTCGCCCCAGCCGTCCGCGTCGATGTCTGCCCACCACTGGGTCTCACCGATTGAGCCCGGCTCATCCACCTCGCCATCGCAGTCCTCGTCGTCTCCGTCACAGACCTCTTGGGCTTCTGGATTGGCGGTGTCGTCGAGGTCGTCGCAGTCGAGGCTGTTCGCAGAGTAGCCCTCGGGGACGTCACAGGCAGCGAGGGTGCGGTCTAGGTTGCCGAAGCCGTCGTCGTCGGTGTCTTGATAGTACAGGGTGCCGTCGATTGTGTTGTCGTCGACTTCGCCGTCGCAGTCGTCGTCTACATCATTGCACAGCTCGTCCGCTACAGGGTTGACCGAGGCTTCGTCGTCGTCGCAGTCGCCGGACTGTCCTGCGGCGCCCTCGGGCAGGGTGCAGGCTCGGATGGGCTGGGTCTCGTCGCCGTAGCCATCGCCGTCGTCATCTGTGAAGAAAGTGACGGGGTCGACTGCATCTTCGTCCACTTCGCCGTCGCAGTCGTCATCTTGTTCGTTGCAGGTCTCAAGGGCGCTGGGGTTGACGGTCGCTTCGCTGTCATCGCAGTCGCTGGCCGATGCTACAAAGCCGGTCGGTGCTTGGCAGGCGTCTTGTGGGACCTCGGGGTCACCGAAGCCGTCGCCGTCAAAGTCGGCGTAGAAGGTGTCTGCGTCAACAGAGAGGTCACCGTCTACAACACCGTCACAGTCGTTGTCGGTGAAGTCGCACACTTCGTCTGCGCCGGGGTTGATGGTGGCGACGTTGTCGTTGCAGTCGGCACACGCGGCGAAGCCGTCACCATCGGCGTCTACGGCACCGGCAGAGCCGTCGCAGTTGTAGTCGATCAGATCGCTACAGTCGGCTTCTGGAGCGCCTGGAAACACGTCAGCCAGGGCATCGTCGCAGTCGTCTGCGAGGGCCGAGTAGCCGCTGGGTGCTGAGCACGCCTCAACGACTACATCGGGGTTGCCAAAGCCGTCGCCGTCGGTGTCCGCGTAGAACGGGGAGGTGTCGATAGCGTCGTCATCCACGATGCCGTTGCAGTCGTTGTCGATGCCGTCGCACAGCTCGTCGGCATCCGGTTGAATGGCCGCGTTGGTGTCGTCACAGTCTAGGCTGTCTGGGACGCCGTCAAAGTCGGCATCGATGATGGTTGTGCGGCAGCCCGCAATGAAGCTCGCTGCAACAACGAGAGTCCAGATACGCATGTTCTTCCCCTATTCCCAGCCCCCATGGTGCAAGTCATACGGGGCAGAGTCAAGGATTGCCTGCGGCCATGTGGATTGGCGCTACTGAACCCGGATGGCGTTGGACAATATCCACGGGAACGGGCGCAAGAAGCGCTCGGGTTCTTCGCCCAGGAAGGGGGTCAAGTGGTGCGGCGTGAGATCGACCTGTACGCGGTACACCCCAGGGCCGTCCGTTGCAAAGGTCCCGCAGCCGCTCTGCCACAGCGTTCCGTTCTTGAGCACGCCAACAGTGATGTCGGGTGCGTCCGCGCCGTGCGGGAAGGTGTCGGAGAGGGTGGGACAGGCCACGACGATGTCTCCACCCGCGGCGCTGCCGCCCATCTCTGTAATGCCGTCACCGTCTAGGTAAAAGTCGAAGCCCGTGGGCACTCCGAGCACTTCAAAGACCACCGCACTCTGACCGGCAGCCAGCGCGTCTTTGATGGCCTGTGGGCTGCTGTCCGTGCTGTACACGTAGTTGCTGAACCAGCTGAGGGCGCGTCGGTAGCTGTCGAGGCGTTCACCGTCGCGCAGCTCGAGGCGCAGCACGTTCTGGTGAGCGTCTGTGCCAACAATGCCAACGAGCGGACCGTCTTGTAGAAGCTCGTCGAACAGGGCCATGCTTGGCGCCTGAAGCTCGAGAACACCCAAGAACAGCAGGTCAGGCTCGGCCGTGGCGTCGGGACGGGTGAACGGGCCAATGTCGTTGGTCCAGCCGAGTCCCTCAAGACCCAGGAACTCGGAGCGGATGTTCGGAGCGAACATGGCGTGGGCGTTGAAGATCTCCACGCCAACGAGTCCGGCAGCGCGCTGACCACGCACAGTCTCGACGTCGCGTTTTTCGGTGTGGGCGACGAAGACCAGGCCGCCGGCGTCGGTCAGCTCAATGATCGCATCGTCATCAGAGCGGTTGTACAGGTTGTCGCGCGCCTCTTCACGTTCTGCGACGTGGCGGGTGAGTCCCAGAGGCATCAGCTCGTCTTCGGTGCCGGGTAGCCACGCGGTCTGCGAGCCATCGTCGCACGGGACGTTCACGCCGATGGCCTGTCCGTCTGGGCTGTTGATGGTGACGTCGCCAGGCTGGGGGTGCCACAGGTCGGTGTAGTCTTGGTAGGCGGCGCGGTCGGGATGGTCTGTGAGGAATGCGAGGTCAACGGCGGCTTCGCACAGACCCCGGCGTAGGTCGGCCAGACACCCGGCGTTGACGACGTCATCGACCACACCATCACCGTCGCAGGCGTCGTGGGACCATGGGGAGTGGAGGTGGGTGATGACGCGATGCGGTTGACGTCCACGAACGGCAGGGGATGCATCGGTCAAGCGCGCGCGGGTCCGCGACCACTCGGTCACCTCTACAACGTCGCTATCTACTGTGTCGTCTGGGCTTGGACACCCAACCAGGAATGCTGCCACAACCACCGTGTTCACAATGCGAAACATTTCGTAGGTCTCCTTAGGGCCACCGTACCCGTTTCTTCATGGGTAGCGCGTTCTAGTAAGTGCGAACCAACCAGGAGGTCGCCATGACTAAAAGCAAGATGTTCCTTACCGCCACCGTACTCTTTGGCTCCTTGGCCTTTGGCAGTGTTGCCATGGCCGGACCCGGAGGAGGTGGAGACGGCGGGCACTTTATGCGCGGTGTGCGTAGCTTGGACCTGACAGAGGACCAGAAGACAGAGCTTCGTGAGCTGCGCGAAGCGGGCCGAGAAGACCGGACCGAGACCAAGGCCGAGATGCAGAGCATTCGTGAAGCGTTCCTGGCCGAGCTGGCCAAGGACTCGCCCAGTGCGGCCACGCTGCATGAGCTCACCGACCGTCAGGCCGCGCTGCGTACGGCCAACGCCCATGAAAAGGTGGACCGCCTGGTCGAGGTGCATGCGGTGTTGACCGCCGAGCAGCGTGCCGAGCTGTTGGAGAACATGGAGGAACGTCGTGAGCAGCGTGGCGAGCGCGGCGAGCGCGGCGAACGCGGCGAAGGCCAGCGTGGTCGTGGAGGTCGCGGCGGCCGATAGTCCCTCATTGGCGGTCTTGCACCGCTGAGTCTCCCCAGACCCAAACGGGCCCCACTCTCACCGAGAGTGGGGCCCTTTCGTTTGTGAATCTAGGCCAGTAATGTTGGTAGGAAGTCCACAATTCTGACGTGTTCACAATGCGAAACACTTTGCAGGGTTGCTTAGGGCCACCGTATCCATTTGGTCAGGGGCAACGCGTTCTAATGACTGTGAACCAACAAGGAGGTCACCATGACCAAGAGCAAGACGTTCCTCGCCGCAACCGCACTCCTCGCCTCGCTGGCCTTTGGCTCAATCGCCATGGCCGGACCCGGAGGCGGGGGAGAGTGCGGTCAGTTCATGCACGGCATGCGCGGACTGGACTTGACCGAAGACCAGAAGACCGAACTGCAGGCGCTGCGCGAAGGTGCGGAAGAGGACCGGGCCGACACCAAGGTTCAGATGCAGAGCATTCGTGAAGCGTTCCTGGCCGAGCTGGCCAAGGACTCGCCCAACGCGGCGACCTTGCATGAGCTCACCGACCGTCGCGCGGAGCTGCATGCTGCCGGCGCCCACGAAAAGGTGGACCGCCTGGTCGAAGCCCACGCGGTGTTGACTGCCGAGCAGCGCGCTGAGCTGCTGGAGAACATGGAGGAACGTCGTGAACAACGCGGCGAAGGCCGTGGCGGTCGCGGAGGTCGCGGAGGTCGCTAGTCCTCGACTGTCTAAGTCCCTTCCAAGACCTATCGGGCCCCGCTCTCACGCAGAGCGGGGCCTTTTTGTTTGCCAGCCCACACCCGTTTTGGAGCAAGAAAGTACGAAATTCCGATGTGTTCACAATGCGAAACACTTCGAAGGGTTGCTTAGGCTTCCCGTACCGAGTCCTTCATGAGCGGTTCGTCTCACACCTGCGAACCAACACAGGAGGTCGCCATGACTACAAACAAGTTCCTGTTTACCGCTACCGTACTCCTCAGCACCTGGGCCTTTGGTCCTCTGGCACTCGCCGCACCCGGCGACGGGAACAGCGGTCATGCGCAGTCCGCTGTGCACGGAGTAGACGCAACATCGCCGGCTTCCGCTCGTGGCCAGCGCGGTCAACGTGGCGAGCGTGGTGAGCGTGGTGAACGCGGCGACCGTGGTGAACGCGGTGAACGCGGTGAACGTGGCGACCGTGGTGAACGCGGTGAACGCGGTGAACGTGGTGAACGTGGTGAACGTGGTGAACGCGGCGACCGTGGTGAACGCGGCGACCGTGGTGAACGCGGCGACCGTGGTGAGCGTGGCGAACGCGGTGAACGCGGTGAGCGTGGTGAGCGTGGTGAGCGTGGTGAGCGCGGTGAGCATCAAGCGCGTGGACATCGCGGCGAGCGTGGTGAGCATCAGGCACGTGGAGAGAGCGGCGGGCGCGGCGAGCGTGGCCAAGGTCGGGGACGAGGAGGTCGTTAGCCTTTACGTTTTCCCTTCTCCCAAACAAAAGCGGGCCCCACTCTCATTGAGAGTGGGGCCCTTTCTGCGTCAGCGTGCGCTTAGGCGCGGCGGCGGCGCAGCATGGGGACCATCAGGCCCAAGAGCAGGAAGAGTGCGCTTGGGTTGGCGGGTGAGCTGTCGCATGCGCATCCTCCGGCCACGACCAGTTCGTTGGGCACGAGTGGGTCGGTGGACTCATCGACTTCTTCGCCATCAGTGACGCCGTCGTCGTCGGTGTCCGGGTTGAGCGGGTCGGTCTCTTGTTCTTGCTCTTCGCCGTCAGTCAGGCCGTCGTCGTCCGTGTCGGGGTCAAGGGGGTCGGTGGTGTCGGCGACTTCTTCGCCGTCGTCCACGCCATCGTCATCCGTGTCGGGGTCGAGTGGGTCTGTGCCGAGGTCTTCCTCTTCTTGGTCGGTCAGACCGTCGTCGTCGCTGTCGGTTTCGTCTGCGAGGGTCACGCCATCACAGTCGTTGTCTACGCCGTCGACCACTTCTTCGGCACCTGGGTAGGCGCTCGCGTCGGTGTCGTCGCAGTCGCCTTCACACTCGGAGAATCCGTCTTCGTCAGCGTCTGCTTCGTTGTCTGGGATGACGCCGTCACAGTCGTTGTCGAGGCCGTCGCAGATTTCTTCAGCACCGGGGTAGGTCGTTGCGTCGCTGTCGTCGCAGTCGCCTTCACACTCGGACGCTCCATCTTCGTCGACGTCTTGTTCTTCGACGGGAATCAGGCCGTCGCAGTCGTTGTCGAGGCCGTCACAAAGCTCGGTCGCGCCGTCGTAGATGGTTGCGTTGGTGTCGTCGCAGTCACCTTCGGACGGGGTCTGGCCGTCTTCGTCGGCGTCTTCTTCCAAGCAGTCGAGCACGCCATCGTCGTTGGTGTCTTCGAAGCCTTCATCAGCGGTGCCATCACAGTTGTTGTCGATGGTGTCGCACAGCTCTGGAGCGCCTGGGTAGGTTCCGCTTTGGGTGTCATCACAGTCGTCTTCACAGATCATGAAGTCGTCACCGTCTTCATTGACTTCGGTGTCGAGCAGGATGCCGTCGCAGTTGTCGTCGATACCGTTGCAGATCTCGTCGGCGGCGGGGTTGATTGCCGCGTTGTCGTCATTGCAATCGGTGGCGTCTTGGCAGGAGCCGGGGCCAGGGAAGCCGTCTTCGTCTAGGTCGAAGTCGAGGCCTTCGTCGATGGCTTCGTCGCAGTTGTTGTCGAGGCCGTCGCAGATTTCTTCAGCACCGGGGTAGCTGATAGCCGAGTCGTCGTTGCAGTCGCCTTCGCAGACCATGAAGTCGTCACCGTCTTCATTGACTTCGGTGTCCAACAGGAGCTCGTCGCAGTTGTCGTCGATGCCGTTGCAGATCTCGTCGGCGGCGGGATTGACGTCGAAGGCGTTGTCGTCGCAGTCGGTGACTTCCTGGCAGGAGTCGGGTCCGAAGAAGCCGTCCTCGTCTAGGTCGAAGTCGAGGCCTTCGTCGATGGCTTCATCGCAGTTGTTGTCGAGGCCGTCGCAGATCTCGTCAGCACCGGGGTAGCTTACAGCCGAGTCGTCGTTGCAGTCGCCTTGGCAGACCAAGTATGCGTCGCCGTCTGCGTTGACTTCGGTGTCGAGCAGGATGTCATCGCAGTTGTCATCGATGCCATTGCACATCTCTTCGGCGTCGGGATTGATGTCGAAGGCGTTGTCGTCGCAGTCGGTGACTTCTTGGCAGGAGCCGGGGCCGAAGAAGCCGTCCTCGTCTAGGTCGATGTCGAGACCTTCGTCGAATGCTTCGTCGCAGTTGTTGTCCAGGCCGTCACAGATCTCGTCAGCACCGGGGTAGGTGACATCAGAGGTGTCATCGCAGTCGGTGGCGTCTTGGCAGGAGCCGGGGCCGAAGAAGCCGTCCTCATCTAGGTCGATGTCGAGACCCTCGTCGATGGCTTCGTCGCAGTTGTTGTCGATGCCGTCGCAGATCTCGGTTGCTGCGGTGTTGATGGTCGGGTCGGTATCGTCGCAGTCGGTTCCGCCGCCGCAGGTGCCAATCGGGAACTCTCCGTCTTCGTCTGCGTCGGTACGCAGGCCTTCGTCGATGTCGCCGTCGCAGTTGTTATCGACGCCGTCGCAGACCTCTTCCGCACCGGGGAAGATGTCTTCGTTGCTGTCGTCGCAGTCGACGTCGTCGTAGAAGCCGTCTAGGTCTTCGTCTACGTAGATGATGCAGCTAGTGCAGCCATCGTTTTCGTCGAAGTTACCGTCGTCACACTCTTCTTCGAGGGGGTCGAAGATTCCGTCTCCACAAGAGCTGAGCACACAGCCGCGCAGTCGAAACTCCCAAACACCGGGCTCATCGACATTCGATGTGTTGCACAGGTTGATGATTTCCGGTGTTTGCGAGTCCGGGTGACTGTAGAAGTCAACCTGGTTGCCACCGTCGAAGCCCATCTGGCCGGGAGTGCCGCCGAAGCCGCCACTGCCGCCTGAAGCGTCTCCAGTGAGCCATTCACAGGTGTCATAGCGGTATTGGATGTCCCAATCGTTCGCACTGCCCTGGTCCGTAAGAATGGCCTGGAACGAGTTGAGAAGGTCGATGTGGCTGCTGTAGTAGCCAACATTGTACCAAGTCGCGGCGAACTGGCCTCGTGTGGTCTCGGTTGGCTCCATGATCGACCAGTAGGCCAAGTTGGAACCGTCTCCGTTGGGGTCGCCACCCCGGGTGTCGACGTCCAGCCACCACGGGGCAATCATGGGTTGATTGGCAACCGGGAACGCCTGGGGTGTGAAGCTGCCCAGTCGGTTGGTGAATGTGTAGTTACCGTTGTTGTTCACATAGCCGGTGGTGTGTGTCGTATCGAAGAAGCACAGACCCTGCGGGAATGCCGGTGTCAAATCGATCAGCGGGCTGCTGCCATCATCGTTTGCCGGGATGGCGTTGCCAAAACCGGTCGTGCCGCCGAAGTCGCGTAGCAGTTCGGCCTGACCAAAGGCGGTCATCGGCGCTAGTAGTCCGGCCGACAAAGCCAGGTTGCGCAAAGTGCGCGTTGTCCAGATATTCATGTTGCCCCCAAAAGCGTCCCCATCATACTCCGTATCCGTCGAGTGTAAGTACACTTTTTTACGTGGCGTCGCAGAACCGCCCCCAGTGCGGGTTGAACGAGGCACGATGGCATTGGATTTGGACCGCTACGCTCAATTTAGCTGGACTGTGGCGTCATGATCCGGCCAAAAAAATTCCCCGCGACGAACGTCGCGAGGCCACATTTCTTGGGACTTGACGGGTACTAGCGGCGGCGGCGACGCAAGAGCAGCAGTCCGAACAGTCCGGCAATGCCGAAGGCACTGGTTGGCGTGGTGCCACTGTTGCACCCGGCGCATGCCCCGCCGACGAAGCGTGGGTCATCGACATCCGTGTTGTCGTCAGAGGCATCCAAGGGGTCGGTGCCGCGGTCCACTTCGTCGCCGTCG